>Ga0160423_10003115_pt1 | contig 13831 bp, 9 predicted proteins | sample CRUFie14St8metaG_FD_108191 | JGI IMG/M metagenome (GOLD analysis project Ga0160423, IMG submission 108191) | Marine microbial communities from the Costa Rica Dome - CRUD Field 142mm St8 metaG | ecosystem: Environmental > Aquatic > Marine > Oceanic > Photic zone | place: Costa Rica: the Eastern...
CAAAAATAATTGATATTTCTCACGAAATTACACCATTTCACATTGGAGAATGTGCATATATTTTAAGAAATTCTTATCCATTTTATCCCAGTAAAACAATACACATAATTGGACTAGATTCTGAAAATGAGAAATCCAAAAAACATATAATTGCAAAAGTTGACGAGCAATATTTTATTGGTACTGATGGGGGTCTTTTTTCCTTAGTTTTTCAAAATAGAAAAATAGAAAAAATAATCGAAATAAATTTTAATGAACAAATCAAGGAAACAACCTTCCCAATGTTGAATGTTTTCGCAAAAATTGCTTGTGAAATTATTAATGGCAAAAAAATAGAAGAATTTGGCGTTTTTACTAATTCATTCATTTACAACAAGCAAAGTAAACCAATAATCAAAATTGATAATGACAAAAAAAGAAAAACAATTGTAGCGGAAGTTATTTATATTGATAGATTTGGAAATATAATTACAAATGTTTCAAAAAAATTTTTTAAAGAAAATATTGATAAACAGGCTTTTACAATAATTTTAAGAAGAAATCAAAAAATAGATGTAATTTCAAATAAATATAGTGATGTAGGTGAAGGGAATATGCTTGCAATTTTTAATTCCGCGAACCTGTTAGAAATTTCAATTATGAGAAGAAATACAAGTGAAACAGGTGCAAATTTACTATTAGGAATTGAAGAAAAAGACAACATACTAATAGATTATTAAAAAATGAAATCAGTATTATTAAAAGAGTTAAAATATTTTTTAAATACACCTTCAATATATTTCATAATTGGAGTTTTTTTAACTATTTGCTCTTTATCTTTTTGGGTTTTTCCTGAGCCTGCTCCAAATATTTTTGATTATGGATTAGCTAACCTTTCTACTTTTTTTGAATTTTCACCATGGCTAATTTTATTACTAGCGCCCATAATAACAATGGGAGTTATTTCTGAAGAAAAAAAAGAAAAAACCATCGAGCTTCTTTTAACTAAACCAATTTATGAACTTGAATTAGTTTTAGGGAAATTTTTAGCTTCTTTAATTTTAATAATCATTACTTTTTTTCCTACAATAATTTATGTTTTTTGCATTCAAGAACTCAGTAGCAACGATATTGATACTGGCCAAATATTTAGTGGATATATTGGACTAATTTTAATTAGCTCCTGTTTTATTTCAATTGGAATTTTCTTTTCATCACTAACAAATAAACAATTGGTTGCATTTATTTTATCTTTTTCAACAATCTTATTTTTTTTGCTAGGAATTACTTTGATTCAAAAAATGACGTCATTTGATTTTTTAAGTGTTTTAAATTTTAGTGATAGATTTGAAGGCTTTCAAAAAGGAATAATAGATTTAAAAGACGTTATATTTTTTATTTCAATCTCTTTAATCTTTCTTTTATTAACTGCTGATCAACTAAAGAGAGAAAGATGAAAAAAAAATTATTATCGAAATACTTTTTAATTATTTTAATAACGTTTGTTGTAAATGTATTAGTTTCTCAATTAAATAATATTAGAATAGACTTTACAAAAGAAAAAAAGTATACATTATCTGAAAAATCCAGAGATATATTAAAAAAAATTGATGATAAAATATTTTTTAAAATTTATTACTCTGGAAAATTATTTACACCTGAGCTTAAAAGTTTTAAAAAAGAAATTAAACAGTTAATTTCTGAACTAAAGTATTATTCTAAATATATTGATTATGAATTTATTGACCTTTATTCAATTAAAAATATTGAAAATAGAAACAAAAAAATATATGAATTAACTCAAAAAGGTATACATTGGTCTCTTCACCCAAGTTTAAAAAATAATTACATTATTTGGGGAGCAGAAATTAGTTATAAAACTAGTTATAGTAACACTATATCTTTCCTCAACGAACTAGATAAAGAATGGCCGATAAATTGTGCAGGAAAAAATGATAATATTTCAACGTGTTTAAACGAAAATTATACTAATAGTGCTTTAAAACAATTAGAATATACACTAATAAATGGAATTAATAATGCTCTAGATTACAGAAAAGAAAGAAAAAAAATTGGAATATTAGGTGGGCATAAAGAAAAAAACGGGACATGGATTAGTTCAATTAAAAATGATTTAGAATCTAATGAAAATTACATTGTAGAAGACACTATTCTTCTCCATCAATCTGAAGAATTCTCAAAATTATATGAACTAATTGAAAATGAAGAAACAAACCACATCTATAATTTATCTGACTTTGATTGCTTGATAATCAATAACCCAAATGACTCAATTTATTTTTTAGAAAAAGTAATTCTTGATCAGTATATAATGAATGGAGGAAAAACTATTTGGCTTGTAAAAGGCACAAAATCAGATATTGATAGTCTACAAAAATATCCTGAAATTCCAATTGTGGATTTAAATATAAATATTAGAAATATGTTGTATAGATATGGGGTAAGAATAAATTCTGATATAGTTAGAGATTATAATAATTCCGGAATTAAACTTACTGAGTATAGTACAGGATTATTACTACCATTTCCATGGGACTATTTTCCAGTAATAAAAGGAAATACTCATAGTTCTATTTCAAATAATATAAATGATTTAATAACGCAATTTCCAAGTTCAATTGATACAATAGCTAATGGAATAAAAAAAACAATTTTACTTCAAACATCACAATACAGTAAAACATCAAGTTTATTTGACATGATTTCATTTGATAATGTAGAACTTATGTCTGAAAAAAAGAACTATAATCAATCTAATATTATTCTTGGCGTATTACTTGAAGGGTTTTTTGAATCATATTTTAAAAATCGGATTCCCAAAGAGTATAGAGAAAGTTTAAATTATATTGAAAAATCAAAAAGCTCAAATAATATGATTGTAATCAGTGATGGAAATTTTATAACAAATCAAATTGGAAGAAGCAAGAACTCAAGGGATTTAAAAATAGATGAAGATGGAAATTTATTTCTAACTCCTGAATTAACAAAACCACTTGCTTTAGGTTATGACAGAAATAATTTCAAAAAATATAATAACAGTAATTTTATTCTTAATTGCATTGATTATTTAACAGAGGAAAGGCAAAGAAATTACCTATTTGAAATAAGAAAAAAACAAACTAAAATAAATAAACTTGATAAAGTTTTATTGGAGGAAGAAAAAGAAAAATGGCAAATTATTAACTCAACTATTCCAATTATTTATTTATTTTTTCTTTTTATAATTACAAACGCAAGAAGAATAATTATATACAAAAAATGAAAATAAAATTCTCAACTATATTATTAATTAGTTTTTTAATTTATTCATGTAATAATGAAAAAATATCAGACAAAAGAAATTTTTCTATTGAAGAAATAGAAAATGTAAACTATATAGAACTTAAAAATAAAACACCTAAAGAAGTTAAATTATATAAAAAAAATGGAAAATGGGAACTTGAAAATGGGTTTTCTGTTAATGAAGAATTAATAAAATATTTACTAGAAACTCTTAGTGATATGAAAATTAAAAGACCTTTAACAACGAATGAAAAGAGTAATATTTTGAAAAGAATGAGTACACAAAGAACCCAAGTAAAAATCTTTTCGAATAAAAAGATATTAAAAACTATTTATGTCGGCGGAGACACACAAGATCAATTAGGGACATATATGATATTGGATAACTCAAGTGAACCATATGTTCTAGAAATACCAGGCTTCAAAGGATATTTGAGTTCACGTTTTTCATGTGAAATAAATGATTGGAAAGAAAAAACAATTTTCAACTATAAAAAAGATGAAATTGAAAAAATTTCTGTAAAAAATAAAGATATAGAAAAATCATTTGAAATTAATTCAAGTGACTCAATTTCAAATATTTACTTCTCTAATTTTGAAAATATAAATTGTGAAAAATTCTTAAAAAATAATAATCAATTTAGTATACAAGAAATTCTAAATAGAGAAGTCATATTTGAAATTAATATTAAATTAAAAAATGGAAACAGTTCAAACCTGAAAGCATTTGAAAAGAAAAGCTCAGAAAAAGGTCGTTCAAAGAATAAAAAATTTGATACTGAACGTTTTTATGCCTTATTTAAGAATGAACTAATCCTAGTGCAATATAATCAGTTCGAAAATATATTAAACTTGTAAAAAAATTGTTGAAAATATTTAATAAAAAAAAAAGAAATCAGTTTTTTTATTGAATATTTGATATAATATTGTTAAAACTAAATTAATTCATATGAAATTCATAGTGTCAAGCAAGTCATTACTCAGAAGTCTTCAATTAATATCTGGAGTAATCTCTCCAAATAACGCACTTCCTATTTTAGAAAATTTTCTTTTTGAAATTAACAACGGTAAACTCACTTTAAAATCAACTGATCTAGATTGCACGATGGAAACTCACATTGAAATTGAATCAACAGAGAATTATTCAATAGCAATTGATGCAAAAATGATTTTGGAGTTTTTAAAAGCATTCCCGGAACAACCTCTTACATTTTTAATCGATAGTGAAAAAAATATAATTAAAGTTCATTCTGAGGATGGGGAATATAGTTTTACTTACTTTGATGGAAGTGAATTTCCTAAAACCCCTCTGTTGAGCGAAGAAAAAACAATCAGACTTAATTCCCAAATATTTTTAAAAAGTATAAATCAAACAATTTTTGCAGCTGGAAACGATGAATTAAGGCCAGTAATGTCAGGTGTATATTGTGATATTTCTTCTAGCAATATTAATTTTGTTGCGACAGATGCACATAAACTTATTAGACATAAAATAAATAAAAATAGCGACGAAACCACCTCTTTTATACTTCCAAAAAAACCTTTAAACATTATTAAAAATATTTTTTCTGAATCTAGTGAGGATATTGAAATAAGTTATGATAAATCTAATGCAATTTTTTCTTTCAAAGATTTAGTAATTTACTGTAGATTAGTTGAAGGAAGCTACCCAAACTATGAACAAGTTATTCCTAAAGATAATTCAAATGAATTAATTATTTCAAAAATTAATTTAATCAGTGCACTAAAAAAAGTCATGCCGCTTTCTAATAAAAGCACAAATCAAGTTGTATTCGATATAAAAGGAAATTCATTAAATATTTCAACAACCGACTCAGATATTAACAGTAGTGCAATGAGCAATATCAATTCTGATTTAAAATATAATGGAGAAGATCTTAAAATTGCGTTCAATGGTAAATTTTTACTTGAAATACTTCAATCTCTAAATTATAATGAATTATCAATAAAATTAAAAACCCCTGCTAAGGCAGTAACAATTGAACCAAATAACGACGAAAACCAAACATTGGCATTGATTATGCCAATTATGATAACAGAGTAAATTGAGCGGAGAGAGAGGGATTCGAACCCCCGGTACCTTTCGGTACAATGGTTTTCAAGACCACCGCATTCGACCACTCTGCCATCTCTCCAGTCAAAAATAAACGCATTAATTTAACGTTTATTAAAGAGCTAAAATAATTAATTTATTTATATATCTAACTAATTTAATTTCAATTTTAAAAGGATTATTATATTTACCTTATATTTTATTTAAACCTCATACTATATCTTGTTAATTTTTTTTAAAATATTATCAAAATTACCTCTTAGTAAACTTTATTTGTTTTCTGATTTAATCAATAAATTTTTTTTATTTAAACAACCATATAGAAAAAAAATTACTTTTAATAACTTGAATAAAGTTTTCAACAATAAAACAAAAAAAGAAATTGAACTTATATATAAGCAATTTTATAATCATTTAACTGATCTGATTTTAGAGACTATTAAACTTTTAGACATAGATAAAAAAACTATAAAAAAAAGAATAAAACTACTAAACCCAGAAATTGTAAACTCATTAGACGAAAATAAACCGACGATAATATTATCTGCTCACTATGGAAACTGGGAATGGCTTTTTGCATCTTTATGCGTTAACTTTAAGGAAAATATATATGCCATTTACAAACCACTTTCAAATAAATTTTTTAATAATTTAATTCTTAAAATAAGGGGGAAATTTGGCGGAAAATTGATAAGTAAAAATAAATCCGGAAAATTTATTTTAAAAAAATTTAAAGAAAAAAATATTTTATTTGTCTTGGCCGATCAAGTTCCAGAAAACTTAAACAATACTATATCAATTAAATTCTTGAACAGAAACACAACATTCTCAAAAGGTCTAGAAAAACTATGTTTAAATTCTAATGCTATAGTGTTGTATGCTAAAATGGAGAAAAAAAAAAGAGGCTATTACACTGTTGAGTTTTCTAAAATTAGAAAAAATATAATTAAAGAATTTGCTAAAAAAACTGAAAATAGCATATTTGAAAAACCTGAATATTGGCTTTGGTCACATAATAGATGGAAAAGATGAAAAAAACAACTATTGCAATAATTAACTGGAACGGTATTATATGGTTAAAAAAAACTTTACCTAAGATTATAGAATTCAGTAAAGAAGCAAATGTTGTTTTAATAGACAATAACTCTTCTGATAAATCAATTTCCTTCACAAAAAAAAATTTTAAAAAAATTAAAATTATTAAGCATAAAAGTAATTATGGATTTGCAAAAGGTTACAACAAAGCAATTAAAGAAATTAAATCAAAGTATATTTTATTATTAAATAATGATGTAATTGTTACAAAAAATTGGTTAAAGCCATTAATTACGTTCCTAGAATCAAATGAGAATTTTTCGGTAGTTCAGCCAAAAATCAAGGATTTAAATAACAAAAAATACTTTGAATATAGTGGTGCTGCCGGCGGTTTTATTGATTTCTTTGGAATACCTTTTTGCAGAGGAAGAATTGGTAATAAGCTAGAAAAAGATACTGGCCAATACAATAATTCTAGTGAAATATTTTGGGGCTCTGGATCATGTTTATTAATTAAACTAGATACGTTTAAAAAAATTGGCGGATTTGATGAAAATTTTTTCATGCATCAGGAAGAAATTGATTTATGTTGGAGAATTCAAGGAACTGGACAAAAAATTGGGTATTGTGCAAAAAGCACTGTTTATCATTACGGTGGTGGAACATTAACAAAAAGGAGCTATAAAAAAACATTCTATAATCATAGAAATAATCTTCTAATGCTATTCAAAAACTTAAAAATATCAGATTTTATACTGATAATAATTAATAGATTGTTAATTGATATTTTTATCTCATTTTATTATTTGATTAAATTGAATTTTACCCATTCAATAATGGTTTACATTGCTTATGTTTCATTTTTATTAAAAATTCCTATATACTTATTTTTTAATAAAAAAAAATCAGAGATTAGAAATCCAATTCAACGTGAAGTTAAAGGAAGGTATGATATAAGTATTATTTTAATATCAATTTTAAGATTAGATATTTTTAAAAAAAATAAATAATAACATTAATATAATCTGGAGCGCTTAATTAAATAAGCTTTTAACATTCTTTCAAAACCCTCATTTAAATCTGCAATAAAATAATCTATTTTTAATTGAGCAGATTTTTCTTTAATATAATCTAATGATTCTTTTATTTCTTTTTTATATAATTTCTTTATATCATTTGGATTAATTTCTATTTCAGAGTTAGTTTCAAGATCGATAAACTTATAAAAACCCCTTTCATAATCTAATTTTTTTTCTTTTTTAAAATCACAAACATGAAATAAAATTATTTCATGTTTTTTGTACTTTAAGTTGAGTAAAGATTGAAATAATTTATTGATCTTTTTTCTTGTTCCTTGAAAATCACTGAAAATAATTATTAAAGATCTCTCATTTATTAAATCAACTAAGTTACTAATTGAATCTGAAAAATTCGTGAGTATATTAAGATCTCTTTTTTGTTTTAATTTCTTTTCAAGTTCATACATTAATTGAAAATAATGTTTTTTAGATACCTTAGGTTTTTTATGAAAATCTAAACTTTCAGAAAAAAGTGAAATGCCAAAGGCATCTCTTTGTCTTTTAAATAAATTCATTAAACAAGCAGATGACAAAATTGAAAATGTTAATTTATCAATAGAAAAATCATCATTATAAGGGAAAAACATAGAACTAGAACTATCAATAACTAAATGACAACGAAGATTTGTTTCTTCTTCAAATCTTTTTGTAAACATTTTATCAGTTCTTGCAAAGAGTTTCCAATCAATATTCTTAATTGATTCCCCGGGATTATATATTCTATGTTCTGCAAATTCAACAGAAAATCCATGAAATGGGCTTTTATGTAAACCAGTAATAAAACCTTCGACCACTTGAGTGGCAAAAATATCCAAATTTTCAAGAATATTTATAGAACGATAGTCTATACTCATTTTGTAAAAAAATTACATAAGAGAGTTAAGCTTATCAGAAATTTCTTTTTTACTCGCAGCTCCAACGTGTTTATCAACAACCTCCCCATTTTTTATAAATAGTAAAGTAGGGATATTCCTAATTCCATACTTACTTGATAATTCAGCGGAATCATCAACATTAATTTTTCCAACAATTGCTGTGTCAGAAAAATCTTCAGAAACTTCGTCAATAATAGGGCCAATTAATTTACAAGGACCACACCATTCAGCCCAAAAATCTAAAAGAATTGGTTTATCAGAACTTAAAACTTCATCGTAATTTTCTTGTGTAATTTGTAAAGCCATTTTTTTATTTTAATAAGTTATAGAATAACAAAGCTAATTTTTTTTTTTATTAATGCAAATCAATTATATATGCTTTTTAAGTTAATTTAAAAAATAATCATTAATCCCTATCTCTTTCATTTCTTTCAAGAATTTTTTCGAATATTTAATTGAGTGGATATTAGATTTAAAAGGCAAAGAGATATTCTTCTTTGTATGGTGTAAATGCATTTCAAAATTTGTTTTCCCTTTATTATTATTCAATACGTTTTCTAAATTATTTATAAATTCTTCATTTACCTCTTCAACACTGATTTTAAAAGTAATACAATTCCAACTTCTATCTAGATCCATCATTTTAATTATATTAATTGAAAGGTCATCATTGTAATAATTCTTTTGAATTGAAATGTGAATTTCTAAAAATGATCCTATTTCAAATAAAGATTTACTTAATTTATCATAATCTTTAAATATTCTGAACTCTCTTGTTGAACTAAAATCTTCAATTGACAATACACCATATTTTTTTCCATTTTTTGTTTCACGTTCATGGAAATCAGTAACCATTCCTCCAATTACTATTTTTTTATTTTCAAACTTTTTTAAATCATTTAATTGAATTATTTGGCAATTACATCTGTATTTAATTTTATCATGATAATTATCAAGAGGATGCCCAGAAACATACATTCCTAAAACTTCCTTTTCTTGTTTTAGTTTTTTTAATAATGTAAAGCTCTCACAAACAGGGATTTTTGGCTTTTCAATATTATCATCACTAGAAAATAATACAGGGGCATTTAAAGATTGTCTGTATAGTGAGGAAAATTTAATTAAAATTTCCAAGAAAGACATTTGTTTTCTTTCATCAATATTATAAAATATTGACCGATTTCCAGATGTTAACTTATCAAAAGCACCTCCCATAATTAAAGACTCAAATGCTTTTTTATTAGTCGATCTTGAATTCATTCGAGTAAAAAAATCAAATAAATCATTATATGGTCCCTTATTTTTTCTTTCATTAATAATAAACTCAGCTGCTGAAGAACCAACACCTTTTATTGCTCCTAAACCAAATCTTATGTTTCCTTGTTTATTAACAGAGTATCTCATATTACTTTCATTAACATCAGGCCCAAGAATTGAGATCCCCATTGTCTTACACTCTTCTAAGTAAAAAGATAATTTAGTTATATCATTTAAATTATGAGTCAATACAGAAGCCATGTATTCAGAAGGATAATTTGCTTTTAAATAGGCTGTTTGAAATGCTAAGACAGAGTAACAGGTGGAATGCGATTTATTAAATGCATATGCAGCAAAAGACTCCCAATCAGTCCATATTTTATTTACTATTTCTGTTTTATGACCATTTTTTTTGCAACCTTCAATAAATTTAGTTTTCAACTGATCCAATAAAATTTTATTTTTTTTACCCATTGCCTTCCTTAATACATCAGCATCTCCCTTTGAAAAATTAGCTAACTTCTGAGAAAGCAACATGACTTGTTCTTGATAAACAGTTATTCCATAAGTATCATATAAGAACTCTTCTTGTTCAGCTAAGTCATAATTAATTTTTTCACTTCCATTTTTTCTAGCAATAAATTTCGGAATATATTCCAATGGACCGGGTCTATATAAAGCATTCATTGCAATTAAATCCTCAAATTTATCAGGTTTAAGCAACCTCAAGTATCTTTGCATTCCAGATGATTCAAATTGAAAAGTCCCGTTTGTTTGTCCTTTTTGATACAGTTCATAAGTTTTCTTATCATTCAATGGAATGTTATCAATTTCAATTGATACAGAATGTCTTTCTTTGATTAATTTAATAGCGTCACTGATTATTGATAAAGTTTTTAATCCTAAAAAGTCCATTTTTAATAAACCAGCATTTTCGACAACACTATTGTCAAATTGAGTCGTTGGAAGTTGAAGTTCAATATCATTATCTTGAATTTTTAATGAATTAGAAGAAATTGCTACTGGCACTATTTCTCTCATATCCTTGGGAGTAATTATCATACCGCAAGCATGTGTTCCTATATTTCTTATTGAGCCTTCTAACAGAGAAGCTGTTTTTAAAACTTGAGATTCTAGATCATTATTTTTAAGTATTTTTTGAATTTGACTTACATTATATAACTGATCTCTATTTAATTTATCTTTTAAGTTAATATTCCCATCCTGAGGAATAATTATTTCTTTTAATTTAATATTAGATGGTATTAATTTGGCAATTCTATCTGTTTTTGACAACTCTAAATTTAAAACTCGCCCAACGTCTCTAATAGAGGATTTTGCAGCCATTGTTCCAAATGTAATAATTTGAGCAACCTGATTAAGTCCATACTTTTTTACAACCCAAGAAATTAATTTCGACCTACCTTCATCATCAAAATCTATATCAATATCTGGTAATGAAACTCTATCTGGGTTTAAAAATCTTTCAAATAAAAGACCGTATTTGATTGGATCAACATTTGTAATACCAATAGAATATGCTACAACAGATCCAGCAGCTGATCCTCTACCAGGGCCTACAATTACACCCATTTCTCTCGCTTTTTTGGTTATGTCTTGAACAATTAGAAAGTAACCAGGGTACCCTGTTTTTTTAATTGTTTCTAATTCAAATAATATTCTTTCTTCTAAATCTTGAGAAATAACACCGTATCTTTTTTTCGCCCCTTCTAAGGTTAAAAATTTCAAGTATTCATTTTGATTTGAAAATGAATCTGGTAAATTGAAAATTGGTAGTGAAACTTTTCTTTCTAAGTCAAAAAATTCAATTTTTTTATAAATCTCTTCACAAGTGCCAAATACCTCAGGTATATCATTGAAAAGGTCATACATTTCTTGAGTATTTTTGAAAAAATATTCATTAGAAGGCAAACCATATCTAAAACCTCTTCCGTAACCTACTGGTGTTTCTTTAAGCTCTCCATTTTTAATACAAAGCAAAATATCATGTGGATCATGATCCTCTTTACTTAAATAATAAATTTCGTTAGAACAAAAATATTTAACAGCGTGCTCTTTACACCAAGAAATTAAAATTTTATTAATATAAGTCTCATCATCTAAATTATGACGTGACAATTGAATATAAAAATCAGATTTAAAGTTCTCTTTCCACCAAATAAAAAGCTTCTTCGCTTTTTCTTCGCCTTCATTTAATAAAACATTTGCAATTTCTCCTTTAATTCCACTTGAAACAACAATTAAGTCTTCTTTTAAACTCAACAACAAATCTTTATCAATTCTTGGAAAACCTGAATATAATCCATCAATATAAGCTTGAGATGATAATTTAGAAAGATTTTTATATCCATTTAAATTTTTAGCGTAAATTATTTGTGAGTATCTTTTATCTTTTTTTTCTCTAGTAAAACTTCTTTTTTTATGATCTTCAGTTATAAAAAACTCACACCCCAAAACAGGTTTAATATTATTTTTTTGACAAGTTTTAACAAACTTAAATGCACCAAATAAATTACCTATATCAGTTAAGGCTACTGCCTTCATATTATTTTTCACAGCTTCATTTACTAAATTTTCTATTGAAATAGTTGATTGAAGAATAGAAAAACTAGAGTGGCAATGTAAATGAATAAAAAAAGAATTATTTAATTCATTATTAATTTGTTTGATTTTTTGTTTATTCTCTACTTTTATATTTGATTCAACTTCATATTTTTGATTATCATTTACAATATTTAAAATTGGTTCAAATTCAGTGATTATTTTTTTGTTTTTATCAAAAAATTTTTTTTTTTGATCTTCAGTTAAAAATTTATTCGAGTCAATTACTCCTAACCTAATAAGTTCAAAAAAACATCTTGCGGTAGCAGCCACATCAACAGAAGCATTGTGAGCTTCAGAAAATTCATTTCCAAATAATTTCGCATGTAACTCAGTTAATTTTGGAAATTTAAACTTACCAAATCTGCCACCAGGAATTTCACAAAAGTTTGCTGAATTTTCAGACATGGTATCAAGTGTTTTCCATTTATTATGATCATTTGAAATCTCTAATTCTCTTTTATCAATTTTATTTATTTTAAATAAATTATCAACTCTGTAAAACTCTGAAAAAATTATATTTACATCAAATGAAATATTATGACCAACAATATATTGACTTTTGGATAGTGCATTATTGAACTCACCTAAAACAGTTTTAATGGGATGACCCTCAATCTTTGCTCTTTCAGTTGAAATTCCGTGAATTTTTTGTGAATTATAAGGGATTGAAAATCCTTCTGGATATATTATATAATTTTTTATTTCAATTAAATCACCATTAAAATCATGTAATTGCCAAGCTAATTGTATACAGCGTGGCCAATTTTCAACATCACTAATTGGGGCGGAAAAATCTTTTGGGAGACCAGTTGTTTCTGTATCAAATATTAAAAACATAAGTTAAATTTGTGATATTTTTAAAAGTAAAAAAAAATATGTTATAAATAGCTTGTATTTTATCATTATTATATTTTTTATTTTAAATAATTATGTGATATTTGCAAACTCATTAATTAACCGGGTTTAGGACCCTTTTAAAAAAATTAATTTATTATGGCAACAAAAATTAGACTACAAAGACACGGAAAAAAAAGAAGACCTTTCTACCATATAGTTATTGCAGACTCACGTGCAAAAAGAGATGGAAAGTTTATTGAAAAAATTGGAACTTATAACCCAAACACTAAGCCAGCAAGCATTGATTTAAATTTTGATTCTGCTCTGTCATGGCTTCAAAAAGGAGCTATCCCTACAGATACAGCAAGAGCAATATTATCTTATAAAGGTGTTCTTCTAAAAAAACACTTATTAGATGGTGTCAAAAAAGGCGCTTTTGATGAAAATACTGCTGAAGAAAGATTTAATAAATGGATTAATGAAAAAGAAGAGAAGATCAATCAATTAATCTCAAGCACTGAAAAGGAAATCGAAAAAAACAAACAAGAAACCATAGATCGTGAAAAAATTGTTAGAGCTAAAAAAGAAGAAGCCATAGCTGCAAAAATTAAACCTGCTACTGAAGAAGCTCCTGCTGCTGAAGAGGCTCCTGCTACTGAAGAAGCTCCTGCTGCTAAAGAGGCACCTGTTGCTGAAGAAGCTCCTGCTGCTGAAGAAGCTCCTGCTGCTGAAGAAGCTCCTGCTACTGAAGAAGCTCCTGCTGCTGA
>Ga0160423_10003117_pt1 | contig 13827 bp, 13 predicted proteins | sample CRUFie14St8metaG_FD_108191 | JGI IMG/M metagenome (GOLD analysis project Ga0160423, IMG submission 108191) | Marine microbial communities from the Costa Rica Dome - CRUD Field 142mm St8 metaG | ecosystem: Environmental > Aquatic > Marine > Oceanic > Photic zone | place: Costa Rica: the Eastern...
ATTGGTGTAACAGGATCAGCAGGTGTTGCAAAAGACTTTATTGTTTCTAGTACTGCAGCACTAATAGGATCGAACACAGGATATACAGGTAACATTACCAAGATATATGATGTTTCCGATAACACACAAACATTTACATCAGACGGAGGGGCGGAAAACGTGGCATTAGAGTTAGAAGCAGATAGTTTCATAGACTTTACTGAATCTAATCCATTCGGCGATCCGTCAGATACTTACTAATGTTTGGAGATCATTTCTATCATGCTACAATGCGAAAATCTGTTGCCGTATTTGGTACGCTGTTTAATGACATTAAAGTAATTCGCAAAGGCGCAAGTGGTGCTGTTTTAAATCAAATAAAAGTTCCTTTGGCGTATGGACCAAAACAAAAATTCTTAGCACGTTTAGATCAAGAGACAGGATTCGATGCGCCTATGGCAATCAAGCTTCCACGTATGGCTTTTGAAATGACTTCGTTAGAGTTAGATACAAATATTAAACAACAAAAAATGAATAAGATCGTGGAAGATCATGCGAGCGATGTAACTAAAAAGAAAACAATAGCTTACTATACATCTTATAATATTGGTATGTCTTTATATATTTTAGCTAAAAACCAAGATGATGGTTTGCAAATAGTAGAACAAATATTACCTTACTTTCAACCAGAATATAATGTAACAATTAAACCTGTAGATGGATTTGACCACAAACAAGATGTTCCAGTTATATTAACAGGAGTTTCTATCCAGGACGAATATGAAGGAGACTTTACTGAAAGAAGAGTGCTAACTTACCAATTAGACTTTACTATGAAGATGAAGTTCTACGGTCCAACACAGAATCAAGGAATCATACGTACAATTAATTTAGATTTCGAAAAACAAACCCCAGCAGAATTTTTCCAAGGATTAAACTTTAGTGTTGGTGCTACCGATAGCCCAAGTTCATTTACAATTACGACCACAAGAGATGGAACACAGAATCCAACCGGATCGCCAGGTAATACATTTACCTATACAGCTGGCGTGCAGGCAGTTTCTGTACAGAAACAAATAGTTCAAAATAATAATGGCACTATTATATATTTAAATAATGTTAATAATTTACATACAGGAATGAGTGTAACCGGATATAATATTCCTTCTGGTGTTACAGTTACTGCTTTAGGAACAGACCAGGTAACAGTTAGCCAATCCGTAAATACCGTTACTTCATATCCAGATATATCATTTGGCGCAAATAAATACTTTATCTTCGACCAACAACATCCAACACTTGAATTTGTTAGAGGAAATACATACGTAATTAATTATCCAGCAGCACATCCATTTAGATTTTCACAAATTGAAAATGGAATACATAATGGAGGTTCGGAATATACAACTGGAGTAACAGTAAATAGTTCAACCCAGATTCAAATAGTAACAGATTCAAATACTCCTGGAACACTTTACTATTACTGTACACATCATAGTGCAATGGGTGGACAAATAAATGTCACTGGATAGGATGAATAGATTATGGACAAAAGAGAGAAATTACAAAAGTCGCTAGAAAAAAATCTTCCTGTTAGTGCAGATGCACAAGAAAGAAAAGACAGAAAAGATATAAAAGACGATTATGAATTTTCTAGACGCACATATAAAGATTTAATTAATACAGGAATGGGCAGTTTAGATACGCTCGCCGAGCTCGCCCGCGAGAGCGAGCACCCACGTGCGTTCGAGGTTTTATCTAGAGCAATAAAAGATGTTGCAGATACAACAGAGAAACTTATGGCTTTACAAGCGGACAAAAAGAAATTATCTAAAGAAGATGAAGATAAAGAGAAAGCCAAAGCAATTACAAATAACAATTTGTTTGTAGGAAGTACAACAGATTTGCAGAGAATGCTATTAGACCATGATAAAAATATAATTGATGCAGAAGATTAAGAACAATGAATTTGGGTATTTAGGTAATCCATCCGTTAAACGTGATGGTGTAGAAACCCAATTTACAAAAAAAGAAGTACAGGAATACATGAAATGTATGAAAGATCCTGTGTACTTTGCTAAAAAATATGTTAAAATAATATCTCTTGATGAAGGCTTAGTACCGTTTAAACTATATCCATATCAAGAAAAGATGTTTAAACACTTTAATAAGAATAGATTTAGTATAGTATTAGCATGTAGACAAAGCGGTAAATCGATTTCGTCTGTGGTTTATCTTCTCTGGTTTGCGGTATTTCATCCAGAGAAAACCATAGCAATTCTGGCTAACAAAGGTGCTGTTGCGAGAGAAATGTTAGCCAGGATAACTTTAGCTTTAGAAAACTTACCATTCTTTTTACAGCCAGGATGTAAAGCTTTAAATAAAGGTAGTATAGAGTTTAGTAATAATAGTAAGATCTTAGCAGCGGCTACGTCCGGAAGTTCTATAAGGGGTTTATCAATCAATCTATTATTCTTAGATGAGTTTGCTTTTATAGATGACGATGCAAGATTTTATACTTCTACATATCCTGTGGTATCGGCCGGTAAAGATACCCAGATTATAATATGTTCTACAGCAAATGGTATTGGTAACGTTTATCATAAACTTTGGGAAGGAGCTTCACAAGGTACAAATGAATTTAAGCCTTTTCGAATAGATTGGTGGGACGTACCAGGAAGAGATGATAAATGGAAAGAAGAAACTGTAGCGAATACTTCGGAACTGCAGTTTGACCAAGAGTTTGGTAATACTTTTCATGGAAGAGGTAATACACTAATTAGTGCAAATCATTTATTAGCACAAAAAGCGGAATCACCTATAGAGGTAAAAGAGAACGCTTACATTTATAAAAAGCCTATTGAAGGGCATGAATATATTATGACTGTAGATGTTGCAAAAGGAAGAGGTCAAGATTATAGTACGTTTAATATAATAGATACCACGACTAATCCTTTTGAACAAGTATGTGTATTTAGAGATAATAATGTTGCACCGTTAATATTTCCTGATATAATATACAGATATGCAAAGACTTATAATGAAGCTTATGTAATAGTTGAAAGTAATGACCAAGGTGCTGTAGTCTGTAATGGATTATATTATGATTTAGAATATGAAAATATGTTTGTTGAGTCATCAGTAAAAGCTGCTGGAATTGGCGCAACAATGACACGAAGAGTGAAACGTATTGGATGTTCTACAATAAAAGATTTTATTGAACAAAATAAACTTAAGATTGTAGACCAACAAACGATTATTGAAATGAGTACGTTTGTTTCTAAAGGAAATAGTTATATGGCTATAGCACCTAACCATGATGATTTAATGATGAACTTAGTTTTATTTTCATGGTTTGCAACAACAGATATATTCAGATCATTAACTGATATTGATATGAAAGAAATGTTATATAAAGAAAGATTAAAAGAAATACAAGATGATATGCTACCTGTTGGATTTTTAGGTGAGAAATCTAACGAGCATAAATATGAGAAAGACCAAGATGGAAATATCTGGTTCGAGGAAGAGACTAAATTTATAAACTGGTAATATGCAAAACTTTAACGAATGGCAAAATACGGTTAATCAACCGATAACAGAAAAGAAGGTATTTGAAAAAGATCCTTCTAAGTTACACTGTATTGTGCTTGGACTAGGCGACGAAGAAGGAACGTTTGCTGATATAGTTGGTAAGTTAACTAAAAAGCGTGGAATGAAATTTACGCTAATAAAAGTAGAAGAGGCTTTCATCTCCTCTATAGATGTAGATTTAGGTTCTGTTGTTTTCCAGAACTATGATGGAGAAGACGGTGAAATAGAAATTAGTAAAGAAAACTCTATTGTATTTGTAAGAGCTGGAGCCATACAAAGTTTAACTTCACAAGCATTAGTATCTTCTTTAGGAACATACGGATTCTTTATGGTAAACGATTTAGAATCTATGATGTTATGCGATAACAAAATGTCTAACGTAATTGCTTTGGATCGTAATAATATACAAACTCCTAAATCATCTGTTATAACAAATGTTAAATCTATAGACAGTGCACACAAAAAGATTGGCGGTAAATTTCCAGTAGTGATAAAAACACTAACCGGTACACAAGGTGTTGGGGTTTCAATTGCAGAAAGTAAACAATCATTAGTTTCTGTTTGTCAATCTCTTTGGAAATATGATGCACAATTATTAATCCAGGAATACTTATCTTTAAAATCAGATATAAGAACATTAGTTGTAAATGGAAAGATATTAGGATCTGCAGAACGTGTTAAACAGGATGATAAAGAGTTTAGAAACAATGTTCACTTAGGTGCTAAAACTTTACCATATAAACTATCAGATGAAGAAAAAGAAATTGTTAAACAGTCCGCACGTGCGACTGGCGCACTATATTGTGGTGTTGACCACTGTAAAGTTGGAAAAGAATATTACGTATTAGAGATAAATGGATCGCCTGGAATTAGATCTAGTTTTAACGGGTATGATTTAGAAGACGGGAAATCATTGGGAAAAATAAGTGATGAAGATATATTAGGTAATATAGTCGATTACTTTACACACGAATTACATAGGAAACCATTATTTAGAACAGAAAGTGGTTTCATAGAAAGAATTAAAATAGATGGATTAAAAGATCCAATACGTGCTAAATTTGATACTGGTAACGGTACAAATGCTAGTATGTTAAATGTAGATAAATTAGAAATAGATGGTGATACAGCTATATGGGAAAAGAACGGTGCTAAATTTAAGTCAGATATAGTAGATGTTTCAATAGCTAGAAGATTGCCAACTGTAGAAGAAAAAAGACCGGTTATAGAAATGACGGTTAATTTCAATAATAAATCATATCCGAATACAAGAATAGGTTTAACAACAACTGATTCAGCTTCGGAGATGTTAGTAAATAGAGAGTTAATGAGTATCTTTAAGGTTGCAGTTAATCCAAGTAGACGTTTTGTTTTATCCGATTATGTTGGTAAAGAAGATAACACTGACACTTAGAAAGAAGGAAACTATAAATAAAAGAGATTGAATATAACCGTATTATGTAACTTATTAACTAACTCACAACAAATGAGAGGATAAAGCGATGGCATTTCAAGTATCACCAGGCGTCCAGGTAAAAGAAATAGACGCAACGAATGTAATCCCAGCGGTATCTACTAGTATTGGTGGATTTGCAGGTTCATTCAACTGGGGTCCAGTTGCTGAAATTAAAACTATAGGTTCTGAATCAGAACTTGCAGAACATTTCGGCACTCCAGACGACAATACAGCGAAATATTTTCTTACAGCAGCGGCATTCCTTAAATATGGTAACGCGCTGAAAGTTGTAAGAGTATCATCAGGTCATGATAATGCGACCGCCGATGGTACCGGACAACTTATTAAGAACGACGATGATTATGATGAAAATTACTCAAATGGTTCGTTAGCGAAGGGTTTATGGGTAGCTAAATATCCAGGTTCACTAGGAAACAGCTTAAAGGTTTCGATGATTTCACAAAGTGGAAGCGACGCGGTCTTTAATGCTTGGGACCACAAAGACAACTTTGATGGTGCTCCTGGTACATCTGACTATGCAGTTAACCTAGGTAAATCTAACTTTAATGACGAATTACACGTTTGCGTAATTGACGAAGACGGATTATGGACAGGTACGGCTGGTACCGTTCTAGAAACATTCGCCTTTGTATCTCAGGCGTCTGATGCGAAGAAAACTGATGGAACAACTAACTATTATAAAGAGGTTATTAACAGTAACTCTAAATATATTTGGTGGGCCGATCACGATTCTACAAATCTAACAAACGCAGGAGAAGCTTTAGCAAGCAGAAGCTCAGCATATGATGTGCACAACGCACCAATAGACCACAGTCTATCTGGTGGGACAGACGATAATGTACCAACTACAGGCGAAATTCAAGCCGGTTACGACCTATTTGAAGACGCTGAAACAGTTGATGTTAACTTATTGTTTGCATGTCCAGATGCTGATGGGGCAGAAACAATTGCAGAAGACTTAATCTCTATTGCAGAAGCAAGAAAAGATTTAGTTGCATTTGTATCACCTCCAATCGAAGACACAGTAGGAAGTAGCTCACCAGCAGCAGACGTTATGGCGTTTGCAAATGGTTTAACCAGTTCTTCATACGCAGTCTGTGATTCATCTGCATTATACGTATATGATAAATACAACGATGTATTTAGATATATTGGTGCAGCAGGTCACGTAGCAGGTCTGTGTGCTAACACTGATCGAGTAGCTGATTCTTGGTTTTCACCAGCTGGTGTTAACAGAGGTCAACTATTAGGCGTAACAAAATTAGCATTTAATCCTAAAAAAGCAGATAGAGATACATTATATAAAGGACGTGTTAATCCTTTAGTATCTTTCCCAGGAGAAGGTATGATGTTATTTGGGGATAAAACCCTACTTAGCAGACCTTCAGCTTTTGATAGGATTAACGTTCGAAGATTGTTTATTACTCTAGAGAAAGCAATTTCTACAGCAGCTAAGGCACAATTATTCGAATTTAATGACGAATTCACAAGAGCTCAATTTAAAAATATAGTTGAGCCATTCTTGAGAGACGTAAAAGGACGTAGAGGTATTACAGATTTCCAAGTAATTTGTGACGCATCTAATAATACAGGACAAGTAATAGATACAAATAGATTTGTTGCTGATATTTTTATCAAGCCAGCAAGATCTATTAACTTTATTACATTGAACTTCATTGCAACCAGAACCGGAGTGGAATTCTCCGAGATAGCTGGAGTATAGGGGGAATAAAACATGGCAATATTAGGCGTAGATGATTTTAAATCTAAACTAGTTGGCGGTGGTGCACGTGGAAACTTATTCAAGTGTACTGTTAACTTCCCTGGATACGCGGCGGGCGACGTAGAACTTACATCATTCATGTGTAAGGCAGGAGCCTTCCCAGCATCAATAGTAGCACCAGTAGAGGTTCCGTTCAGAGGTAGAAAACTTCAGATAGCTGGAGATAGATCTTTTGAACCTTGGACCATTACAGTTATTAATGATGTCGGTTTCGAAGTTAGAAACGCTTTCGAAAGATGGAGTAACGGTATTAACGGACACAACTCTAACACTGGATTAAGTAATCCTACAGATTATCAAGCTGACGGTATTATCGAACAACTTGATAAAGAAGGAAACACAACTAAGCGAATCGATATTCGCGGAATGTGGCCTTCAAACATTTCAGCAATTGAAGTTGCCTATGACCAGGAAAACACAATTGAAGAATTTACTGTAGAGTTACAAATGCAGTATTGGGAGTCAGATACCACTAGTTAAAACTAGGATAAATATATTAGAGGGGGAAAGAAATTTCCCCCGATAATATGGGATAATAATATGGCAGAATTTTTCGGATTCGAAATAAAAAGAAAGGGACAGGAAAAAGAAGTACCTAAAGTTTCTTTCGTACCAAATACAGATGAAGACGGCGCTGGTGTTATAACCACGGGCGGTCATTTTGGTGCTTATTTAGATCTAGACGGAGATAAAGCAAAAAGTGAAGTCGATCTAATTATGAAATATCGTGATATAGCCGCACAGCCAGAGTGCGATGCAGCTGTAGAAGATATAGTTAACGAAGCAATTGTTGGAGACCACGACGATGTTCCAATCGATATAGTCTTAGACAAAGTAGAAGCTTCAGATAAAATTAAAAAAATGATTAAAGCAGAGTTTGATACTATTATATCTCTGATGGGCTTTAATGCATATTCCCACGATATATTTAGAAAATGGTATATCGATGGAAGATTACCTTATCATATTATAGTAAAAGAAGGTAATGAAAAAGGTGGAATACAAGAATTAAGATATATCGATCCAACTAAATTACGTAAAGTAAAGGAGATCGAAGAAGAGGAAGATCCAAAGACTGGAGCTAAACTCATTAAGAAACAAAAAGAATTTTTTATTTTCCAAGACAATGCTTTAGGAAAATATAACCAAGGATTAAAAATTAACCCAGATGCTATAGCATACGGAACATCAGGTGTATTAGATTCTTCACGTAAAAGAATACTTTCTTATTTGCATAAAGCAATTAAGCCAGTTAATCAATTACGTATGATGGAAGATTCCGTTGTTATATACAGAATATCTAGAGCACCAGAACGTAGAATATTCTATATTGATGTTGGTAACTTACCAAAAGGTAAAGCAGAAGAATACTTACGTGGTATTATGAACCAATATAAAAATAAATTAGTTTACGATGCCAAGACTGGAGATATAAAAGATGATAAGAAGCATATGTCAATGCTCGAAGATTTCTTCCTACCTCGTAGAGAAGGTGGTCGAGGTACAGAAATATCGACCTTACCCGGAGGAGAAAACTTGGGCCAGATCGACGACATCATATACTTCCAAAAGAAACTATACAGAGCACTTAACGTACCAATTAACAGGTTGGAACAAGAAGCTCAGTTTAGTTTAGGAAGAGCTTCTGAAATAACCCGTGATGAAGTTAAATTTAAAAAGTTTATTGACAGGTTAAGAAAGAGATTCTCAGACATTTTTATACAATTATTGAAAACACAATTAATGTTAAAGAATGTTGTAACATTACAGGAATGGAACGAATGGAAAGAATCCATTACTTTTGATTATATTGAGGATAATTATTTTTCAGAACTAAAAGAAGCTGAAATATATAGGGAAAGATTCGATATGTTAGGATCGTTAGATGAGCATATTGGCCGATTTATATCTAATGAATGGGTTAAAAAGAATATTCTTAGATTTAACGATGATGATATTGAAGCTATTAATAAACAAATCGAGGATGAAGAAAGAGGTGGCGAGAACGATATGCCAGATCCGGACGATCCAAGATTCGGTTAAGACTTTTATTTTTATAAATAAATACAGACGAGGAAAATTGAATGAGTGAGACTATTAAAGATATTATCGATAAATTAAGAAATGGTGATAATGTAAACGCAGAAAAAGCATTTAACACAGCAATGGCTGATAAAATGTCTGATGCTTTAGATGCTAGAAAAGTAGAATTAGCTTCTACAATGGTTCAAAGAAAGGCGGAAGAAGCGCCAATCGAGGAACCTGTCGCAGCAGAAGCAGAGGAAGAATAGGACAACTATGAGACTTATAGCAGAATACACAGACCAAGATATAAACACTTATATTACTGAAGATAAAAAAGGTAATAAAAGCCATGTTATTGAAGGCGTATTCATGCAGGCCGACCAAAAGAATAGGAACGGCCGAATATATGAAAAAAAGATTTTAGAAGCTGCCGTTGATAAATATGTTAACGAGCAGGTAAAAACTGGTAGGGCATGTGGTGAACTTAATCACCCAGAAGGTCCTACAGTTAATCTAGATAAGGTTTCACACAAGATTACCGATCTCAAATGGGAAGGAAGTAATGTTGTAGGAAAAGCATCAATACTTAAAACCCCTATGGGTCAGATCGTAGAAGGTCTACTCGAAGGTGGTGTTAAGCTTGGTGTATCAAGTCGTGGAATGGGAAGCCTTGTGCAAAAAAACGGAACTAACTATGTCGGTAAAGACTTTATGTTAGCAACCGTTGACATTGTTCAGGATCCATCAGCTCCAGAAGCTTTCGTAAATGGAATCATGGAAGGAGTAGAATGGGTATGGGACAATGGAATATTAAAAGCACAAGACATTGAAATAATTGAGACTGAAATAAAAACAGCAAAGAACACTGCATCATCTGATGTAGAGATTCGTGCATTTAAAAATTTCCTCTCGAAACTTGTAAACTCTAATTAAATAGGAGAACGACATGTCAGAAGACGTTAAAAACTTAGATAACGCTGAGGACATTCAAGAGCAAGCTTCTGAAGAAGTACTTAACGATGAAGATCAAGTAGTCGAAGAGACTTCAGAGGAAGTTAATGAAGAAACACACGAAGAAGTTTCAGACGAATCTGTAGAAGATTTGGACGAAGCAAAAAAGGCTAAGGAAGAAGATATGGAAGAATCGAAAGAAGTTTCTATACCTAAAACTAAAGCTGGTGTTATTCAAGCCGCTGTTGATATGTTAAAATCAGCAAGAAAAGAGGACGCGCAAAAGCTTTTCGCTAAGATGACGAAAATAGATGAAGTCGACGAAGACAACGATGCCGAAGTTGGTGAATATGATAAAGCTATGAAAGCTTCTTTACCTAAAAAGAAGAATGAGCTTAAAGCTAAAGCCAAAGTCGAAAAAGTTGATTTCGATGAAGATCTAGAAAACATCATCAAAGAGGAAGCTACTCTTTCAGATGGATTCCGTGATAAAGCAGGAACAATCTTCGAAGCAGTGCTTACTAGCAAACTTGCAGAAGAGGTTGAACGCTTAGAAGCAGAATATGCGCAAAACTTGGAAGAAGAAGTTTCCGACATCGAAGGACAACTAGTAGAAAAGGTAGATTCATATCTTAACTACGTGGTTGAAAACTGGATGAAAGAAAATGAAGTAGCAGTTAATCAAGGTCTTAAAACCGAAATTGCTGAAGACTTTATGACTTCCTTACAAGCAGTGTTCAAAGAACATTATATTGAGGTTCCAGAAGGTAAAGAAGACCTAATCGACGATCTAGCCGAGCAGGTATCTGAACTAGAAGAATCTCTTAATAAATCCACAGAAGAAAATATTTCTTTACATGGCCAAGTATCTTCTTTCCAGAAGGACGAAGTTATAAGAAATGCTTCTTCAGGGCTTGCAGAAACTGAAGCTGAAAAATTAGCTAAACTCTGTGAAGACGTTGACTTTGATAACAAAGAAACTTTCGAACAGAAAGTAGATACAATCAAACAGTCATACTTCAAAGGTGAGGTTAAGGAATCAGTTGACGAAGTAAATAGCATAGCAGGTGAGGACGAAGCTCCGGCAGAAGAACTCAACGATACTATGTCTAGATACACTCAAGCTATCACTAAATTTAATAAATAGTAATCTATAGGGGAACTAAACAAATGTTTAACGCAGATTCACAATTAATCGAAAAATGGTCTCCTGTACTCGATCACGAAAGTGCTCCGACTATAGACGACCGCTACAGAAAAGCTGTTACAGCTAGACTGTTAGAAAACCAAGAGCAAGCTCTTAGAGAAGAGCAACAGCAAGCACAAGGAAATTTCATTTCCGAGGCAGCTGCTGCTAACAATATTGGTTCAGGATCAGCTCCAAATAACATTGGAACTTTTGACCCAGTATTGATCTCTCTCGTAAGGAGAGCAATGCCAAACTTGATTGCTTATGATATAGCAGGTGTTCAGCCAATGACTGGACCTACTGGCCTTATCTTTGCAATGAAGTCAAAATACAGTTCACAGAGTGGTGCAGAAGCTTTATACAACGAAGCTGACACAGACTTCTCTGGTACTGGTACTCACCAAGCAGATCCAACAGGATTATCAGGCGTAAGTGACGCTGATACTGATGGAACAATCGCTGATGAAGCTGACACAGTTTCCACATTCGGTACGGGCTTAGGCACAGCCGCTGCGGAAAGATTAGGTGTTGGTGAAACTGGCGACGGTTCATTCGGTGAAATGGCTTTCACAATCGAGAAAGCTACTGTCACAGCTAAATCAAGAGCGCTAAAAGCTGAGTACACAATGGAACTAGCACAAGACCTTAAAGCAGTCCACGGTTTAGACGCAGAAGGTGAATTAGCTAATATCCTATCTGCTGAGATCCTTGCGGAAATCAACAGAGAAGTTATTAGATCAATTCTAAAAACTGCTAAAATCGGTGCTTTACAATCTTCAACAGCCACTTCAGGTATCTTCGACGTCGCTACAGACTCAGATGGTAGATGGATGGTTGAGAAGTTTAAAGGTCTAATTATGCAACTCGAAAGAGAAGCTAATGTTATTGCTAAAGAAACACGTAGAGGAAAAGGTAACTTTGTACTTTGTTCTTCAGACGTTGCTTCAGCTCTAGCAGCTGCTGGTCTATTAGACTACACTCCAGCTTTATCAGCTAACTTGAATGTTGATGACACTGGTAATACTTTCGCAGGTGTGCTTAACGGCAGAATGAAAGTTTACATTGATCCATATTCAACTGTTGACTTCGCTTGTGTTGGTTATAGAGGTTCTAACCCATACGACGCTGGACTATTCTATTGTCCTTACGTTCCTTTGACTATGGTCAAAGCAGTTGGTGAGAACGACTTCCAACCAAGAATGGGATTCAAAACAAGGTACGGCATGATTGCTAACCCTTACGTAGCTATTGATGGTACTATCGGTTCAGATAGAAGCAACCAATACTTCAGAATCTTCAGAGTTGACGACATTATGGTTTAATACCGAGTCACAATACTCATTAAAAGGGGCACTTCGGTGCCTCTTTTTTTATGTCCAGCTTTTTAGGTCGTATAAATAGTAATACATGATGATAAAAGAGGTAACAAAGCATGGAAGTACTAACACTCCTGTTAATACCATGGGCGATATTAGGCTGGTATCTCTTATTTCAGGACTCAAGGTTTCATAAGCTTATGAAATCCGGAAGAGTTCATAAAGTTATTAGGAAACATATAACATAAAATGGCATTAACATTAAACAAGAACTTTTTAAGTCCAGTAGGATTTAACTTTAAGATCAATAACACAGACTTTCCAAATTTGGAATATTTCTGCACAGCCGTAACATTGCCCGGGGTTTCCCTGGGCGATGTTCCAATCCCATACAAAGGTGTGAACCTTGCATTTACTGGTGATAGAATGGGATTCGAGGATTTGGCTGTTAGATTTAATATTACCGAAAATATGGAAAACTATATAGAAACCTTTAATTGGTTATCTAATAGTGTACAAAGAAAAGATGCAGATGAAAATTATAAGTTTGATGCTGTATTACAAATTTTATCATCACATAATAATGTAAACAAAGAAATAGCATTCTCAGGGGTATTTCCAGTATCCTTAAGTGCTGTTGAGTTTAACGCACAAAACACGGATATAGAGTACGTACAAGCAGACTTAGTACTAAAATACACATCATTTGAATTTAGATAGGGGTTTACTTTTTAAGTAAACTATGGTATAATATGTAGTTATGAATTTAGAAAATGTATTAGAAATGTGGAAAAAAGATAATGTTATCGACGAGATGGCATTAGACGAATCATCCAGAGAAACAGCAAAGCTTCATTCGAAGTATTTAGAATTATATAGCGTAAGTAGATTAAAATTGAAACAATTAGAACTAGACTTTAAGGTATTACTTAAAGATAAATTTAACCATTATAATGGTAAGTTAAGTCAAGAAGAATTAGATGAAAAGGGTTGGGACTACGATCCGTTAAATGGATTAACAGTACTTAAATCCGATATGGATAAATATTATGATTCCGATCCTATCATACAAGAAATGCAAAAAAGAATTGCATACCAAGAAGAGCTATGTAATAGTTTAAAAGAAATATTAGATAGCATTAAATGGCGTCACCAGACAATAAAGAATATGATTGAGTGGCGCAAGTTTACAAGTGGAATTTAAATTTTATCAATACCGATACACATTCGAAGGCAATTTTGCGTATGCCGCAGAATGTATTAAACATGCTTTAGAATTAATGGGGCATACCGAATGGGATAGTACCCCTGATTGTTTATCTGATGGTTATACATCTTGGCCAGAATTACATATTTACAATCATTGTCATAAATCAGAATTAGATACCCGAAATAATATTATATTTAAACCCACCGCACCAACATCTCAACATTTCCAGATATGCCGAAAAGGATATGCAAATAGTTCTGAAATTACTTTTGATGAACCTTTTGAATACCAGTTTAGAAAATA
>Ga0160423_10003118_pt1 | contig 13826 bp, 20 predicted proteins | sample CRUFie14St8metaG_FD_108191 | JGI IMG/M metagenome (GOLD analysis project Ga0160423, IMG submission 108191) | Marine microbial communities from the Costa Rica Dome - CRUD Field 142mm St8 metaG | ecosystem: Environmental > Aquatic > Marine > Oceanic > Photic zone | place: Costa Rica: the Eastern...
ATTATTATCTCCATTTCTTATTGTTGCAGTAATAGTTTCTGTTTACTTATTTCATTAGGAAAGTATTTATCAAATAAAAAAACTTATTTAAGGGTTTATTAACCCTGCTTTCTCTAATACGAACGATAAGACTGCAATTATCGCCATCAGAGTTAGAATCTTGTTCTTTTTGATGAAATCCATAATGATTATTAACAAACCATTTATTAAATAACTATATAAAATAGTAAATGAGAATAGTATAACAATATCTATGGAACCTGTTTTTGTCGGTGATTTAGTACCCTCCATTGCATCTTATAAAATGATTATTGAAAAATATGAAAGAGGTTTAAAAGATGATGGATTTTATGAGGAACCTCTTGGATATGATTTTAATTACCCAGATTGGTAAATATGCTCACTTCAAAGATATCTTTTGCCTTAGCAGATTGGATTAGAGAGTGGAGAAAGTGCAGGGATAAGAATCCATCTCTTGATGATTGTATAAAGTTTGTGGAGTGGAAACTGGAAGATTATAGAGTTACTGATAGCGATAAAAGAATAATAGAGTCTATTTTGCTTTATGAATGTGAATAAAGGATTATTATAGATTTGAATTTTATCTATAAAAAACAAAGGATCATTTAAATCCTCCTATAGATTTGGAATAAAGTAAATCAGCATATTTACGGATTTACTCAAAATAGAAAAGGGAGTAATTTATAAATGTTGAGTTCGGAGGCAATCTAAATGATTGATAGTCCGCCTGAAATTTAGCAAATTCCAAAATATAGGAAGCGTATTCCTGAGAATGGGATTATTCGGCAATTAAAGTTTAATCAATTAGTCTGATAAGACTTCGCTTTATAATTACTTGCGACAATTGGGACTGAAATTATCGAGAAAATCCCCGAATTCACGTATTCTATGTTTATGAGTAAATAAACTATAAAATATGTATTTTTAAATCCTGTAATAGGAGATAATATAAATAAAAGGACTGCCTAAAACAGTCCTTTTTTATTTTTCAGTTATTACTTTAAAACTTCAATTCTTTTTGGATACAATCGATATATTTAGAAATGAAAGATCAAATCTTGTTCCCAAAAATAGATGTAAGAGAAAAAGGTTTTTTAAAAGTAAGTGATGTTCATACCATTTATTGGGAAAGATCTGGAAATCCTAATGGCAAAAAAATACTTGTTATTCATGGAGGACCAGGCGGAGGTAGTCAACCAAGGTATAGAAGATACTTTAATCCAGAAATATTCGATATTATTCAATTTGATCAAAGAGGATGCGGTTCCTCAACTCCTTTCTCTGAATTAAAAGAAAATACTACTAATCATTTAGTTGATGATATTGAGAAATTAAGAATTTTATTAAAAATAGATAGTTGGCATTTGTTTGGAGGATCTTGGGGCTCAACACTTTCTCTTGTATATGCAATAAAAAACCCCTCAAGAGTTCTTAGCTTGACTTTGAGGGGAATATTTTTGTGTAGAAAGTTTGAATTATTATGGTTCTATCAATATGGTGCAAGTGAGATATTTCCAGAACTATTTGAAGAATATATTTCTGTAATACCAAAAGAAGAAAGAAATGATTTAATAAGTTCTTTTTATAAATATTTAACCTCTCCAGATGCGGAGATTCGGTCAAAAGCAGCAGCAGCTTGGACAAAATGGGAACTATCAACTAGTCATTTAATAAATAAAAAATTAGATTTTGATAAATTGAAAGTTAATCCTTTTTCAGATGCATTTGCAAGAATTGAATGTCATTATTTTATAAATAATATTTTTTTGGAAGATAATTTTATTTTAAAGAATATAAAAAAAATAGAATCGATACCAACAAAAATAATTCAAGGTAGATATGACGTTGTATGTCCTGTGAGGAGTGCTTGGGATCTGAATAAGAAATTAAAGAATTCAGAATTAATTATTGTTAATGATGCTGGTCATTCAATGAGCGAAGAAGGAATAACGACCAAGCTAGTTAAAGCATTAAAGGAACTTGAGTAAATATATTAATGTCGATTTATTAATTGAGTAAGAAATATTTAACTTAAACAAAATACATAATTGTTGGAAATATATTCATAATTTCGAAAATCATAAAAGTAAATTACAAGTTTTGAAAATTTACATGCATCATTAATATAAAATTTAAGATGTATTTATGTTCTTTTTTTACTTGAAAAAAAATTTTTTTTTATAATAATTATTCATAATTAGATGAGGAGAAAATATCACCTTAAAAAAAATTAAACTTATATCATCTTTAGCAATTTTATTTGTTCTTTTAATTATTGTTTCTTTATTTTCTTTATCTAAAGGTTCAGTAAGCATTCCAAATAAAGATATATGGCTTGCGATTTTTCAAAAAGGAAATCAAATTAATCAAACAATTATTTGGGAACTTAGATTACCTAGATTAATAGCATCTTTATTAGTTGGTTCTTCTTTAGGTATGTCCGGAGCACTTTTGCAGGGCATGCTCAGAAATGGCTTGGCGAGTCCATATTTATTAGGAATATCCGCGGGATCAGGCCTTGTAATTGTATCTTTTATTACTTTTGGATTGGCTCAAATATTTATTCCGATTTCAGCTTGGTTTGGTGCTTTGTTTACAACTTTAATAGTTTTTATTATTTCAAAAAATGGAAATAAAATTTCTGTTGAAAGATTAATATTAGGAGGTGTAGCAATAAGTAGTTTATTTGGTGCTATTCAAGCTACCCTAATACTGCAAGTAGAGGATGGGAGAATTCAAGCTGCTCTAACTTGGTTAATTGGTAGTCTTAATGCAAGAGGCTGGAGTGAAATTAGAATTACTTGGATCCCAATTTTATTTGCTTTGTTAATTGGATTATTCTTATCTAAACAATTGAATTTATTATCTTTGGGAGAAGATTTATCAACAAGTCTTGGAAACTCCCTTTTAAGATCAAGATGCCTTATTGGAGCAGTTGCAACTCTTCTATCTGCGAGTGCTGTATCTATAGGAGGTTTAATAGGATTTATTGGACTAGTAGTCCCTCATTTTTCAAGATTATTAATTGGCAACGATTATAAATATGTTTTGCCTTTTTCAGCTTTGATAGGTGCTTTAACTTTAAGCACTGCTGATTTAATTGCAAGATCAGGGCCTATAGAAATCCCAGTTGGTATAGTGACTTCTTTATTAGGAGCTCCTATTTTTATAATCATCTTATATAAAAGATCATCAAAAAAAATTGGGATGAATTGATGGATTTATTATTTAACAAATTTTCAACAGGTTATGACAGTAATAAAATTATTTGTGACTTAAATTTAAAAATTAAATCTGGTGAATGGGTTGGAGTTATTGGATCTAATGGGTCTGGGAAATCCACTTTGCTAAAGGGTATTGCAAAAATTATTCCTATTCAAAGTGGAGACCTTTTCTTAAATGGATTAAGCCTAAGGGATTTATCTACAAAAAGTGTGGCAAAATTAATATCATATCTTCCACAAAAATTAAACTCTAATCTACCTATTACAGTAAAGGAGCTTATAGCTCTAGGTCGATCGCCTCACAAACAATTTTGGGAATTCGATTGGAATTCAAACGATTTAACAATAATTGAGGAGGCCATAGATTTATGCGATTTAAAAATGTATTCAAATAAAGCTTTAAATTCCTTATCTGGAGGACAGTGCCAACGTGCTTATTTAGCACTTGTAATTGCGCAAAAACCAAAAATTATACTTCTTGATGAACCCACTACTTTCTTAGATATTAATTTTCAAATTCAAATGTTGGATCTGATAAAGAATTTAAATAAAAAGAACAAAATAACAATTATTACGGTTATACATGATGTAAATTTAGCTCTGAGGTATTGTGACCGGTTGGCCATCTTTAAAAAAGGAAACTTACTTACGATTGATAAGCCAATTAAGGCTTTGTCAAGAGAATTTATCAAAGAAGCGTTTTCCGTAGAATCTCTAAATTTTGAAACACCTGTTGGTCAACAAATTTGTGCTACTCATGCTTGCGATGAATAATGTTTTATATTCCATACAATGAACATTATTTGTAAAGAATAATACTTAATTTTGTGATTTCATTAATTTTGAAATATGCTTTTTTTTTCAAAAAAAAGTAAATTTATTAATTGGTAAAAAATTATACTGAAGTATTAAGTAATTGATTAATTTTTTATATATAAAGAGATTATCAATATTTCAAGTGTGAGGCTTTCTTAATTGAAACTAATTAACAGGATTTTTGCAGCTACTTTTTTAGCTTCTTCTACACTTCCCATATATTCCCAAATTAATAAAGGTTTTGATGATAAAGGTAAGACTAACTCAAACTCCAAACTTTTACTTGCTGAAAATCAAAGTGCTGATGAATCGGGAACTTTAAAAATTTCTGTTACTGGTACTAGAACACCAAGAGAAATACAAAATGTACCTGCTTCGGTAAACGTAATTTCCGGTGATGAAATAACTGATAGAGGCGTCAAAGATTTAAGAGATCTTTTTAGATACGATGCCGCAGTTGATTTGAAGTCTGAAAATGATGGAGCATTCAATAATTATGGTCAAGGTGATGTATCTATTAGGGGTTTTAGCGGTAATAGGATATTAATGCAGAGAGATAATGTAAGACTGCCAGCAGTTTATAAATTCGGTAGTAGCTATACTATTTTTAGATCTGAGATGGTCGATTTTAATGCTCTTAAAGGAACAGAAATTTTTAAAGGCGCTGCATCTTCACTTTATGGAAGTGATGCTTTGGGAGGAGTAGTAACTTTTCAATCTCTATTTCCAGAAGATTTACTAGAGGATGGAGAGACAAGTTATTTTGAAACTATAAATAATTATAATTCAGCTAATTCTGGTTTTTCTAACTCTATAAGATTCGCTGGGAGAGATGATGATTCAGGTTTAGAAGGTGTGTTTGTCGTAACAAGATCAAATGAAAATGAAACTAAAGTTAAAGCTGATTCAAAATATATAAATGATTTTGAAAGTGATGGTTTAAATTTTTATACTAATTTGGTAAAGAATGTTGATGATTATTCAAGATATAATTTAATTATAGAAAATACTAAAAAAGAATCTGATACAACTTTAAAACCAGACAATTTAAGTAGATCTTATTCATCAAGTACTGAAGATAGGAATGTTAATAGAACTTTAATTTCTGCTAATTATGAATATGATAATTCGGAAAGTGAAAAATTCTTCGACTACTCGAAATTTGGTATTTATTATCAAACCGCATATTCTGAAGACGACTCAGTACTTACTAGAAAAGCTGGATATGATCCTGGATTTCCGAATCCCCTTTTCGGATTAGCTCCTGGAGAGACAGAATTTGGTGTAGCTTTCTTTGGACCTAGAAAAACTATCAATGATTATGATCTAGAGGATGATAGCTATGGTGCTAATCTTCAGTTAAGAAATGATTTATTTGATAATGAAATAAATCACAGATTAACTTATGGAATAGATTATTCTAAAATTAGTAATGAAAGAGAAAGAATAAAATATCAATCTGGAGGTATGTCAAGTAAAGGGCCTATTCCAGAGTCAACTACTGTAGTTAAGGATTCCCCAGATTCAGAGACAACATTATTGGGGATTTATTTACAAGATGAAATTTCTTTTGATAATAATAAATGGGAACTAATTCCAGGTATTCGATATGATCACTATAAATTAGAGTCTACGACGGATTCAGAATATTTGCAGTCGAAGAAAGCTTCGATAGCAACTGATCTAAATGAAAATGAAATTAATCCAAGTCTCGCAATTCTATATAAAGCAAATGATAATTTAACTCTTTATGGAAAATATAATAGAGGATTTAGAGCACCTCAATACAGCGAAATTAACTCAACTTTCCAAAATCTTGCATATAGATATTACGTTGTGAGTAATCCTGATTTAAAGTCAGAATCAAGTAACAACTATGAAATTGGTATAAAGGGTAATTATGATAAATTAAGTTTTGGACTCAATGGATTTTGGAGTGATTTTACTAACAAAATAGACGGAATTGTAAGATTACCAGCTAATCATCCTTTGGCAGACCCAGGCTACTCAGTTTATCAGTTTCAAAATAAAGATAGTGCAGAAATATATGGTTTAGAACTAGATTCAAATTATAACTTTAATGGAGAACAATCTGGCTTTAGTTTTATTAATTCTATGGCTTGGACAGTAGGTAATGATACGTCAACAAATGATTATACACCTCTTACAAGTATTGATCCCTTTAAAGCTATATTTGGTTTGCGTTATGATTCAGAATCTGAGAAATGGAGCTCAGAAATAATTGCAACTTATACTGGCGTTGCAAAGACATCAAGCAGTAATACAAATTTTGTACCTGATGCTAGTACTATTTTTGACGCGATAACTAACTTCAAAGTTAATGATCGTTTAAGTCTAGATCTAGGTCTATACAATATTTTTGATACTAAATACTATGATTTTCAAACTGTTAAAAACGAAAGGGCTACTGCTACTGATTTAGATAAATTCACCGAGCCAGGTACTAATGTGAAAGTTGGATTTAAATTTGTTTTCTAATAAATTATTTAAAATCACTGCAATATGCAATTAAGAAAAAATTTCCTAATCTTTATTTTCCTATTAATTTCATTTGGATGTTCAAATAAAAATCCATCTGTTATTAAAGAAAAAAAATTGAATAATAATTTCGGAATTATTAGTTTAAATTCTTTAAGCGCAGATATTATTTATAATCTAAAACCAGAGGAATTAATTGGTATTCCAGGAAGTTCTATCTTAAGAAAAAATGATAATTTTAAAAATATTACTACTGTAAGTGAAGGAAGAACACCTCCAAATATTGAGAAAATTATTTCACTTAACCCTAGCTTAGTAATTGGCTCTGATGGTTTTCATGATAAAACATTGACAAAATTGGATGAATTAGGAGTTAGTACTCTTAAAACAAAAGTTAATTCATTACCTGATTTGACCAACTTAATAAATAGACTTTCACAAATAACAAAATCAGATAGCAAAATAGTCTTTGATAAGATAGGTTCATGCCTTATTAATCCTTCTCAAAAGAATAAAAAAGTTGTCGTTCTCGTCAGTACAAAACCATTATTATCCCCAAATAACAAAAGTTGGGCAGGATCTCTTTTAAAGAATTTTAATTTAAGTAATTTAGCCGCTGATTTAGATGGCTCAGAGCAAATGAAGGGTTATTTAAACCTCTCACCTGAATGGCTTTTAAAGGAGGACCCAGATAATTTAATCTTGATAAGATTTGGAGATGAACAATATAATCAATACAGCTCTTTACCTTTTTGGAATAATTTAAAAGCAGTACAAAATAATAATATTGATTATTTTAATTATTATGGATTAATTAATGTTGGGAGCTTAAATTCAATAAATAAAACATGCGAGAAATTAGAATCGATCTAATCTTATTTTCTAATTTTTAAATCATATTCAATTTTTAGTGTAGTTTCAGTTTCTAAAGGATAAAAAGTTGATTTATCAGCGGCAGATAAAGCTGCTTTGTCTATTGATTCATTCCCACTTGAATTCATTAGTGCGCTTTTTGTTACTTTGCCAGATTTATTAATCCATACTTTTACTAAAGGTTTACCTTCGGCACCTCTTCTTAATGCCCTTGTTGGATATTTTGGACTAAAACATTTTAAGCATGTAATTTTAATTTCACCTTTCCCTTTTACCGATCCTTTTTCTGGTATATCATTTTGTTCCTGATCAGAAGCGTTACCTCTTTGGATTTTGAATTCCGTCTTTTCAGATGAGTTGATATTAATTTTTTCTTTCTTAAACTTAATAGTTTCTTTTTGATTTATTTCATTATTTTTTTCGTTTTTTAATGATTTAAAAGTCTCATCTTGTTTTGAATTTTCAGATTTTTCTTTTTCGATTTTTTTGTCTTTATTAGATCTACTGGTTTTTAGTAAATCTCTTTCTATTTTTTTATTAAGTGATTCTCCTGCTCCAGCAAAGGATTTCGTATTTATTAATTCTATAGGAATATATTTATCACCTTTTGTATTTGAAATTGGATTTCTGTAAAGCTTTAAAAGTATTAAAAAATGAATAAAAAGAGAAATAAAAATGCTAATTTTTAAAATATTAATTTTTGGATTTATAAATTTATAATTAAATATATTCATTAAATCTATATTTTCTTGAGGAACATATATACCTATATTTATTTTATATATAATATTTAATTTGGATGAATAATCTTTTTAGTTCAGGTGGATTTGTGATGTGGCCATTACTTTTCTGTTCGATTACTTCTTTAGCATGTATTCTGGAAAGATTCTTTTATTGGTCAGTAATTGATTGGCATAATAAAAATACATTGGAAATTATTATTAAGAATTTCGTGAGTCATCCTGGCGAATCAATTAAATTTTTAAAAAAAAATAATATTTATCCACTATCTAAAATTCTTATAAAAACTTCAGACTATAAAAGTTTGGATTCTGAATCTTTTCATTTGGCATTAACTTATGCTATTCAATCTTCGATAAAAGATATAAAAAAATTTGATAGTTTATTTTCTACAATTATAACTATTTCTCCGTTGTTAGGCTTATTAGGAACAATTCTTGGCTTAATTAAATCATTTGCATTATTAGATTTAGGAAAGGGAGATATTAATGCATTAGGGGTCACTGGTGGTATCAGCGAAGCATTAGTTTCTACTGCTGCAGGATTAATAGTGGCTATTTTTACTTTGCTGTTTGCAAATTATTTTAAATCTCAATCAAATAAACATATATCTCTGATTCAAGAGAATTCAGCTAAATTAGAATTAGTAAATGCAATGAATAATAATTTAAAATGAATAATTTCTATAAAATAAAAGATAATGATGAAAATTATGAGATAAATATCTTACCAATGATTGACGTCATTTTTGCGATCTTAACTTTTTTTATAGTATCTAGTTTGTATTTAATAAAATTAGAAACTATCCCATTAAATTTACCTGCGGCATCAACCTCATCAATATCAAAAGATGATTTTATAAATGTAAGTATATCTTTGAATGAAAAGATTTTCTTAAATAAGGAAGAAATAATTCTTGAAAAATTAAATCAGAAATTAAGAGATATAAATATTGGAAATAATAAAAAAGTGATTATCTCTGGAGATAAAGATGTAGATTATGGCAGGATAGTAGAAGTTCTTGATGAGCTTAGAAAAATAAATAATTTAAAAATAGGCATATCAACTCAATAATTATTTTTTAAGGAATACAAACAGGGCATTCTGGTGCTTCAGCGCATGTGGGCCTTTTACCGCCCCATTCTGATAAGTCAACCATGGAAGGGTGCTTATTTTGCATACCCCAGCCAGTTTTGATTCCAGTTCTTTCTGATCTGTTGCCTATGGAATAAGATGATTTATTGGTAAGAGAAGATGATCTTGGCATTGCAATAAGCGTAGTCGGTAAGATATTAATATTTATTATGATTATCGAAATCAGAAACTTCATGAATACCTTTTGAAAGATATCTTCATTATAACCAACTTCTAAGATTCAAATATTTTTAAAAAAATTTATTATCAACTTTTATTTTAAAATATAAAATTAAAAATTTTGAGTTAATCACACAATCTTATTTTTATTTACAGCATAAATTCCCTTTGGTATTTAATTAAGATTTTTATAAAAAAAATTCAAAAAGATCAAAGTCCATTATCTTCAATATTTTGCGCAATACTCCTTAATAATTCCACAATATCAGAATCATCACATTCAGTATCCTCTTTAAGCAAAATACATTCATCTCTTATACTCAAATTAGTGCTCCACCAAATACCAGAGCTATTAGTATCATCCCAGTCAAATCTTTTAGACATAATTATTTTGTATTTATATCTATCTTTTCACTTTCTTTAATTGATTCTTTTTGCTCCGCTTTAGGCTCTTCTGGCCATGCAATATCGAATCTTGCAATTTCTTCAGTTGCAAAACCCTCAGGATGGCGAGTACATATTTTCTTTCTTCTCACAAAAATATGATCAACTCTTTTTTCTTCATTAGGAGTAACTATCCTTTCTAATTCTATTATTTTTGTGAAAGGAGTTGACTTCAGCTCGTTAGTAGGTTTTGTCATTTTTTTATTTATATTTTTCTAGCTTAAAGCTTGTAAAAATTGAATGTGGATTTTTCATAATGGATTTACCAAATTCATTACCTGATTATTTTGTTTCTAAGAATCTTGTAGTAGATGGAAAATTAAATTATAAAATAGACTTTATATTCCTAAATTTAATTCATATTGAGTTTCTTTCTTTGTTTTATAGTTACTTTTTTTTGGTCTTCTATTAATTGCAGTTCTTTTTCTTGATCCATGCTTTAAGTAAATTTTCTTAGATATATCCCAATAGCCATTTTTTTTTGTTATTTCTAATATTTTTTCCCTAGCTTCTCTAGTCGTTTTAGGTATATCAACTATTGGTTTAATATAATCTAATTTTTCGTATTCTTTAAAATTAAATTTGCTCAATAACCAAGGCTCATGAATAAAATTTTCGGCTAAGTACTTCAATTCTGGGACCCATTTTTTTATAAATTCGCCCTTAGGATCATGATCTTTACCCTGCTTAATGGGATTATAAATTCTATTAGTATTAATAGAAGTGGTTCCAGATTGCATTTGACATTGATTCCAATGAATTCCAGGCTCATAATCTAAAAATTTATTTGCTAATTCTGATCCTGAATCTTGCCATGGTAACCATAAATTATAACTTGCAAATGACATTAGCATTGCGCGCATTCTGAAGTTAATCCATCCATTAAAGTTTAATGAACGCATACAAGCATCTATAAAAGGAAAACCAGTATTACCTTGACTCCACAAAAAAAGTAATTCAGTATTTTTTGTTTTAATATTTTTAAAATAAGGGTGGAATTCTTGGAATTCTAATTCTGGTTCGCTTTCAAGTTTCTGAATAAAATGACAATGCCAAGTTAATCTACTCTTCAACATTCTCGAATTATTGTTTGGATATAAATTTGCTTTATATAAAATCTCTTTTAAGGAAATACATCCCCAACTAATATAGGGAGATAATCTTGAACAGCTATCAAATGATTTTTCTGGACTTGAAATATCTTTTGAATAGGAGTTTAATTTTTTATTAAAAAAATATTCCATTCTTTCGAGGCCTTTTTTTCTTCCTCCTTTTAATCTGCCTGGACATTCATCTTTTTTAAAAAAAAATATTTTTTCTTCCGGTATTTCTCCAATATCAAAGTCAATTGGATTAATTTTTATTGGTTCTTTAATTAATTCTCTATCGAAATTTTTTTTCCACTTTTTAGACCAATTATCTCTATTAAAGTTTCCTCTAAATACAGAAAACTGTAAATATTCTTTCCAAATTATTTTTTTATTTAAGGCCCAATATTTAACTTTCTGATCCCTTTTATAAGTTAGCCAGTCTCCAGTCTCTTGATGACTAAAAATCCCTTTTATCTCAAATTTAGAGCTGATTTCTTCGAAAATTTTAATAACATTGCCTGTCCTTATTATTAAAGGTTGTCCTTTTTCACTAAGCGCATTTCTTAAATCTAAAACACTTTCTTTGCAAAATTCCCATTGCCTTCTTGAATGAGTTTTTTGATTCCATACCTCAAGTTCAAATATATAAATTGGTAATATATCATTATCTTTTAATGATTCATAAAGAGCCTGATTGTCTTCTATCCTTAGATCCTTTTTGAACCATAAAATATTTATATTATTCATTAATTTTTTATTTATGCTAAATAAAAAAATATAAATTTGTATGTAACTTGATTAGATTACTAATTATTTTTCAAATAATTTTAGAAAATCACTAGTCTCCATATCAGAAAAGCTTTTATCTTTTACTGAATTAATAGCCTTTTGATAATATCTATATTTAGTTTGGTAATTACACATCAATAAGATAATCCTCCAATTCTTTATATAAAATCTATTCATTAATTCATCAAACTTATTTTTATCAGTTTTCTCTAGTTGGTTTTTGTTAGAAAGATATTTTTTTTCAATCCATTCAAAAATATCTTTCATTTTCCCATTAATTTGCTCATTTTTTATCCATTTTTTAATGTATAGTTCATCTCCCTCTTCTAGCAAAAAGCATTTTTCTGGACAAGGAAGAGAGTAATTGTGGAATTTTTCTACAAAATTATCAATCAGTTTCATTTAATTCTTTATTAATTTCTAGTTCACGTACAAACATAAATGCACCAAATGAAAAGGCAAGCGAAATAATAAAAGTTAGTGGAAAATAAATACCCCATAAACGTAATTTTAACCTTTTCCCTTCTGCTGCATAAAAAACAAATATTGCTATGAGAATAACAGCTGTATCGGCAGATATAAATCCTGAGGTAGGAGTTATCCATGCATCATCAAAAAATGCGTTTCCTATATCTATTACAGAACCCTGGATGTTACCGTTTCTTACCAAATTAATAAATTGGATAATAAAATAAAAAGGCCATATTATTCCCGCTATAGAAGTAGCTCCATAAATGGCAAGTCTAATCTTTGACCACATAGTTTTTATATAGGTATAGCTAGGATTAGTATCTTATTGATGTATAAAATAATATATACATTTACAAAATTTTACTCAAGGCATATTTAGAAAACTTCTATATTTCTTCTGAGATATTTGATATTTATAAGTTTTAAAATAATACATTTATTTGTGCAAATTAACTCTACTATTGATGGATATTATCTGCTGCAAGGTTTAATTAATCACATCATGAATTTTCTTAATCAGTTATAAAGAATATAAAGAGATAATTACTATGACTCAATATCTTTATGTTGATTTTATTTTAAGTTTGATGGGAGTGTGCTTGTATATTTTGGGCTTAAAAAAATTATTGTTTAATGATCCCAAAAAATATCAGGGCTAAAATAAAATGGTACTAAAAAAAGGAATGCCAATTGAAATTGGCATTAAAAGACTTTCAATTTTAAAAGAAAAAGGGTTAATTTCTGATCAAATTTTTGCTGATTCAAAAGAACTATTATTACAAAGTGAAATGAAAATTTCTAGTGGAAAAGATACTTAAGTTCAACTGTTGATTTTAAAAAACTTTTTTAGTTTGAAGAAATTATAGAATGATATAAATAACTTAAGATTTTTCAAATTTTGATGTCAATTACAAAAGAACTTTGGGAGAATAATTATGAAATTGCTCTACAAAGTTTAAATACGAAATTTGTTCAAGGTCTAAAAAATGGAAGTCTTCCTAAAAATATATTTCAAGAATATTTAGCTCAAGATTATTTCTTTTTAGAGACTTTTGCTAGGGCATATGGACTTGCCGTCTCTAAATCAAAAGATAAGTATTCAATAAAAAAGTTAAGTGAACTTCTAGTGGGTGTTTCAGAAGAGTTAATACTTCATGAAACTTATGCAAAAGAATGGGATATTGATTTGTCTAATAACTATATAAAAAAAGCTACTAAAAATTATACAGATTTTCTTGATGATGCCTCAAAGAAGCTTAGTTCTGTTGAAATAATGTTTGCAATGGCTCCTTGTATGCGTCTTTATTCTTGGATAGGTAAAAGTTTGTATCAACAGGATTTTGATAATAAATATAAAGAATGGATAATTACTTACTCGGATAAGGGTTTTGAAAATTTAGCAAATTCACTCGAAAATCTAATTGAGAATAACAAAGAATCATATGATATTAATCAGGCAAAATATTTATACAAAAAAGCAATGGAATTAGAGTTAGATTTTTTTAATGCATATTCAGATTTCTAGTTTAAATTTAGAATATCA
>Ga0160423_10003119_pt1 | contig 13821 bp, 9 predicted proteins | sample CRUFie14St8metaG_FD_108191 | JGI IMG/M metagenome (GOLD analysis project Ga0160423, IMG submission 108191) | Marine microbial communities from the Costa Rica Dome - CRUD Field 142mm St8 metaG | ecosystem: Environmental > Aquatic > Marine > Oceanic > Photic zone | place: Costa Rica: the Eastern...
ATGGGCATAATGGTTAATCCTGAATTTGGTGGAATTGGAATGGATACTTTATCTTATGTTTTGATTATTGAAGAATTATCTAAAATAGATGCATCTGCAAGTGTCATAGTCTCTGTAAATAATTCACTAGTTTGCTATGGAATAGAAAAGTTTGGAAATGAAAGACAAAAAAATAAATATCTGCCAAAACTATCAACTGGTGAATGGGTCGGAGCATATTGTTTAAGTGAACCCGAAGCTGGAAGTGATGCAACTTCATTAACTACATTAGCCGTTGACAAAGGAGATCATTATATTATTAATGGAACTAAAAATTGGATCACAAACGGTGGCCGCTCTCAATTATACATAGTTTTTGCACAAACAAATAAATTAAAAGGACATGAAGGTATAAACGCATTTATAATTGAAAGAAATACTCCTGGTTTTTATATAGGACCAAAAGAAAATAAATTAGGGATTAGAGGAAGTGATACTCACACTTTGCAATTTAATAATGTCAAAGTCCCAAAAGAAAACCGTATTGGAGAAGATGGATTTGGATTCAAACTTGCAATGAAAACTTTATCTGGTGGTAGGATTGGAATTGCAGCACAAGCTTTAGGAATTGCTTCAGGAGCTTACGAATTGGCTTTGAAATACTCAAAAGAACGCAAATCATTTGGAAAGGAAATAAGTAAACACCAAGCAATTAGTTTTAAATTAGCAGAAATGGCAACAGATATTGAAGCTGCTAGACTTTTAGTTTATAAAGCAGCAATAGAAAAAGATAATAATATAAACTATGACAAATCTAGTGCCATGGCAAAATTATATGCTTCAAAAGTAGCTATGCAACATACTGTTGAAGCTGTTCAAATTCATGGTGGTAATGGATTTGTAAAAGATTATCATGTAGAACGAATGATGAGAGATGCTAAGGTGACTCAAATCTACGAAGGCACTTCAGAAATTCAAAAAATAGTAATTTCAAGAAAAATTTTAAAAGATTAACTTAGCCTTGTTAAAGTTAATTCAAATTATAAATTGTCATCATCAAATAATTCTAAATCAGATTTAATATCAGTAGTTATCCCACTTCACAATGAAGCTTTAAATGTGAAGTTAATGGGGCTAGCCTTGACTAAGGCATTGAAAGACTTAAACTATGAGATTTTATTTGTTAATGATGGGTCAACAGATGACACTTCAATTCAACTTAAAAGACTAAATAAAAAATCTGTAATAGTTATTGAATTAGATAAAAACTATGGACAAAGCTCTGCAATCGCAGCAGGAATAGATTTTTCTAGAGGGAATTATATTGTCACTTTAGATGGAGATTTACAAAATGATCCTTACGATATTCCATGGATGCTGGAAATCCTTAAAAATAAAAATTTAGACATAATAGCAGGTTTTCGCAAAGTACGTAAAGATCCTTTCTTTAAAAAAATCCCTTCAATAATTGCCAATTATATAATTCAAATATTAACAAAAACTAAAGTTAAAGACAATGGGTGTGCTTTAAAAATATTTAATAGAAGTACAGCAAAAAAATTAATATTTAGTGGAGAAATACACCGATATATTACAACAATCAGCTTTTTGAATGGATTAAAAATAATGCAAGTGCCCGTAAATCACATGCCTCGTAAGTTTGGCAAATCAAAATATGGCCTTTTGAGAACATTCAAAGTTGTTTATGACATATATTTAATTATTCTAAACAAATATTATTCTAATCAACTTTTTAAATTAAAAGAAAAGAATTATTCGATAAAAAATATTTATTAAAGTTGTAATAAGCTTACAAAAAGAAATTCCATACAATTCCAAATCTAACAATAAAATCTCTGTAGGGATAGTTTGGAGCAGAGTAAAAATTATAACCTGTAATTGAAGAGTTGAAATGCTCAGCCTTTAAGAACAAACGAGTCTGCTGTATTTTAGCATTTATAAAAAAATCTAATCTTGGGAACCCACCCAATATAGATTCATTTTGGATATAAAATTCGGCGAGAACAGGATCATAAGCATTCATATTATATTTTGAAAAATAACTTAATGTAAAGCCTGTTTGCAAATACATGGCTTTTTTAAATAAATGATCACTGTAATAAAAAGTGTGTCTAGTATTTATTTTTGGAATATTAATGTAATTAGACCCTTCTAATACATTTTGATACAATACGGTGTTGTATAAACCAAATTTTCTGTATTTAAATTCTTTTTCATATTTGAATCGCACAAAATTAATTGCTCCCTCATATTGATACGGCTTTACACCAGATCCTTTATCTTCAAAATATAAATAGTTTTTAATATTGTTATAATCGGCTGAAAACGAACCTAACACATTTGAAGTTAAATTAAAATTCAATTTTTGAGATAATTCATTTCTAAAATTATTGTACCAATTATAATTTATATAATCACTTTGATACAAGCGGAAATTATAATCTGCCACACTAGAATTTGTATTTAAATTTATACTAGCTTTTAAATCATCAGAAATACTAATATCAGCTTTTGCATTTAAAAAATTACCATTTAGATCGCCTGTAATATTGATACCTAAATCAGCACTAAAATTAAATGGCCCAAGCTCATTTTGATATCCTCCCCCAAAAGAAATTGCATTTTCTTTTAATCTATTTATAATTATTTGGTCATTTAAAAATACAAGAGAATTGTAACCATAATTAAATTGAGTATATCCAACTTTTGCATTTAAAACTCCAATTTTTTCATTATTAAATTCAAGGTTTAATTCTGAATAAAAATGCTCGAAAGTATTTTTATCAAACAAATCAATATTGCTAAAAGCATCTCCAAAGACTTCAGAGTTTCTTTCTTGCTTAAATTGATAATATTTTTTTTCAAAATGAAAAATATTTCCAAGTTTTAATCCATTATTCCCTAAGGAATCTTTTGGCCTCAACATGTAAGTATGATCTATGTAAACCCTCCTCCCTTCTAGATTGTTTTCAGCGTCTTCAAAAAGCGGATCAAATAGTGATCTATCTATAAACTCAGGGTTTCCATTTTCAAAATCTATAATTTGCTCATTTGATAATCCACCATTTTCTTGATTTAACATATATTGATTAACATAATGAGCTCTTAAATAATAACGTTTATTTTTTGTATAGAAATTTGTTGTAAATCTAAAATTACCAGAGCTGGATAATATATGTTGGTATTTACCCAATGACCTCATCCCCTTATATGCAATAGAAAAATTAAATTGTTCTGAAGTATTAACTGTATAAAAAGCATCTAATAATTGTCCCTGGACAAAATTTGATTTAAACATTAAATCGGTTAGTGGAGTTGGTACATGATAATAATTAATATCATTTTTTTCCATATAATTATAATGTTTAGCTTTTGAACCAAAAGCAGGGAACATACTATTGCTCTCTAAATTTTTAGTTAGCGAGTTATATGTTTGACCCATATTATTTAAAGGTAACAAATTAAAATAATCCTTCCTTAAATAATTAAATTTGTATTCTTTCTTAACAGAAAGTGTTGTGTCTAGATAAGTTGTGTCTTGAAAAATTGATATAATCTTATAATCTTCAATTTTAGCTTTTGGATTTTTTGCTATATTATTTGAAGATCGGTTATACAGAGTGTCATTAAATATATTTTTTGAAGCATTTTTATCTTTTGCACTTCCATCCAATGTGCGCAGATTTCTCTGAGCAAATAAATTGTTAGAAAAAAATATAACTATTAATACAACTAAATGTTTGTATAGCATAGTGTTAGATAATATATAATTGATTCAAAAGTAGGAAATTATTAGGGATTTTGATAGGTTTGAATAATTACATAAACATTAATTAACTTTTTTAAAATCCAAACATCTTATGTTGGCTAAAAGTTTAACAAATAAAAAATTTGAATGTGGTACTGATGAAGCTGGAAGAGGTTGTTTGGCAGGACCGGTAACAGCTGCAGCTGTTATTTTACCAAAAAAATTTGAAAATCAAACAATAAATGATTCTAAAGTAGTCTCTGAATCTAAAAGAATCAAATTAAGAGAGATCATTGAGAACAAAGCAATAAGTTTTGGAGTTTCACACGTAGATCACAATAAAATTGATCAAATAAATATTTTAAATGCCTCAATATTAGCAATGCACAATGCCATTAGTAAATTGGAAAATGTATCTTTTATTTTAGTTGACGGAAATCGTTTCAAGCCATACAAAAAAATTCCATATCAAACAGTCATTAAAGGAGATTCATTATACTTAAATATTGCAGCTGCGTCCATATTAGCAAAGACATATAGAGATATTTATATGAATATAATTCATGAAGAATTTCCGATGTACAATTGGAAGAAAAATAAAGGTTACCCTACTAAAGAACACAGGGATGCCATAAAAAAATATGGTGTATCAAAGTATCACAGAAGATCCTTTAAACTATTAACTAATCAATTAAATTTTGAATTTTAATTATATCTTTGAAAGTGATCAAAAACTATAAGTTTATGAAAAAAGCAAGTCTTTTTATCACTGTTGTTGCGTTAATTTTTAGTTGTAAAAAAAATACCCAACTCAATTCAAAAATAGTTGATTATATTCCTGAAGATTCTGAAATAATTATTCAAATTAATTTATTTGAAACTTTTAAAAGCGCCTTAGTAAACAATTCTTTACTTAAAAAAACTAATTTACTTTCAATTATTGAAAATAACCTAATGACAATTGATAGTGTAAATATTTCCGGGCCATTATTATTATGTTATGGCCCTAAATCTGACTACACATTTATAGCTAAAAAAAATCATATTTTAAATGAGAAACTTTTAAAAACCACAAGCTCTAAAAATAACATATGGACTTTTAGTTCTAGTAAATATCATAATAAATTAACTAAATCAAAAACTAAACATTCTTTTTCAAAATATAGTTCTATTGTTAAAGATAATTCAACTTTCTCATTATATTACTCAACAAAAAACTTGTCAAAACAAAAAAGCTTATTATTTGAAAATATGATAATAAATATTGATGCCAGCCCAAGTAGTATAGCAATTGACGGAGTATATACAGACTCAAAATGGATGAATATTTTCGATGAAATTTTACCTAAAAAATCTAGCTTAAGTGAAATTAGTCCAAGTTCTAATTTTAAATCATTTACCTACTCAAATTTTGAACAACTTTATGAAAATATTAAAGTTATTGACAGCACAATAAATCTATCTGAATCATCAAAGGTATTTTTTAACACCACAGAGGAATTTGGAGTTATTAAATCAAGTTTTGGTGATGCAATTATAGTTAAATCAATTGATATTAACTCTAGCAATGATGTTTTGTTGGCACATAAAGAGTTAATAAAGTCATTTCGATCAATACCAATATTTGAATTTAAAAATGATTCTATTTTTAACTCAAATTATGGAAAAATACTTACAAAAACTAAAGCGAATTTTTGCTCTATAATAAATGATTTTATAATTTTTGCTGAAAAAGAGTTAATTATTGAGGAAATTATTTCAAAATTTATAAATAAAAATAGCTTATCTAATACCCATAATTATAAATCCACACAAAGTTTATTAAGCGATGAAGTTTCATATATAGAGACTTTAAATCCTGAAGCCTTGGCATTAACTTTAAATAACTTATTAAGTACATCATACTCTAAAGAAGACTTAAAACAATATAAATGCTCAAACTTTCAAGTGATTAAAGATAATAACGTTGTTCACTTAAATGGTTTAATTCAAAAAACCAATCATTTTAATGATTTAAAAAAAGTGAAAGAGCAATTCAATTTTAAAATTGATGCTCCAATTATTGGTGAAATTCAATTTGTAAATAATATCTCAACAAAACAAAAAGACATAATAGTGCAAGATGAGAATAATCAATTATACCTAATATCAAATAAAGGAAATTTAATATGGAAAAAAAAATTAAGTGGCCCCATTTTAGGAAAAGTAAATCAAATTGACATGTTTAAAAATGGTAAACTTCAAATGGCTTTCGCAACTAAAAATCGAGTTTACTTAATTGATGCTTCGGGAAATAATGTTAATAATTTCCCATTAAATTTTAATGATGAGATTTCAAAACCGCTTTCTATTTTTGATTATGATAAAAATAAAAATTATAGACTTTTAGTTGTTCAAAATTCAGATATATTAATGTATGACACCAGAGCTAGAAGAGTAAATGGTTTTAAATATAATTCTAAATCTAATATTAGTTCGCAACCGAAACATTTTAGATATCAAAATAAAGATTATATTACATTTTTAAGAAATGACAAACTTGTAATTTTAAATCGAAGAGGTGAAATAAGAATACCTGTAAATGAAAATTTCAATTTTTCAAATCAAGAAATATTTTTTAATGATAACAAGTTTACAACCATCGGAGCTAATGGAGATATAATTCAAGTAGATACTAACGGTAAAATTATTAGAAAAAAACTTGGATTTGATTCAAGAACTAATTTGTTAGCATCAAAAAAATTAATTATTGCTCAGTGGGATAATAATCTTCAAATAGGAGATAAGAAAATAAAGCTTGAATTTGGAAATTATACTACACCAAAATTATTTTACTTAAATGATAAAATATTTATTACAATTACTGATATTCAGTCTGACAAAGTTTGGTTTTTTGATTCTAACGGAAAAGTTTTAAGTGATTTTCCAGTTTATGGAACTTCAAGTATTGATCTTGATAATATAGATGAGGACAAGTCATTAGAGTTTGTCTGCCAAAGTAGTTATAATGAATTGATTATGTATCAAATGTATTAATTTGTTTTGCATCGAAAAGACTAAAAAAATGCTTCAATATTTTTTCTTTTACTTCGTTTTCATCAATGTAATCTTTATTTAATTCAACTCTAAGAGAGGTCACAGATTTACCACGTATACCACACGGAATTATATTATCGAAATATCCAAGATCAGTATTTACATTCAATGCAAATCCGTGCATCGTAACCCATCGACTAGCTCTAACGCCTAGAGCACAAATTTTTCTTGCAAATGGTGTGTTGACATCTAACCAAACTCCTGTTTCTCCTTTGCTTGTAGAAGCATTTAATCCATATTCCGAAAGAGTATTTATAATTGTAGTTTCTAAAAGCCTCAGATACTTATGAATGTCAGTAAAAAAATTATCAAGATCCAAAATTGGATACCCAACAATTTGTCCTGGTCCGTGATATGTAATATCTCCACCTCTATTAATTTTATAAAATAGTATTCCTTTGGCTTTAAGCTGTTCTTCACTAATTAGAAGATTTGAAATATCACCACTTTTGCCTAAGGTGTAAACATGAGGATGAGAAACAAAAATAAAATGATTAGAAGTAGGATCTTTAATGGTCTGCGATCTATTTCTAACTTTTGAATCAATTATTTTTTTAAATAATCTTTCTTGTAATTCCCAAGTCTCTTTGTAATCTTTTAACCCTAAGTCCTGAATATTTATTCCTTTATTCATAACGCAAATATAAGGAGTATAAAATTTTAATAATGAATTTTAAATTCACTTATTGAAATCCAATCAAGAGTCATTATCTTTGTTTCAATTAAGAATCAATTAAAATGGCTCAGCTTTCAGAACAAGAACTTGTAAGACGTGAAAAATTATTAAAATTAAGAGAATTAGGTATAAATCCTTACCCTGCAGAATTATACCCTGTTACAAAGTCTACAAAAGAGATTAAATCAAATTTCAATGAAGGGGAAAAAGTAATTATAGCTGGAAGATTGATGCGTAAAAAAGTACAAGGTAAAGCCGCATTTTCTGAAATTCAAGATAGCTCTGGGCGTATACAAGTATATTTTAATAGAGATGAAATATGTGCAGGAGATGACAAATCTAATTATAATGACTTATTCAAAAAACTAATTGATTTAGGAGATTTCATTGGAATTGAAGGAGAATTATTTACAACTCAGGTTGGTGAAAAGACAATTTTAGTAAAAAAATTTAAACTATTAAGTAAAGCATTAAAACCATTACCACTACCAAAAACTGATGCTAAAGGAAATGTATATGATGAATTTATTGATACAGAAACTCGCTATCGACAGCGCTATGCTGATTTAGTTGTCAATCCAAATGTTAAGACAGTATTTGAAAAGAGATCTAAACTTTTTAATGCAATTCGTAGTTTTTGTTCTGCTGCAGGATATTTTGAAGTAGAAACTCCAATACTTCAACCAATACCAGGTGGTGCAGCTGCAAGACCATTTGTTACTCATCATAACTCGCTTGATGTCCCTATGTATATGAGAATTGCCTGTGAATTATATTTAAAAAAATTAATTGTTGGTGGCTTTAATGGTGTTTTTGAATTTGCCAAAACTTTTAGAAATGAAGGAATGGACAGAACACACAATCCGGAATTTACAATGATGGAAATCTACGTTGCATATAAAGACTATTATTGGATGATGGATTTTTGTGAGAATTTATTGGAGCATTGCTCAATAGCAGTAAATGGTACCACAAAAGCTAAATTTGGCAAACACGAAATTGATTTTAAAGCACCTTACCCTAGAGTAACAATGACTGACTCCATTAAAGAATTTACTGGTTTTGATATTACAGGAAAATCGGAAGATGAAATTAGGAATGCGGCAATATCAATGGGCATTGAAGTCGAGGACTCAATGGGTAAAGGAAAATTAATAGATGAGATTTTTGGAGAAAAATGTGAAGCTAATTACATACAACCAACTTATATTACTGATTATCCAAAAGAAATGAGTCCGCTTACAAAGGAACACCGATCAAATCCAAATTTAACTGAAAGGTTTGAATTAATGGTATGTGGTAAAGAAATTGCAAATGCATACTCAGAATTAAATGACCCTATTGATCAGAGAAAAAGATTTGAAGATCAGTTGGAGCTTTCTAACAGAGGAGACAATGAAGCAACTGAATTTATTGACGAAGATTTTCTGAGATCACTTGAATATGGAATGCCTCCTACTTCTGGTATGGGTATAGGTATGGATCGTTTAATAATGTTTTTAACTAATAATGCATCAATTCAAGAGGTGATATTTTTTCCACAAATGAAACCTGAAAAAAAACAATTAGATTTAAGCGATAATGAAAGTGCTATTTTTAATTTATTGAAAGAGAATAAAAAAATGAATCTACAAGACTTAAAAACTAAAGTTGGTCTTAGTAATAAAGGATGGGACAAAGGCCTTAAAGGACTGACTAAACTTGAATTAATTAAAGTGTCAAAGATTAATGATATACTAATTGTTAGTTGTATTACGTAATATAAAACAATCTGTCTTTAACTTTATTATATTAAATATTTTTCAAAAAAAATGCCAGAAAATTTTTTTGATTTTTTATTTTAAGTTCATTACAAACTTGTTGTGAATCCATAAAATACCTAATCCGAAAACAATTGAAGCCATAATCAATATATTATTTAAAACTCCTTCAACTGTAAATGACATTCTAATCAAAATTGTTGAAATAATAAATCCTGAATTCCTTATTACCTTGTGAAATTTGTCTGTATAAAAAAAGGAAACTAAAAGTAAAAGCACATCAACAATTATTAAAACAGAGAAAAATTCATCAAAAAATAAACTGTTAACATCCTTAATTACAGCAGAAATATTAGATGGAATAGTTGTAGTTACCCATCCTGAAAAAGTAAATAAACCAATTAAAATAAAAATTGGAACCAAGGCAGTTGCCATGAGTTTTTTTATTTTAATAAATTGTCTAATCTGGGGAAGATCTAAAGAGTTTTTCAAACTAGATCCATCAATGCTCTCTCTCAAAAAACTAAATAGATAAATCATAAAAAACAATAAAATTGCTGTAACTATATCATATGTAAAATCCAAATCATTTTTTATTACAAACCAATCAGATGAAAGCTCAAGATTAGATAAATCTTTGAAAATTCTGCGTATTACGATCAATGTAATAATTTCATACTGTTTAGTTATATAAGTGGTAATTGATCTAGGAAGATAAAAAATCAATAAATAAACCTCATAAACTAAAATAAATGAAAATGGTGTATAAATAGCTGCTATTGGGTTATCAAAAAAGTTTGACTCCTCAAATAAACTAATAAACCCATACCTTTTTAAATAAATTATTGATAAATGAACTATAAAACTTATCATACCAATGATAAGAATTATTTTTTCAATTTTTAATTTAACTTTCTCAGAAAGCAAAAAGTTGTAAAGGATATTGAAATTAAAAATTTTACCCATAATTTACTGTAAATGTGTGAGTTAATAAAAAATTCAATAATCAAAGTTACAAAAAATACTTTACTGAAAAGTTAAAGTATGTTAAGATCAAATTTTGTTAATTTGCAATTATTATTCCTTTAAATTGGAAATATTTTTATTTTAAAATTTAAAAATTTTGATTGAGTTATATGGATTTAGTTTAGCATTATTAACTGGGATAGTACTTGGTCTTATAGGAAGTGGCGGTTCAATTTTAGCAGTTCCAATATTTACATATATTTTTTTATTTGACGAAAAACTTGCCACAGGGTACTCATTATTTGTTGTTGGATTTAGTGCTTTAGTTGGAGTAATTAATCAATATCAGAAAAGAAATATTGATTTTAAAGCTTTTGTTGTATTTGGACTTCCTGCTATTATTAGCGTAACCGTGATGAGATCGTTAGTTGTTCCTTTTTTACCAGAATTTTTATTTGATTTTGGTGAAATTAAAATTACTCGAAGAATGGGAATATTAGGTCTTTTTGCTATTGTGATGATACCTGCTGCGTTGACATTTATAAAATCTACTAAGACAAAGACAAGAAATTTCAATTTATTTTTACAAAGTTACAATTATATCATTATGATGTTTGTAGGATTAATTACTGGTAGTATAACTGGAATTATAGGTGCTGGGGGAGGGTTTCTAATAATTCCTATTCTCGTATTTTTTTTAAATATGAATATTAAAATCGCAATAGATACATCACTTTTAATCGTTGCCTCAAAGTCATTGATTGGTTTCTTTGTAGGGGATGTAGTTTCAATGGAAATTGATTGGACTTTTTTGATCTCTTTTACTGCTATTGCAGGAAGCGGCGTAATTATTGGAAATTACCTAAATTCAATAATTAATGAAAAAAAATTACGTAACATGTTTGGATACTCTATACTATTTATGTCTGCTTTTATATTTTTCCAAGAGTTCATAAAGTAAATTTTGATTTGGGTTTTATTTAATTGACTTTAAAGTTTTTTTAATTTGACTTGCTTTTTCTTCAGTTATACTATAATCTCGCATAATAAACATCGCTATAATTGTTCCTAGCATTGGGAAAAAACAGAAGAATGAATGTAATCCATCAACAGCTAATTGTTGATCAATGGTAGCTAAATCTGGATTAAATCCAACAAATGTTATTATTAATCCACTTAGTGCACCTGCAATACCATAACCAACTTTTACCATCCACCAATATATAGCACCAAAAATTCCTTCTCTTCGTTTTCCAGTATTAACTTCGTCAATATCAATAACATCTGCCGTCATGGACATCATTATTGTAAACAGGCTACCTATTCCAAATGAAAAGAAAGGTAATGCTAAAATATACATCCATGGTTTTCCAGGTATAAATAGAAAGTACAATAATATATAGCCAAATAATGAAATAGACTGCGATAACATAAAGGCCTTTTTCTTACCCATTTTTTTTGATATCCAAGCTACAGATGGTATTACAATAAAAGTAGTTGCCAATGCACCTAAACATCCAAACATTGAAACCCATATTCCACTAGCTCCAGCATCTCCATTAAATAATTTATAAACAATTACAAAAAAAGTCAGTGCTGCAACAGTATTAAAAGCATTAAAAATAAAAAATGTAGCTCCACACAACTTTCTAAAATCTTTAATTTTAAAAGCCTCTATAAAACTTTCATATATCTTTCTTAAACTGTTACCAACACTTGATAAGTTTAAAAGTTCATAATTTTCATTAATTGTTGGTTTACTTTTAATAAAAATAGCTGGAATAATTGCACAGATAGTGCATGGTATCGATACCCAAATTGCTAATTCACGAACAGCTATGTCTGCAGATGGAAACCAACTCTCATCATACATAATAATCCAAAATAAAGGGGCTATAACCCAAGCCCATTGACCAATCCATTGTGAAATTGCCATTATATTTGTTCTTTCATGAAAGTCATCACTCATTTCATACCCCATAGCTACGTATGGCACACTAAAAACAGTTAATCCAATATAAAAAACCAAAGACCACATAAAGAAATACCAGAAGTTATATTCAAGTCCATCACTTTTATAAATCTGCCACATAAATATGTATGCAAGACCCATTATTATACCTCCAATCATTACATACTGCCTGCGTCTTCCCCATTTGGATTTCGTATTATCAGTTATAAATCCCATAATTGGATCTAGAAATGCATCAAAAATTCTAGGAAACAGAAAAACAAGTGACCACATCCATCCAGTAAAGCCAAGATCCTCAACTAAGACAACCATGAAAATACCTAAAATAGCTGGAAACATTTGATTTGCCAACATTCCAAATCCAAAAGCGATTTTTTGACCCATTGGGACTTTATTAGTTAATAAAATAGATTTTTTCATTGTTTGTTTGATTAATGTCGTATGTGTATAGTCTGAATAGCTTGGGGAGCTATGGTAATTATCTTCTTAAATTTTGGATGTGAAAGTTCAAAAGTTTTTGCGGATAGGCCCTCGTTAAAAACAACAACTGAAATTGAATGATCTGGATTGTGAGCAGCGGTTACCATTAAATCACTATCGTTGTTTTCAACTCCTATTATTTCTGCATCTGGTCTTATAAACTTACTAAAATGACTCATTATATAATAAAGTGGTGTATAATAAACTTGATTTAGTTCAGGATCTACAATAACAGGAGCAACACACCAATTTTTAAACCAATTTGGTCCACCTTGGCGGTCCAGCACCATATTCCAATCTATCCAACCATCAACCCAATTGTTAAGACAACCTATGATGTCTCTTGCATATCGATTAGCAGGAGCATATTTTGGATGTAAATATTTTTTGGATTCCTCTCGCCAATCAAAACCCCAATCTGTTGCATGCTTTTCCCAATACCATGAATCATTTTGCCACACAGGAACCTCAGAATCTATACAAGCTTCTGTTTGAATAAGATATTTATCTGGTGCTTTATTGTGCGCATGTTGAAGTGCTTCTGGGAAATAGTCAAAGGTACTTTCATACCAATGAATAGCAGTCCCATCAAAATATTTTGAGCTTGATTCATCTTTATACATGACGTCAACCCACTCTTCTAACTCGGCACGATTTTGATCAAAACCAAGTATTACTAAATCACTTTTCCCATTAGCTTCTAATGTTGGACCTAAGTAATGTTGAACAAAATGAGTCATTTCTTCGGGAGTGAAATGCATACTTTCCCAATTGTTACCATTTCCCATTGGTTCATTTTCAACAGTAACCCCCCATATATCAATTCCTAGTTTTTTGTATGCTTCGACATACTTTGAAAAAAATAAAGCCCAAGTTTCATAATATTCAGGTAGTAATTTACCTCCCACCCAACCATTGTTATCTTTCATCCATGGAGATGCAGTCCATGGAGACGCTATGAGCTTAAAACCACTTTTAGATATGTCGAGAGCATCTTTTATCATAGGAATTAAGTCTTTAAGGTCTTCATCAATTGAAAAATACTTAAGTCCTCTATCTCCAGGAATAGGCGAATATGAATAATGATCTAGTGAAAAGTCACACGAGTTCATGTGTGTTCTGG
>Ga0160423_10003120_pt1 | contig 13821 bp, 14 predicted proteins | sample CRUFie14St8metaG_FD_108191 | JGI IMG/M metagenome (GOLD analysis project Ga0160423, IMG submission 108191) | Marine microbial communities from the Costa Rica Dome - CRUD Field 142mm St8 metaG | ecosystem: Environmental > Aquatic > Marine > Oceanic > Photic zone | place: Costa Rica: the Eastern...
ATAGGGTGGATACTTAAATAATTTTCTTTCTATTAATTCACCTTTAATAAATCCTTTATAATCTAATTTAATTGCACTTTTAAATATTTTATTTTGTGATTCGTTAGTCAAAATAATGAGACTTGAGGATTGATTATATTTTAGGTAATTAACTGATTTATATAATAAATTAAATAATATTTCATTTGATCTATAGTTTGATCTTTTTCCAATTTTTTCAGGTTCAATAAGGATAATTAGATCAAAATTTTTAAATAAAGAATTAAATAAAACTGATTGATTTCCAATAATAATATCAAATTTTTCTATTGATTTTATAAGGTTATTAATTTTCGTTTTTGAGTTGAGATTTTTTTTAATTAATTCATAAATCTTAACATTTTCACTCCCTAAAAATGAAAGTGATTTTCTTATTAATTTTATATTTGATGATAGTGGAGTGAAGATTAATGTCTTCTTATTTTTTTTAAATCTTTCTAAAATTTTAGTTCTAATGTCATTGCTTAGAATACCATCGTATTGTTCCTTTATTTTCTTTTCAAGTATATTATAGATATTGATTCTTTTCTCAACTTTTAACTCTAATGATTCTTTTTTATTAATTAGATTATATTTTTTTTCTTTTATATTCTTAGTTGATTCAATTGATGGAAAATTACACATTAGATTAATTTCACAATTATGAATTTTTGATAGCATAACTGCGGAATCTCTAGCATTAAATCTTAAAATTTTGTCACTCTCTTTATAGGCTATATCATTTTCATCAACTACAAATATTTCGCTAAGATTTTTGAATGGTAGAAATAATGCAGATTTAACACCTATAATGATTAAATCTTCATTACTTAATACTTTTTCCCATATTTCTTTTGATTCCTTATCAGATATACTTGAGTTGTATAAAAATGCTCTTCTTTTTAATCCCCTTACCAATTCGTAAGATTTTAAAATGTTAGGACAAAGAATAAGTATTTGGGACTTTTTGTCTTCTAATTTTTCTGTTTTATTATCTATGAATGAAAAATAATTTTTGGAGTTATCAACTACTACAGTACATTTAAATAAATTATCAATCCTATATTTAATTTCATTTTTATTTATTTTACTAATATCAAAAATATGTTTGGGAAATAAAGAATTTATAACTTTTGGCAATTCTACTAGATAATATTTACTTGCCCAGACGAAAAATTGGATCTGTTTTTTTGATAAAATCTTTTTCTCTACAGATAAAATACCTTTGATTGGAAATGAGGTATCTTTTTTGTAAGAATCTGAAATTGTTATTGCGTCTGCTATTTCATTATTATTTCCGAATGGTACCTTTAAATGTGTTCCAATTTCAACTCTAGACTTAGAAGAATATGTATAATGTCTATTGAGAGGTAACGGAATAATAACGTCAACTAAATAATTTTCTTTCATCAGGTGTGAAAATTAAATTAGTAAATGTTTTAATGTTTTTAAAAGAGATTAGCTCTTTTTTTCAGGATCTTCTTTTGACTCAGATTTATCTTTAACTGTCTCTTCTTTTTTATTATCCTTCTTAGTACTGGACTTTTCTTTTTCTGATATTTTTTCCTCTGGATTTTTTACAGACTCATCACTTATGTCTTCTTTTTTCTTTTTTGATGATTTTGTCTTCTTTTTTATGTTAGTACCAGTAACATTTAAAGTGATTTCGTGAGTAATATCTTTATGTAGCTTAATGAAAATAGTATACTCTCCAGTTGAATTTACTTTTGAGCTAAGTGTAATATTTCTCTTATCAATTTCGAATCCTTTTTCATTTAACATTTTTGCAATATGCGAAGTTGTTACTGAGCCAAATACTTTATCTTCAGATCCAGATTTAAGTTTAATTTCAAGAACTAAATCACCAATTTTTTTAGCAATTTTTTGCGCTGATTTTAGAACTTCTTCTTGCTTTTTGACTGTCTGCTTAAGTTTTTCTTCTAATATTTTAGAATTTGACTTATTAGCAAGCACACAAAGTCCTTGAGGTATAAGATAATTTCTCCCATATCCATCCTTCACTATGACTTTCTCATCTTGAAAGCCAAGTCCCGGTACATCTTTGATTAATATTACTTCCATCTTATTGTGAATCTGTAGTGTATGGTAAAATAGCTAAATGTCTCGCTCTTTTAATTGCTTGTGTGACTTTTCTTTGGTATTTAAGGCTGGTTCCTGTTATTCTTCTTGGAAGAATTTTACCTTGATCATTAATAAATTGTTTTAAAAAATTTGGATCCTTATAGTCAATGTATTTAATACCACTCTTTTTAAAACGACAAAACTTCTTTTGTTTACTTGATCTATCTATTGATTCGTTTTGTAATGCTGAATTAAACTGATTTCTCATTTTTTAGTTTTTTTCTTATTAAACTCTCCACTAGCTCTCCTTGCATTGAACTCAACACCATCTTTACATAGAGAGACGGTCATATATCTAAGAATAGATCTATCTCTTTTAAGTTCAATTTCAAATTCTTTTACAATATTTATATCATCAGATTCGTATTGGAAGAGATGATAAAAACCTGATTTTTTTTTGTTTATTGGATAAGCTAATTCTCTGAAGCCTAAACTTTCATTACAAACAAACTTAACTTTTTTTCCGTCAAGTTGTTTCTTATATTTTTTGACAGTATCCTCTACCTGTTTTTCAGATAGAACGGGGTTAATTATGAATACTGTCTCGTAATTTTTATTCATAACTCTATCTTAAATGAGTTGCAAATCTAATGTTTTGATTTAAAAAAAATAATTATTTGATAATAAATTCGCTTCTCCCAATTTCATAATTATTTGTGTACAAAATAACTTGATATTCACCTTTATTTAATTCCTCACTTTTAACATACTCTATATTATATGTCATTTCTGACTTATCAATTAATATTTCATCTTTAATAGAATAAAAAAGTTCTCTTTTATCAAATGTAAATGAACCTGAGCCTTTTGAAATATCATATACAACTTGACCAGATGGTTTTATAATTCTAAGATAAATATCTAAAACTTCTATCTTTGAAAGTGAATTTTCGAGGACGGTAAAGTTTACAATTAATTTATTTAAAGACCTGTTTTTAAAGGAATTTATTTTTGTACTTCCGTTTCTAAAAATACCTACAATTTCAATATCTTTAATTTCTAATCTACCAGCGATTTCAATTTGTTCCTCTAATTTTTTATTTGATCTATTTATATTTGTTATTTTATCATTTAGTGTATTAATTTCAACTTTTTGTTCTTTATTTTCTTCAAATAACTGTTCATTTAATTTTTTTAACTTTTCAATTTCCTCATCTTGTGCAAGAAGTAATTCTCTATAGCCATCTACTTTTCCTTGTAATCTATTTATTTGCGCATAAGCTCTATTTCTAAACTCTCTTTTCTCTGTTTCAATATTTTCTTTTAGTATTAAGAGTGAATCAATATCCCCACCTAATTGCGAAATTGTTAAGATTTTATCATTTAAAACATTTGATACTGAATCTAGATCAATATACAATTCATCAAGTTCGGTCTGTTGTTTTATTCTAATTTTTTCTTTCTGAATATTATTATATATCAAGTATGATGATACTACAATGAAAATTATAATAATTACTGATAGTATATATATTAATTTTTTATCTTTCATTAATAAAATTTGATTCAAAATTAATTAAAAAATGAGAGTTAAAATTGAGGAATCATGGAATTATATTTTGAATCCATTTTTTAATCAAACTATTTTTAAGAGTTTGACAGATAATATTAAAAAAGAATATAGAAATCATATTATTTATCCAAAGGGTAATGAAATCTTTAATGCTTTTAATTTGTGTCCTTTTGATAATTTAAAAGTTGTAATTATTGGCCAAGATCCATATCATGGAGAAGGACAAGCTAACGGCTTATCATTTTCAGTTAATAAAAATATTAAAATTCCACCCTCATTAAATAATATTTTTATTGAATTAAAAAATAATTATCCAAACTATAGGTACTCTAATGGTGATTTAAGCAGATGGGCAAAGCAAGGAGTATTATTATTAAACTCAATTTTAACAGTAAGAAAATCACAACCTGGGTCTCACAGAAAAATAGGATGGGAAAGGTTTACTGATTACGTTATTAAAACTATATCATCACAAAAAAAAAATATTGTATTTATCCTGTGGGGAAGTTTTGCTAAATCTAAAGCTGATATTATTGACAAAAGGGAACATTTGATATTGGAATCATCACACCCTTCACCTTTTTCAGCTCATAAGGGTTTTTTTAATAAGAATCATTTTATAAAAGCAAATGAGTATTTAAATCACAATAATATTAAAATTATTGAATGGTAATTTTTATCTGATAACGTTAAAAAATCTACTCCATCTAATTGCTTTAAAAATATTTTCCTCTTGATAGTTAAAAGAAAACCAAATGAATGAAGCTTCACCTAAAATATGATCATACGGAACAAATCCCCAAAATCTGGAATCTTCAGAATTATGTCTATTATCTCCCATCATAAAGAAATAATCTTGTTTGAATGTATAACTTTCAACTATCTGATTATCAATATATAATATACCATCTTCAATTGTAGTATTTTTATTTTTCTCATAATCAGTAATTACACTTCCATATTTAGATAAATTATCAGTATTTATCTCAATTTCAAGTCCTTTAGATGGTATCATTAACGGACCATAATAATCGGTGTTCCATTTATACTCAACACTATTTGGAAAAATTCTATTTGCTGCAATTGATTCATCCATTCTGTATACAGTAACGCTATTAACAAATGACTCTTTTGATATAGCCTCTGCGTTCTCTTTATTTGTGTTGATATAATAACCGTTTGTTACTTTAGTATATTCCCAGATATTATATTTCTTAAATATTCTGTCGTTTATATTGGTTTCGGATCTTAAAAAATACCTATTTTGGAGACCACCCGGTTCGTTATAATTATTATCATTAATAAAAATATTTCCGTTTTCTATTGATAAAGTATCACCAGGTAAACCAATACACCTTTTAACATAATATGTCTTGAGATCAATTGGTTTATCAATTTCTGAAGGATAATTAAATACAACAACATCACCTCTCTCAATTTCACTAAATCCTGGAAGTCTAAATTGAGGTAGTTTAATCCAGTCAAGGTATGAAGGAATATCTGTTCCCCATATTTTTTGATGAGTTAAAGGTACTTGTAATGGGGTCATTGGTGTTCTTGGTCCATAATTTAACTTATTTACAAATAAGAAATCTCCTACAAGTAAGGTGTTCTCCATTGATGGTGTGGGTATAGTAAATGCTTCAAAAGTTGCCCACCTAATTAATGATGCTGCAATAACAGCAAACAATAAAGCGTCAAACCACTCTCTTATAGGACCTTTTTTCATTTTGCAAATTTAATGTTTAGATATTGAAAACGTATTAAAAATTTATATTTAAAGATAAACCTATAACCTTTGTATTGTTTAAATTATCAATACTAGGTTTTATTTTTAGAGATATATTGTCATTAGTATCAAAATCTTTGAGATGAGCAAATATATGAGCATCAGCTATATTTAAAAGGTAATAAACACCTGAAAATATTATAAGTAAATCTCTGTTTCTTCTCCAAAAATCCATATTTCTTTCTAAACCACTTTCACTAAAATTTGGAAAAGGATTAATAGTTAATATATTATCGTCGGTTTCGTGAATTAATGCAGTCCTAAACTCTTGATACATATTATTATTAAATTTTATGTAATGACCAATAACAGAATATCCTCCATATATTATTGGTATTTTCCAGAATTGTTTATTGTTGATTTGACCTAGTCCAGGAAGAATAGCTGATAATCTAGTCGATTTTTTTATATTATTATTAAAATTTTCTGATGACTTAATATTATCCTGAGAGTATGATATGTTATTAATAAATAACATAATTGTGATCAATTTTTTCATTATATGATATCTAAAATTTCAAGAATTCTGTTTAGATCATTTGTAGAATTGTATGGTATAATTATTTTTCCTTTGTTATTATTTCCTGATGTATAAATTTTTGTTCCAAAGTGAGATGATAATTTTCCTTCAAGTTTTTCAATCTCTTTTGATCTGAGAAGGTTTTTATTATTTTTTTTAATTTTGGTTAGTGATCTGACCAGATCCTCAGTTTTTCTAACTGATAAACCTCGCTTGATTATAGTATTATAAATTTCAATTTGAGCTTCACTCTTTTCAATGGTGATTAAAGATCGGGCATGACCCATATGAATTTTATTTTCAATAATTCCATTTTGGATAGTAGGAGGTAACTTTAATAATCTTAAATAATTATTAATTGTAGACCTATCTTTTCCAACTTTTTCAGCTAATTCATCCTGACTAATTTTTAAATCATCGAGAAGTTTTTTGTACGATACTGATATTTCTATTGAATTAAGATCTTCCCTTTGTATATTTTCAATAAGTGCTAATTCTAATATTTCTTTCTCATCCGCACCCTTAATAAAGGAAGGAATTGTTTGAATACCAGATAATTTTGATGCTCTAAACCTTCTTTCACCTGATATTAACTGAAACCTCTTTTCTGAAAGTTTTCTAACAGTTATTGGCTGAATTATTCCATAATTTTTTATAGACATTGATAGCTCTTTAAGACTTTTATCATTAAACCTTTTTCTAGGTTGATCTGGGTTTATTTCAATTTGATTAATATTGATCTCTTCGAAAAGACTATTGTTTTGATTGTTGTTATTAAGTAATGAACCTAGTCCTCTGCCCAATGAATTTCTCTTAGTTACCATGATACTTTTACATTTTCGTTATTATCAACTAATTCTTTAGCTAGATTAAGATAACTTAAAGATCCTTTACAATTAGCATCATATGAAATTGCAGGAATTCCAAAAGAAGGAGCTTCACTAAGTTTAACATTTCTTGGAATGATTGTATCAAAAACTAGGGATTTAAAGTGCGTTTGAACTTCTTCAACAACTTGATTGCTTAACCTTAATCTAACATCATACATACTCATTAAAATCCCCTCTATTGTGAGCTCTTTATTAAGATTTGACTGAATAAGTCTGATAGTTTCTAGTAGTTTCCCGAGTCCTTCTAAAGCAAAGTACTCACACTGTACAGGAATTATAACTGAATCAGATGCAACTAGAGAATTAACTGTTACAATTCCAAGAGAAGGGGAACAATCAATTATAATATAGTCATAATTCTCTTCGATTGTATTCAAACAGTTTTTCATTCGAGAGTCTCTATTGTCTATATCTACCATTTCAACTTCTGCTCCAACTAAATCAATATCAGATGGTAAAATATCTAAAAAATTAATCTCTGTATTTAGAATATCATCCATAGATATTGACTCACTTATCATACATTCGTATACTGTTTTTTTTATGTCTTTTTTTAATATTCCTAATCCTGAGGTGGTATTTGCTTGAGGATCTGCATCAACTAAGAGAGTTTTATATTCCAAAGCAGCAAGACTAGCAGCTAAATTTATTGAGGTAGTTGTTTTACCAACTCCACCTTTTTGATTTGCTATTGAAATAATTTTACCCATAAACTATTTTTTATTTTTATTCTGCCTTGCTTTCATTGCTTCATCAAGTCTTATTTGAAAACTTGACTTTTTTGAATTTATATTTCTTTTCTTATTGAATTCAATTTCTTCTTTAATTTTTGATTCATCAACAAATCTTTTAAAAATATTCATTTGACCATATGTAGCAATGTTTGTTAGAAAGTAATAGTAGGTTAAACCTGAAGCAAAACTATTAAAGAAAAATAGCATCATAACTGGTATGAAATACTGAAAATATTTCATAGGCCCATCCATATTTGCTTGCATTTGCATATTAGTTTTATTCATAAGCATTATTGAGAATGCCATTAACAAGGTAAATAAACTTATGTGTGATCCATAAAAAGGAATTGAAAAAGGAAGATCCATTATAGAATCATAAGTTGAAAGATCAGATGCCCATAAAAAAGATTTTCCTCTAAATTCAATCATGTTTGGGATAAAATAAAAAACAGAGATTAGTATTGGCATCTGTAATACTATTGGTAAACAACCACCCAATGGACTAACTCCAGTTTTTTGATATAATTCCATTGTTTCTGCTTGAGATTTTTGCATGTCACCGTCATGTTTTTCTCTTATTGACTGAATCTCAGGATTGAGAACTTTCATTTTTGCCATTGAAATATGAGACTTATAGGTTAAAGGAGTAATAATTAGCCTAATAACAATTACCATTAATAAAATAATCAATCCATAATTTGATGTAAAGTTTTTTAAGAAATTAAATATTGGTATCAAGAAGTATTTATTGAATGCTCTAACACCTATAGTTTCAAATCCTAGATAGATATTTTTATCAAAATCCGTGGATATATTATCTAATATTTTATAATCATTTGGACCAAAATAATAATCTACGCTGAATGAATTATTATTTAATAGAATTTTAGATTCAATAATAAAATCTTTTACAAAATCATCATTTTCAATATGATTGGATTTTAACTTTGTATCATAAAATAAGTCGTTACTTATCAGTGATGAATTAAAGTATTGTTGTTTAATTGAAATCCATTTCAATGGATCGTCTAACTCAATAGACTCATTATCTGTAGAAGGATAGTCTAGGTAATCAAAGTTTTCTTTATCGTCAAGGTAATTAATTGTTGACTGGTTTTTTTCATTATAAGTGTTAAGTTCATGGTGTAAGGGTTTATTATTCCAGGTTATATTTAAAAATTCTGATTTATTGAAACCTTCATTTAGAATTACGCTATTATTTATTAGATAAGAATCTTTATTAATATCGTATGTTATTGTTATTTTATTTCCATTATTAGAAATAGAGGTAAATCTTAATTTTTGATAATCTGAATTTTTAGTAATATCATATTCAAAAATGATATTGTCAAAATTGATATTTTCATCAGGATAATAATAATTTATATTACTTTCACTCCCATCATATAGATGAACAATTTCAGATTTATTATTGTCGTAATTTTTTAAATAAACATTTTCAATTATACCTCCCTTTGAGTTAAAATCTATTATTAAATTATCGTTTTCTAAATTAATTATTTCTCCTTTTTCATCAGATAAAAATTCTTTATCTGATGATTTTACCTCAGGTGTATTTTCTTTAATAATTTTAATTTCGTCTTCTTCACTAACAATTTTTTCATTTACAGGCTGACTTGGTAGAAAGAATCCATAATAAATTATTATCAAAAACAAAATTAATGTAAAGCCAATATATCTATCTCTATCCATTTTTAATTGATTTAATTTTTGATACAAAGCTAATAAATAGAGGGTGAGGTTTTAATACTCTGCTTTTATACTCAGGATGATATTGTGTACCAACAAACCATGGATGATTTTTCAACTCAATTACTTCAACTAAGTTTAGCTTTTCATTAATCCCAGTTGTTATCATACCATTTTCATTAAATTCATTTTTGAAGGTACTGTTAAATTCGTATCTATGTCTGTGTCTTTCCTCAATAGTTTCCATTTTATATGCATTCCTAACTATTGAATTTTTGGATAGCTTGCATTTATAAGATCCAAGTCGCATTGTTCCTCCCTTGTTAACTATTTTTTTTTGCTTTTCCATAAGATCTATAATTGGGTAGTCCGTGTTTTTATCAAATTCACTCGAATTAGCTGATTTTTTATTTAAAATATTTCTACTGAATTCAATACATGCACATTGCATGCCAAGACATATTCCAAAAAATGGAATATTATTTTCCCTCACATATTTAATTGCAGAAATTTTTCCCTCAATTCCTCTTTTTCCAAATCCAGGAGCTACTATAACACCGTCAACGCTTGATAATTTATTTTTAACATTTTGATTGGTGATCTTCTCTGATAAAACCCACATAATTTCAACTCTTGAATTTAGGTTAGCTCCAGCATGAATTAAAGATTCTGATATTGATTTGTAAGCATCATGTAAAGAGACATATTTACCAACAATAGCAATTTTTATTAAATTTTTTGATGAGTGAAGATTACTTAGAAATTTTTTCCATCGACTTAATCTTAATGGCTTTTTCTTTTTTATTCCAAGACCATCTAAAACAATTGAATGTAATTTTTCTTCTCTCATAAGTACTGGGACATCATAAATGGATTTAGCATCAATCGATTCAATAACAGAATTTTTTGATACGTTGCAAAAGAGAGCTAACTTATTTTTAACTTCTTTAGATAGTTTATGTTCACTTCTACAAACAAGTATGTCTGGCTGAATTCCAGCTTCTAACATTTTTTTTACAGAGTGTTGGGTTGGTTTAGTTTTTAATTCTCCAGAAGTTGAAAGATATGGTATTAGTGTTAAATGAATATTTAAAAAGTTTTCTTTTTTTAGGTCTAGTTTAGCTTGTCTAACAGCTTCAAAAAAGGGTAGTGACTCAATGTCTCCTATACATCCACCAATTTCGGTTATGATAATGTCGTACTCATTTTTTTTACCAATTTTATAAAAACTATTTTTAATTTCGTCTGTGATGTGTGGAATAACCTGAACAGTTTTTCCAAGAAATTCACCTTTTCTCTCTTTAGAAATAACATTGTTATATATTCTTCCTGTAGTCACATTATTATCTTGAGATGTTGAAACACCCAAAAATCTTTCATAATGTCCTAGATCTAGATCTGTCTCAGCACCGTCTTTTGTAACATAACATTCCCCGTGTTCATATGGACTCATTGTACCAGGGTCTATGTTAAGATATGGATCAAATTTTTGAATGGTAACTTTATAGCCAACTGCCTTTAAGAGTAAGCCCAATGAGGATGAAATTATTCCTTTTCCAAGTGATGAAGTAACTCCGCCCGTTACGAATATGTATTTTTTCATTATATCTTTTGAATCTCTAGTAACGGGTTATAAAACTACTATAAATTATTATAAAGTTTTATAATTTTTTATTTTATTAAGATGAATTAACAATAATTTTGTAGTACTAATTCGAAATGAACTTAAAAGATAACTTAAAAGATATAATTCATATAGAAACTCTTAGAAGCGAGGTTTCAAAAATAAATATTGAATCCTACTTAGTAGGAGGCTTTGTACGTGATTTAATAATAGGCATAAAAGGGAAAGATATAGATATAATGACTATTGGTGATCCTTTCGATCTGGTTGATAACCTATCTAAATTAAAAGGTTTTTCTAAAGTTTCATTTTATAAAAATTATGGTACAGCTTCTATAAAGTGCAATGACTATGATTTAGAATTTGTTGGAGCAAGAAAAGAATCTTACAGTTCTGAGTCTAGAAATCCAATCGTAACCTCAGGATTATTTGATGATGATATGAAAAGAAGAGATTTTACCATAAACGCAATATGTATATCTCTCAATAAAGATTATGGAAATATAATTGATAAGTTTTATGGGATTGAAGATATTAAAAATAAAATTATTAGAACATGTGATGAACCTATAAAGACTTTTTCTGATGATCCACTTAGAATGATTAGAGCAATTAGATTTGCATCACAATTAGATTTTGATATCGAAGAAAAAACATTTGAATCAATTATTCAAAACGCACAAAGAATTGAAATTATTAGTAAAGAACGCATTTCAAATGAGTTAAATAAAATTATTTTATCAAAAAAACCATCTTATGGATTCAAATTATTATACTCATCTGGTCTTTTAAAAATTATTTTTCCTGAGATGAACAACCTTCAAGGAGTTGAAAAAGTAAATAAGCACTCTCATAAAGATAATTTTTATCACACTTTAGAAGTACTTGATAATATTTCTCAAATCTCAAACTCATTATGGTTAAGGTGGGCAGCTATTTTACATGATATTGCCAAACCACAAACTAAAAGGTATAGTGAAAAGGTTGGATGGACATTTCATGGTCATGAAGACTTGGGATCAAAGTTAGTACCAAAAATTTTCAAACGACTGAGGCTCCCACTAGATGAAAAAATGAAATATGTATCTAAATTGGTGAAATTACATCTTAGGCCAATTTCACTTGTTAAAGATCACATTACTGATTCCGCAGTAAGAAGACTATTATATGAGGCAGGTGATGATATTGATGATTTAATGAAATTGTGTAGGGCAGATATTACTACAAAAAATCCTGAAAAAGCTAAAAGATATCTTAAGAATTTTGATATTGTTGAGAAAAAAATGAAAACCGTAGAGGAATCAGATAAAGTAAAAAACTTTCAACCACCTATTTCTGGTCAAGAAATTATTGATATTTTTGCAATTAAACCATCAAAAATGATTGGAGAATTAAAAAATGAAATAAAAAATCAAATTTTAGATGGTAAAATTAAAAATGATAAAGAAGAAGCACTTGAGCTTTTAATTAGATTGGGTAAATCTCGCGGTCTGAAAACTATAAATTTAAAACAATGAAAAAAGTTATTTTTTTTATCTTATTATCATCTTCAGTTATGTTCAAATCTTATTCTCAAATAAGCGAATTTGATTTACAAAACTCTATATATAAAAAAGCTAAATCATACAACGATCCATCTGTTGCAATCAATTCTTTGTACAAGATGATAGCTATTCAACCTGAAAATGTATTGTTAAAAGATTCATTAATGAGAGAATATTTAACAATATCTCAATGGGCTCCATCTTACATGATTTCTAGAGAAATTCTAGCAATGCAACCAAATAATTTATTTGCATTAGAAGTATCTTGTATATCACTTCAAAACCTAGGGTTAAAACAACAAGCCTTAAACGAATATGAGTCCCTGTATCTTAAATCTGATAGAATTGATGTATTGTATACAATTTCTTTTCTACAATTTGAATTAAAAAATTTTACAGAAAGTCTTACCAATTTAGATATATTAATAAACAATTCCGAAACGGAAGAAATGTCCGTATCTGTATCAAAAAGTGATAATTCAGTACAAGAAGTTTTAATAAGAGCTCAGTTAAATTATCTTAAGGGACTTATATATCTCGAGCAAAGTAAAAATGAAGATGCAAAAAAATATTTTAATATAGCTATAACTATATCTCCAGATTTTCAAAATGCCATAGATAGATTAAAATCTATATAGTTGCCTCTTTAAGGTATCCATTTTCACATTTCAAAATCCTTTTTTTGTATTTCCTAATAAGGTTATAATTATGCGTCGTCATGATTACACTAGTTCCAGACTTATTTATATCTAGGAGTAATTTTAATATTTTTTCAGCAACAAGAGGGTCAAGATTTCCTGTTGGTTCATCTGCAATAATTAATTTTGGATTATTCACTATAGCCCGAGCTATTACTAGTCTTTGTTGTTCTCCACCAGATAATTCAAATGGGTAACTGTTTTTTTTATTTTCTAGCCCTACTTTTTCAAGTAGTTGGGTTATTCTGTTATCGATTTTTTTTTCATCTGACCATCCGGTTGAAGTCATTACGAATTTTATGTTTTCGTATGCATTTCTATCTTGAAATAATTGGAAGTCTTGAAAAATTATACCAATTTTTCTTCTTAGGTATGGCAATTGATTTCTTTTAATTTTTGAGATATCCTGTCCATCAACAATAATTTTACCCATTTTAAGTGGGATATCACTATAAATTGTTCTTAAAAGAGAACTTTTTCCACTACCTGTTTCACCAATGATATAGGCGAATTCACCAATTTTAAGTTGAAAATTGACATTATTCAATATTGTTTTAAAGTGATGAAAAATAGTTGCATCTTCAATGTTTACAATTTGATTATCACTCATTTAAGACTAAGTTTTTGAAGTTTTCCATA
>Ga0160423_10003121_pt1 | contig 13819 bp, 11 predicted proteins | sample CRUFie14St8metaG_FD_108191 | JGI IMG/M metagenome (GOLD analysis project Ga0160423, IMG submission 108191) | Marine microbial communities from the Costa Rica Dome - CRUD Field 142mm St8 metaG | ecosystem: Environmental > Aquatic > Marine > Oceanic > Photic zone | place: Costa Rica: the Eastern...
CAGGAAAAACGACAGGATAAGAGTGAAGTGGGCCGTTTGTGAGAGCATGATGGGATGTTAGCATGCAGAAAACGATTGAACAGGAGAGTTTGAGCCTTGAGCCGTCGTCTGAAATGAACTTTAGAGCCGTTTATTGGTCCTGGCCTGCCGCCTCGATTCTCGGCTGATTTATAGATATGAGTGAGTCAGGGTTTGAGGAAGGCCTCTGGTGATCGGCGTTGTTGCGTTAGTGACCTGACTTGCCTTTCTGCTGCGCATCCGCCAAGCTGAAAACATGAAGTCTACAGTTGCCCTGCTCGCCATTAGTTTTGCGCTTACTGCCAACCTTTCCGCCCGATCCTGGAAACAGGCGGCCACTGGAAAAGTGATTGAGGCTGAACTAGTCAAATTCGAGGATGGCAAGGTCCATCTTAAGCTTGCTGATGGACGGGTTGGACAGGTCGACGTGAATTCCCTGAGCCTCGAAGACCAGGAGTACATTGCATCATTGCAATCGTTGCCCGCAGCAACAGCCGGTGAGGGTGGTTCCGCTTGGCCTCAGTTCCGTGGCCCGAATTATGACGGAATTTCCCCTGATGCTGGTTTGCTAAGCGAGTGGCCTGATGGGGGTCCTCAAAAGCTCTGGGTCTTTGAAGGTGCTGGCTTGGGTTATTCGGGGATGTCAGTTGTAGGTGACAGTCTCTACACTCTAGGAACCAAGGGAGATGAGATTACCGTTGTCTGCGTCGACATCACCAATGGCATGGAGGTTTGGTCGACTAAGATCGGAACTGATGATCAAAACGGCTACAATGTGGGTTGGGGACATGGCCCCCGCAGTACACCGACTATTGCCGACGGGAAGGTATATGTGCTCGGGCCAAAAGGCTTGCTCGTCTGTCTTGATGCCGCGGAAGGTAGCAAGGTGTGGAGTAAGAATTTGGTCGACGATTTTGGAGGGAAATCAGGTGGATGGGGGTTCTCTGAATCCCCTCTCGTCGATGGAGATAAGGTGGTGATTGGACCTGGTGGTTCAGATTCCCCGGTAGTTGCTCTAAATAAGGATAATGGGAATACTATTTGGAAAGCGTCGGGATTTAGCGTAGGCGGAGGCAAGGCTGAATATGCCACAGTCGTCGCTCTAGACCTGAATGGGAGGCGCCAATACCTTCGGTTATTCAACGACAAGCTGGTTTCTCTCGACAGCGTGACTGGCGATTTACTTTGGAGCACCGATTGGCCTGGCGGGCAGTCTCCAGCCGTGATTCCGACTCCTATTGCCGATGGCGATGAAATATTGATCGCTTCTGGCTATGGCGTGGGTTCCAAGCTGGTAAAGATCGATGCTGATAATCAGCCAAGCGATGTGTGGCAGGAGAAGACGTTAAAGGTAAAGCACGGCGGAATGATCAAAATGGGAGACCATGTTTACGGTTCTTCAGAAGGCGAGGGGCTCGTCTGTCTCGAGTGGGAATCAGGTGAATTGGCCTGGAATGAGAAAGGTCAGTTTTTCGGTAGCACCGATTCCGTGGCACTCGCTGATGGCATGCTCTACGTGCTCAACGATCAGACCGGAACACTTTCCTTGGTTAAGGCTAGCCCTGATGGGTTTGAGCAGACAGGCCAGTTCACGATGGACCCTCAGAGCGATCAGCGTCATCAAAAAGGTAAGGTCTGGACTTATCCATTAGTGGTTGGTGGCAAATTGTTCCTGACCGATCAGGAGATCATTATCTGCTACGACATTTCCAAGTGATAAAAACTGACGGCTTGCCTCGACGAATCCAGAGTCAACAAGACCGAGTGACGCATTCGGTGCCGTTTTACGGTGATACTGCATGTTAGGCATAGAGGACACATCAGATGCGGTGAGCCAGCCCCGGAATTCAAAAGCCGGTCCTTGGGCGTGGCCCATAATTTTGGCTTCGGTTCTGTTCATCGGTTGGCTGATAAATGTTATCCCGACAGAAGCACTTGATAGCGACGATCTGCAGGGGCCCATTCCCAGTGCTAGTGCAGATCTAGCAGTATTACAGATGCAGAGTCAGGCAATAATCGCCTCGGCTTCTATAGACAGAGCTTCTGCTGCGGAGGCGCTCAAAACTCTGAAAGAACAGTCCCGTGGATTCAAGTCCCAAGCTGCCATTGTTCTACTGGAGGACTTCATCGATGCTCCGATATCAGACCCAGTCGCCAGCCTAGAGGCAATTAAAGAAGATAAGAATGCGCCTGAATGGTTGGAGCAAATTGAACGATCTCTTTCTGAGGGTATTACGACTGAGGAGCGGGCTGTCTTGCGAAGTGAGCTGGGTTGGTTTGCCGAACTGGCCGCAGGGCCTGGTCGCGTGGCTCCAGAGAAATCCGACGAAATAAAAGCGCGTTCTGCGGAGGTGATCGTCCTGATAATGTTGTGTCTGATTGGAGCCGCCTTGGTGATTCTTGCGGGTGGACTCTTTCTTTACATGCTGGTAAGGAATCAAAGGATTACGGGTAAGGCCCTTAGATTCAACAATAAGGTCATGCCGCGAGGAATAATGCTGGAAGCTTTTGCTCTCTACCTTGGTATGGTATCGTTGGGAGAAGCTGCAGCGATCGTGATTCATGGCAGTTTTTCTCTGGCTGGCTACGGCTTGTCTATGGTCGTACCGCTAGTGTGGCCGAGGATGAGAGGTTATCGATGGAGGCCCTTTCTTCAATCGCTGGGGTGGCATCGTGGCGAGGGTGTCTTCAAAGAAATTGGCTTTGGCATAATAGGTTACTCCGGTGTTCTGGCAATCGCCTCAATCGGTATCTGCTTAACCTGGGTAATCTCACTTTTCGTCGGCGTCTTCGCCGGAGGTGGTCCTGAGTCGACTTTTGAGACAACTTCGCCTCAGCCTCATCCGGTCCTAGGCTGGATGTTTAGAGGAGGTTGGGTGGAGAAGCTATTTTGTCTCCTGCTCGCAGCTGTTTTGGCCCCTCTACTTGAGGAAACATTATTTCGTGGAGCTCTGCACCGATATTTGAGGGGACGTCTTGGCTTTTTTCTGTCGGCTTTGATTACCGGGGTAATATTTGCGGGTCTTCATCCACAGGGGTGGTTGGCTATTCCTGCGCTAGGAAGTATAGGGATCGGGTTTTCGCTACTAAGAGAGTGGCGGGATTCATTGATAGCCCCAACTGTCGCGCATGCCATTAATAATGGTCTTCTTATCACTGTGGTGTGGTTGGCCCTCTAATTCCATTTCAAGTCGCACGATAATCGGATCAGCCGCCATGTTTATTTAAGATATATTAATAGTAAAATACCCTTGATAATTTTTTTTGATCATCCTAATTTCAAAATAGTAAAATCTCCATAACTCGAGCGTCTTTCACCCAGAGTGAGTCATTTCAAAGAGGTTTCGTAATATTCTGCTCAATTTTTTCGCTCACGCCATGTCCTTCACATTTAGAAACCTGTTTTCTGAGGAGGGTGGAGACACATCCGCCGAATTCGAGGAAGGAGCCAAAGGAACTGCCCCCAGAAACGCTGTTGTTCCTTCTTCTGCGGATGGCGCACGCGGCGCAAAACCAGCCGGAAACGAAAAGATTGAAGAGGTCGAGCGAACTCAGAGCTTTCTGGTCAGTGAACTTCTCCCTTTCATTCCTCCGGCGATTGCGGCGAAGAGTGGGATTCCGATGGAGGAAGAACTCATTCTTCCGATGTCTTCCGATGGTTCTACCGACGTCAAACTTTCTGCGGTCTATCAGGTTTGCCCCCAGTTGTTCGCCGCTGAAATCACGCCGCTGAACGACTCAACGCTCACTCTTCCAGTCAAACTGGAAGTGGTCACCGGAGCCGAGGGATCTCCCGTCTCTCTAAATGGGGTCACATTCGAAGCTAAACCTCACAGTTTGGGGGAAGGATCCCAAGCAGAGAAGCTTGTTGCTAAGTCGGGACCCAAGACAAAGGGCAACGAACCCGACCAAGCTTTTTGGTCACTGGAACCTCTAGATGGGTTTTCGAGTTTTGGTGCTTCTGTTGACTCCGCATCTACAAAGGAAAAAGTCAGTGAAGGATTTGAAGGTGTCCCCGAGTTAGAAATAGCTGCTGAAACGCAGCCCGAGGCCGAAGCTATTCAGTCAGGTAAAAAAGAAGATTCCGCATTTCTTAGCAAACAGTCCGGGGGGGATGGGGGAGTTCCGTTTCCAGCGGTTGCGAAGCAAGGCGAATCCATCGGGGAGACCGGAAGCTGGGGAACGATGTTTGATGATGAATTCACTGGGAATACATCTCACGAACCTGGACTGGTTCCCGAAGGCATTGGTGACATTCTTGATCTAGAGGCAGAACACGAAGCGTTAGGCGAGGCGCAAAAGACCGTCGATGATAAGGTTGTCTCGGATAAAGCTAATCAAGCGTTGCTGGAGGAGCCCCAGGAGCTCGAAGAGAAAAAAACTGATACCTTTGGATTCGCCGCTGCGCAGGGCTCGGCTGAGGCAAAGAGTAATGAAAAGGACGACATAGAAGGTGCTTTTGAAGCCCCTGCTTCTTCTATCCGAAAAAGTTCAATCACTGAACCCCCTCCGAACAGTGGATACGTTAGATTGAAAAGTCTAGGGCCGTTGGGGAATTCGGGCGCAAAAGGTGCAGCGGAAGCGCCTGTGGGATGGAATCCTGAGCCGACGGTGAAACCCAAGTCAGCGGCTCTGGCTGCGATGGAATTCGATGCTTCTGGAGATGGGATTGATAGCGAAGACACGCCAGATCTCGAGATGAGAGCGATTTTTTCGTCAAGTGATTCCCTTTCCTTATCGTGTGTCGCTCGAAAAATTTCAGAGCTTCCCGGCATCCTAGGGTGCGCTTTAGCCACCCCTAGCCGGTTGGTTCAGGAGTCCTTCGGTGAGGAAAATCGATTCGGTGAAGGAGCGGAGGAAATAATTCAATCCGCGAAGAATCTCGCTAATTTGACGGGGCTTCCGGATGCTCGATCATTCACTCTGCAGATTGATAGATGCATTGTTAGTCTTTTTACGGAAGGCCCCTGTTTCCTGATCGTTCGACATGGTTCGCCTAAGTTTGGTCCGGGCATTAGGGAGAAGTTGATCGTGATTTCGCGCAATATGCACAAGCTCGACGATCGGTAGTAAATGGCTCCGATTAACCGCAAAGCGAGGAAGATTCAGTATGAGATTGATTGCTGCGTTCTTGAGAAGAGTTTAAAACCTCACGCATCACATTATCCGTAGCTCCTACACTTAGTCGTTTAGAGGCTTGATCAGAGGGACTAAGGCGGAGATATTGAGTAGATTATGGAGACAAGTGAAAGCTCGGAGTCCGCAAATGCCGATGATACAACCGCTGTGCCGCTCGAAATCAGTCTGAATGTGGCTGAGCAAGCAGATGAGTTACTGCGTGAACTGGCAGAAGATGCAGGGCTCGATACAGCTTTGATTGTTGATAAGAGTGGTGCGCTCGTCACGGGTATTTCTGCCGAAGAAAATGTTACCGTCGAAGTAATCTCTGCACTGGTTGTCGGAGCGAGTGGCGCGATGAAAACGCTGGTGCGTGAATTAGGAGAAACGGGCGAGATCGAAAGTCTTCATCAAGGAGATAAAAGAACGGTTTACCTTCGTGAAATTCTAGGCCGGTTCTTTCTCGTGGGAGTTTCTGAAGCGTCAATTCCTGTGGGTGTGATTCGAGAGAAGTCCAATCAGATGAGAGAACCTCTATCCAAACTTTTGGGTTCTATTGAGACTTCTTTGGTCTCGCCAGAAAGGGTAGCTGAGGAGCCAGAGCAAGAGGATCCACTATCTGGAAACGACGATGATTCATTGGTGGTGAAAACTGATGATAATTTTTTCAAAACGGAGAAACTCTCAGAGTTGGAAGATGTTGAAGACGAGCAAGGAAACCGGGTGCTTGACGCCGAAGCGATTTCGATTTTTGAGCTTGATGAAGAACCCGAATCTTTTGAGGAAGTTGCAGAAGAAGCGCCTGAGCCTACCGAGGTGATTGAGCCATTGGACTTTGGTGAGGAAGAAATCGTAATTGATGCTGATGAAGAAACTGTTCTAGTACCGTTCGAACCTGAGGGAGATGACATTGAACAAGAAGAGGTAGATTCGGAACCAATCGTTGTTGAGCAGCGAGAGCCCGTTGATTCGATTTTCGAGTTGGATCCTGAAGATGATGAAGAAAGGCGCAGGGGCAACGATAGCCTTTTTAAATTAGACACAGAGGATGAGGAAATTGGAAAATCCGTCTTAGAACGGGCCGATGAGGAATCGCAAGTAGGCATCGAGCTTGATACCGGAGATGACGCGGAAATCGCGAAAAAAGATTCTCAAACGGAAGAGCCTGACGGCGAAGAAGAAAATAACGATCCTGAAGGCTCTGGCCCGTTTTATTTCTGAAACCACCGCGAGTTCACGGGCGCCGAGAGGAGTGGAAAATGAACCTTTGCCCGATCAAATTACTGTGTTACCAGTATTGATCAAAGATTCCTGCGGAAAATTAATTGGCTAAATGGACTTGATAACTAAAGGCGGGCCGCTGATGTGGCTCTTGCTCGGTTGCTCTATTATCGCAATCGCGATCTTTCTTGAACGCTTGTTCTATTTCTATCGAGCTCGGATTGATGTGGGTGATCTTTTATTTGGACTTCGCAATCTCATCAAGAATAAGGCCTACGCTGAGGCTCTTTCTGAGGCTGTCGTGACACCCGGACCGGCGGCCCGTGTCATTCAAGCAGCATTAAGGCGTCATGCTGCGCCCCGTTCAGAGCTAAAGGAGATTGTTCAAGAGAGTGGCCAGCTCGAAGTTCCCAAGCTGGAGAAGCACCTCTCGGTTCTTTTGAGTGTGACTTATATTGCCCCTCTGATCGGCCTACTCGGGTCGGTCCTCGGTCTCGTTGATACTTTTGTTCGAATAAACGCCGTAGGCGGATTCACTACCGTATCGGAAATTTCCCAAGGAGTTTACGAGGCATTGATCACCTCAGCTGCCGGCCTCATGGTGGCAATTCCCGCCTTCATTTTTTACTCCCATTTGCGCACCTACGCTAAGAGTTTGATGCATGATATGGAGAGTGCAGGCATCGAGATCGTGAACACTATCTGTGACCTCCGATCCCAGCCTTCTGATATCATATCGATCCGTCCAGAAAGTGAAGCGGATCGCGACGGCGGTGAGACCGCGACCCAGTCCTGAGTTCAGCGGGAGGAATTTTGAAACTCGAATCGACATTGAAAGATCGAGGGGGAATGCTCTACACGGCACCCCTGATGGATGTGATCCTTCTCTTGATCATTTTCTTCTTGTTTGGAACAAGTCTGGTTTTGAAGTCTGGAGTTGGGGTAACTTTGCCGAGTTCAGGTTCTGTTTTACCGCCAGCGGAGGATGCACACATTGTGGCTTTGATCCCGGGTTTAAGTAGGGATCTCTATTTCAATGATCAAAGAACCTCACTGGAGGCACTTCCAGCTATTCTCGGTAAAGCCAAGGAGCGTTCGGATCAGGTCATCTTACTCAGTGACGAAACGATCGACTACGGTTCGGTGATGGAGGTCTCGAGCGTTATTTTGGAACACGGCTTCAGCCTTTCACAGGCGACCCAGCAGAACACGCAGTGACAGGTTCGCGGATGGATAGGCATGGCGATGAAAAAGACAGCCAATGATTATTTCATTTTTAACTGGTCGAAAGACCGACTCGGCTGGCTTTACCTTCTAGGCTTCACCGTCTTTTCAATTACGATTCATGGTGTCGGTTTTTATTTATTTAAAGTTGTCTATCCGATACCCACGCGAATCGATCCGACGATGCACTCCGTATCGATTCTCAATGAATCCGATCCGGAGGTAAGGTCTCTGTTCCAGCGTCTCAAAGACCGAACGGTTTTTTTGAAGGCTCCCTCCGAACAATCTCAGGTTCGCGTTCGTCTTGAAGACCACGAGGTGAAATTTTCGCCATTGTTCCAGACGACCGAGGTGGAACCTGTGGCACCTCAGTATCCATGGTCACTCTCGCTGAGAGAGAGCACATCGATTGAACTGCCGGAAGCCGTGGACGAGAGAAAATCATCAATCAATCTGGATGAAGAACTGACAAGACGTCGAATGGCCCCGTGGTCCATCCTCGAAGACTATCTCGAGCGGGCAGATTCCGTTCCAGCCTTTCGGGCCAGCTTGAAGGTTTCGAGGAGAGGGGATGTTAAAGTGCAAGCTATTGATGCCGATTTAGGCGACAAGGATCAGAAGGAACTGATTCAGGTAATTGAGTCGACTCTTAGATTTTTACCTGACAAGGAGGAATCTAAGGGATGGATTGATATCTGGTCTCGAGATTGATTTTTTCTCTAAATTTGTGAAAACCCGCAACCCTTCCTTTTTAATCACTCGCAAGAATCATGTTTCGTGTCACGCTCGATGGAATGATCGCCGTTTACCTGGTGGTTATTATGTGCGCCCTTTTTTTTGCCTGGGTTGCTGCAGAGATCTTCCGAAGAGGTCGGGAGAACCGCCGCCGGAAGCATTTTGTGATTTGCGGAATTTGTGACCATGTTTTCGAAGACCTTTCCGATGACGATCTTGCGGAGTGCCCCCACTGCGGAGCGATGAATGAGCGGGAGCGAGTGACTGAAATCTGACAAATTTTGACTGGTTCGAATCTGGAGTGAACCTCTCGATTTGACTGGAGAAATCGCCTTGCAATGGCTTTGAAGCGCGCGGAGTTTAGCCGCCAGTTCGAAACGAAGTAAACATGGAACGAAGAGTTGTTATCACTGGAATGGGAGTTGTTTCACCTATTGGAAACGACGTGGATACCTTCTGGAACAGTCTGATAGCCGGAAAGAGCGGTATTGGAACGATTTCTGACGATTCCCTCTTGGGTTTCGATTGTAAGATCGCGGGAGAAGTTAAAAATTTTGATCCGGCCCCTTATTTCAAAAACCCCAAAGATGCTCGTCGAGCTGACCGTTTTGCTCAATTGGCAATGGGTGCGTCTGTGATGGCAATGGCGGATTCGCAAGTTGACCTGGAGCAGGTCGATTTGGACCGTTTCGGCTGTATGGTGGGAAGTGGCATCGGTGGCCTCGAAACTCTTGAACAGCAGCACATCAATCTGACGGAAAAGTCCCCCAAGCGAGTTTCGCCTTTCACCATTCCAATGATGATCGCGAACATATCGAGCGGAATGGTTTCGATGGAGTATAATCTCCGCGGACCTAACATGTGCATCGTGACGGCTTGCGCCACATCCAACCACAATATTGGAGAAGCCTGGCGAATGATTAAATTCGGTGATGCTGATGCTTTTATAGCGGGTGGCTCTGAGTCAACGATCTGCCCGATGGGGCTTGCCGGATTCGGTAATATGAAAGCATTGAGCATGCGCAACGAGGAACCCGAAAAAGCCTCTCGTCCGTTCGACGTGGACCGTGATGGATTTGTGATGGGTGAGGGTGCGGGTGTGGTTGTGATTGAAGAACTAGAGCATGCTCAAAAACGAGGAGCACGCATTTACGCTGAGCTGACCGGCTATGGAGTGTCAGCAGATGCTTACCATCTGACCTCTCCCCATCCGGAAGGTGACGGCGCCCGTCGTTGCATGGAGATGGCTATCAAGCATGCAGGAGTAGAGCCTGAGGAAATCGATTATGTTAACGCCCACGGAACGTCTACAGGGCTGGGAGATATATGTGAGACCAAGGCGATCAAGCGGGTCTTTGGTGATTACGCCAAGAGTGGTTTGATCGTGAGCTCTACGAAATCGATGACCGGTCACTTGCTTGGAGCCGCAGGCGGGGTCGAGCTTGCCGCATGTGTGAAAGCGATTGGTGAAGGCGTCGTTCCTCCAACGATCAACCTCGATAATGCGGACGAACTCTGCGATCTTGATTACGTGCCTCATACAGCACGCCAACTTGAGGTTAAGCGGGCCCTGACAAATTCCTTCGGCTTCGGTGGTCACAACGCTTCTCTGATTGTTGAGAAGTTTGTGGGCTGATCTCGAAGCGTCAATGCCCGGGGCAAGAACTAAAGAGCCAATCTACTTGGGATTCGGCCTATTTAGCGATAACTCGTTAGGGTAGGAAGTGGGGGCGAGTTAAATTGCCATTGCCGGTTCTTCGCGGTCAGAGAAGAAATCACCAATTTCTGGCTCGCCGCCTCTGCCTATTGGGCGGGGGCCGGGGTCTTCTTTTTTCTGGAGCGCGCGGCGAAGTTTCTTCAGTGCGATGTTTTGGAGTTGTCGAATCCGTTCGCGAGTAACGCCGAATGCTTGTCCAACTTCTTCGAGAGTTTTTGGCTTCTGACCTGCCAGTCCGAAGCGGGCATCGATGATTCTGCGCTCACGCTCATCGAGCACTTCAAGGAGGTCATCGAGTTGCATGTGCATGTTCTTATGGCTGAGAAGCTCTAACGGGGTTTGAGCTTTCTCATCACCGATAATCTCTCCAAATTCGGTCGAGTCGCTGTCGCTGATCGGAGCATCCAATGATGCGGGGCGAAGCGCTGCTGACTTGAGGTGGGAGAGTTTGGCACGGTCGATACCGATCTCTTCAGCGAGTTCTTCATCAGAGGGTTCGCGCCCCAACTCTTCGCTAAGCACCATTGCCACGCGCCGCATCTTTGAGATCTTGTCCACCATATGGACGGGAAGTCGAATCGTTTTGCTTTGGTTGGCGAGAGCGCGCTTGATTGACTGTTTGATCCACCATGCGGCGTAGGTGGACAGCTTACCGCCCTTATTTGGGTCGAAGCGTTCCACTGCTTTCATTAGACCAATATTGCCCTCGGAGATTAAATCAAGCAGGGGAAGGCCGTAGTTGGAGTAGTCTTGAGCTATTTTCACAACAAGGCGAAGGTTTGCCTTGATCATGTGTGCCCGGGCTTCTTTGTCCCCGTTTTTAATTCTATCGGCCAGTTCGACCTCTTCCTCTCGAGTCAATAAAGGCGTCTTTCCAATCTCCCGAAGGTAGATCTTGATGCCACCATCCATTTCTAGATTCGCCATGAAAGTTGATTGGTTTCTATGTAAGTTTGAAGAAGGGAATTAAATGTCTGGTTCCCTATGGCGGGTTTTACTCTTTCGGCTGTCTTGTGCTTAAAAGTCAGTTCCCGATTTCCGAGGTTGATTCAGTTAGTCCGGCGTTTGAGACATGGCCCAGTCAAAGGGGACTCTTTGTTCTGCTAGTATCGTCAGTGCCGGGTGCAAACTTTCAGGGAAATGCTGGCTCCCCTAATTTTGGTGATTCGGTTTTTAGATTCGTTCAAAAAAACTCAACGAAGGTGAAGTAATATCGAAAACACTTAATATTTATTAAATATCAAGTATTTCACAAGAAAATAATTTGATGTTTTTTAAGGGTGTGAAGACCCTTTCAGCCATCCGTGATGGCATGGTTTCGATGGATGGAGACGTTGCCAGCCTGCGCTGGTAAAAACAATTTAAAAGAAATTGATAGGCTCCTAGTAGCCGAGCCCTTTTTCCTCGCGATAAGGCTCGCTTTCGATACCACGACCCGAGGATGGGTCGGTCACCGGCCCCATCGTCATTCGCTGCCCTAGTTTAAGTAAACGATAGCGTTGGCTGAGGCGCTCGCAGCACGAGCTGAATTCATCAGTTGTGACGTTACCTTGGTCGAACATGTCGTAGTGCGCTGGAACCACCAAACTTGAACCGATGGCCCTCGCCAGGGCAGCAGCCTCGAATCCATTAAGGCTGTCACGACCGTTTGCAGCTTTTTCGTCTCCATTGATAGGCATAAATGAGAGATTGATAGGCCAACGCCGAATTGCCTTTACGAGATGGGTGTGCCAAATGGTTTGGCCGCTGTGATAGAGCGCGAAGGGACCGAAAAGAATGACAAAACCAAGATCCTTAGAGTTGCTATGAACATCACGCCGGATTTTCGGCGTAGCGGCATCGATGCCATGAAATTCGAATGAGTCCACGGTGACAAAGGTTCCCGCATTCACGGGGACAATGTTGGGGCTCGCCTTACCCAGAAGATTGCGTGCCTGCTCCTCGATTCCTGCAGGGACAACGAGTTTCAAGTTCGGGTTGGCCGCTGTGAGTGGAAGCAGTGTTTCGGGATCGAGTCGGTCAGGTTGTGCGCTGCTGCAGACTACCGTTTCGATACTCGTCAGCGCGAGCGGATCGACCACCCTTTCAGAGGCTCGCTTGATTGGGAATTCAGTGCCCTCGCTGGGTCGAGTGTATGAGTTCGAAAGGTAGGGATCGATAAGGATGCTTTGGCCATTCCACTTAACGAGAAACCCGCTTTGACCCAGCCACCAAACGTGGATGGCACCAGGCGCGGTTTCAGCCGCGTGAAAGTCGTTTACTAGTTTTTCGTCTTTTTGAACTGGCTCAATCATGGGTAATAACAGCAGAGGAAATCCTGCAGTCACTTATAAAACAACAACATGCTATAAAAAACAGGGGTTCACAAGGTTTCTGAATTAGAAAGCGAACTCAAAAACTAAATTCGACCAACTCTCTTTTATTCTCACGGTCAACGTGGATTCGTTCAGCTCCAGGTCACGGTATGGTGAAGCTGATCTTTTGATCTGGCTCAAGAAAGCTGAGCGGCTCTGTTGGCTCAGTTCCGTCTGGCAGTGTCACAGAGAGGGATTCCACCTTGCTAGCCTCTCCCAGCCCGATGGTTAGGGAAAAATCGCCACGGATGGTGCGTGGAATCCGCTGAAGTATCCAGTCTTCGTCTCTGGAGATGACCGTGATTTTTGTTCCATTTTTTGGATTGCCGGTGAGGCTGATATGAATCCATCTCCCCAAAGGCCCGGTAGGTTGAAGCCAGCGAACATTGCCACTGGACGTTGTGTAGATGATGTCGGCTTGGCCATTCACATCAAGGTCGTTGACCATTACCTGAACAGGCTTGTCGAGAAAGTTACCTTCGCTGGTGACTGAGATATCACGAAAATCAGTGCCTTCTCTGTTCCAGAGAATATGATTGAATTCAAGCGTATCCGTTCCGATAAGGAGGTCTTGATATCCGTCATTGTCGACGTCGAATGAACCGAAAGCTGTGGCTGTTGTCTCTGGAAGCGAGACTTCCTCGGTAATCTGTGTCAGCCTACCCTCGCCAGTGTTTTGAAGGAGTTTGATACGCCCTTCCGCTACGGTGAGGAAGTCGAGATGACCGTTGTTGTTGAAGTCAAAAAAGTGGCCTGGGACCGAAAGGGAGGAGTCCCCAAGATTAAAATCTTGGAAGATATTTTTAAACCGCCAGTTAGCTGAATTCGATGAGCGCTGGCCTATGTAAAGACGATTTTGAAGTCCGTGAATGCCAAGATAAAAATCGGGAACTTGATCGTTGTTAATGTCCGCAACTTCGGCAAAACGAGTTCCCCGTGGAATCCAGAGTTTCAGGTCCCATGCGACTGGCTCAAAAGTTGCTAGTTTATTCTGACGGTAGAGTTCGAGTGGAAGTTCCTCACTCCCAACCATAAGATCGAGAAAGCCATCCTGATCAAAATCTAGCCAAACGGCTAAATTAGTTGAGTCGAAAGAGAGCAGTCCGACGTCCGTCGTGACATCGTCAAAGTTTCCGTCACCCCGATTTCTCATCATGGAGTTAGGCAATCCATTGTCGCGGGTGACGAAGAGGTCGAGGTCTCCATCGTTGTCGTAGTCTGCCGGGAAGAGCCCGTTACCGGGATAAGTCACTGCTGGCCAAGGGATGGGGACGAACCTTCCGGAGGTATCGAGATGAAAGGCTTCAGTGCCACCCTTCGAAACGAATTCGATAGTTCCGTCCCCGTTGAAATCGCCTGAGCAGAAAGGGGCTTTTAGCGCAACTGGCTTGTTAGTGAGGCGAATAGCAAAGGTATCAGACTCAGTCGGTGG
>Ga0160423_10003122_pt1 | contig 13819 bp, 26 predicted proteins | sample CRUFie14St8metaG_FD_108191 | JGI IMG/M metagenome (GOLD analysis project Ga0160423, IMG submission 108191) | Marine microbial communities from the Costa Rica Dome - CRUD Field 142mm St8 metaG | ecosystem: Environmental > Aquatic > Marine > Oceanic > Photic zone | place: Costa Rica: the Eastern...
AAGCAATCGCAGAGGCTGAAGAGAAGCTGTTTGACGAGTACAACAAAAGATTTGCGGCGGTTAAACCGTAGGGGATGCCATGCCAGAACTAGACGACAACACAAGACTGTCTGTTCCCCTGCGGAATCTGATTGCGCTTGGTGCTGGTCTAGTTATGGCTACGTCAGCCTACGTCACGCTGGATACTCGCATCATCGCCATCGAGCATCAGCAAACGATTCAGGACATGACCATCAGAGACAACGCTGACTTCGTTCGGGAGTGGCCGCTAGGACTACGAGGCGCCCTGCCCGACGACCTGAGACAGGACAGCAAGATCCTGTATCTAGAACAGCGTAGTGAGGAGATCGCTCAACTTCGAGAGACAGTCAACGACATGCAAGTGCAGTTGGGCGTCCTTACTTCAGAGGTCAAAGACCAGAAATAAGCGCTCAAGGTTCAGTTACTTACGGAGTTGGTTGCTGTGAGAAGGCTTCGTAAGTTATTGATTTTTAAGGAAACGGGTGATTAAACCTTGCCAAGGTTGAGGTCGCGAGTTCGAACCTCGTTTCCCGCTCCATACTCCTAACTGCCTGTTTTTACAGGCTTTTTTTTGTTTTGTAGGGACAGAACCCTTAGGTGTTCAGCTCCGGCCATTTTTTTAAAATGACGTGAACCCAAATCCAAGGTTCAGCTACCCCCTTAACATGCCTACAATCCGGTTCGCCGCCTGCTTCTTGTGAGCGTTGTTCATGTGGGTGTACCGCAGAAGCGAGTTCATCGACTTCCACCCTCCAATGTCCATCAGCTCACGAGCATCAGTGCCAGCCTGTAGATGCCACGTTGCGAACGAGTGCCGCAGTGTGTGGAAGGTTGTACCGGCTGGTAGTCCAGCTAAGTCCACCGCCTTCCGCCAAGTCTTATTACCGACCGCATCTTTGCTGAACGGCTTGCCATTCTCCTGAACAAACACACAGTCAATCTTCCCTCGAAGGAATGGTCGTCGCTTGATCAGCTCCTCTTGATAGCGCTCCCTCTTTTTGAGGATTGCTTTGGCGTCATCGTTGAGGGGTACAACCAACCGGTCACCGTTCTTTGTTTCGGAAGACGCGAACGTCATCAGCTCGCCGCACTTACTGATCTGAGACCAACGCAGTGTCCGCACATTGTTACGGCGTTGACCGCAAGCCAATGCAAACTCCACCATGTCAGCACGTAGCGGGTCGAGCCATCTGATCAGCGATCTGACTTGATCAGGCTCTAGGTAAAGCTCCTTCATTTCTTCCGGCAACGTCTTGATCGTTGGCACTGTCTCGAGGATCTCGAGTTGATCTCTGGCGTAATTCAGAATCAGCCTGAGGTACTTGAGATACGTGTTGACTGCGGCGTTGGTGAGTCCTTTCTCGTAGAGCAACTCTTCTTGCAGATCGTTGATGTCTACCCGACGGATAGATGCAACGCTACGGTTGCCCCACCTATCGATCAACTTTCTGATAGCCGCTTGTGCGCTTGTACTCTTGTCGTTGCCTCGTTTTGTTTTAAGTTTTAGGTAACGCTCTGCTACATCTCTGAACTTCATAAATACTCTCCGTGTATGAAGCCCCTCACAGCAACTCCAGCTTAAACAAAAAAGGGGGATGTTTCGACTTGCGTCTACTCGTCCCCCAAAGTTAGGAGCCACTCACTAGGAGGGGATGGCGCGTTTGCCAACCGGTGCGCCAAGCCGGTAAGGAAACCCAGATGGGCCTTGGCTAATTAATCGTATCAGACTCCTCGCTAATTACTTCTGCCTCTTCAGGGGAAGGGAGGGGTTCCGGCAGTAGTTTTTTAGCGTCTGATAAGATTGAATCAGCACCTGCTCTCGCCGACTCGATCAGCGGTGCAAGCACTGAAATGCTTTGTTGGGTTTGCTGAACGAGTACCAGCATGTTCCGGCATCGCTCAGATATGTCTTCGGCGTTGTAAGATTTGCCGTCGATGATGATGGTTTGTTCGCTCATTGTTTACGCTTCCTCGTGTTTTCGCGAATGACTTGATATCTCCTTGGTGCTTTCACCAAGATCTGTGCTTGGGGGACGCTCTTTCGTTGAGCGGGATCTCCCCTTCCGCACACCTCACAGTAGTCATCGTTCCCATAGAAATAGGTTTGGATGCCCACCATTTGGATGGAGACTGATGAAGACAAACGAGAGGGTTTGTCCCCAACAGTCAGGACGAGGTCAGCCCTGCCTTCCTTGTCCGTGATTGTGACTAAGCAATCCTGCGCTCCATCGTGATCCCTGACTCTGCGTACCCACATCTTGTGATCGTAAGTTTCCTCAGGGTTATCTGGATCGAGCTTCTCCCCTCCGTAGAGGAGAGAACCGACTGCTCGTGTAAGTCTTAAACCGCCCATAAATAGCCTTAGAAGGGGATATCGTCCTCTGGCAAGTCGTCCTGCACAGGAGCCGGCTCTGGCCCAGATGCATCCTTAGCAGGCTTGGTAGGTAGCCAGTATTCAATATTGAGTTGAGTGACTACGCCGTCTCGCTTTTGCTCCATCACATCAAGGTTGTAACGAAAGGGTTTTCCTCCGTTCATGTCGAGAGTGCGTTGCAAATCGTCGATCACCTCTTGATCGAACTTGAGCCAGCCGTCAAAACTTGGAATCTTTTCAGCTTGCTGTTCTTTGCCAAGCTCTTGGAACCAACTGTATTGCTTGAGCTTGTGGTACTTCTCAAGTTTTTTCTCTCGATCTAGCGGGTAAAGGCGCCCCTTACCAGCATTGATTGCCTCAAAGGCGGTAGGTTTTTTCTGCATTAGTCGTCTCCGATTGTCTTGATTGATGATTGCAGTGAATTGTTCGTGCGACGGAAAGTGTCGAGCGAACTGTCTTTCTCAAGCAGGGCTTGTTCCCCGCCCAGAAACTCAAAAGCCCTTCGATAATCAACCGGAGGTGTTTTTTGAATGACTTGTATGGACACCCATCCGTTGGTGATGGAGCGCTCATACTTTTTAACTAGCTCTTTCTTGAGGGAGTCACGGTGCGACTTCAGCTCCTCAAGCTCAGCAAGTGCCGTGTGGTTCAGCACTTCGATCTCATTGATCTTTCCCTGTACATCCGCCAGCTCTGTGAGCTGAGCGTCCTCGATCTCCTCGTAGTCAGGCACGAGAGGATCAAGATGCTTTTGCGCCCGCACTGGATCTGCGGCCTCTTCCTGTATGAAGTCGTACCAAGCCTTATAAAGATCCAGTCGAGTGACCTTGCCTTTGCTTGGCTCAGGTAGCAGGCGACCGTCCAACTCCTCATCGAGCCAATCCCAGTTACGCTGTACCCTGTCGATATGCCACTGACCTTCGGCCTGCGGATCTTTAGCGAGGTAGCACATAAAGTCACACCAATCGAGATCACAGACCTCCATGACCATGTAGCACTGCCACAAGTACATGATTCGCTTTTCATCAAAGACTGAGTAAGGCGCCTTGGTCCACTTGGGGAAGGGGCACTTGAATTCACACCCGCCCTCGATGCCCACCAGCCCGTCGGGCGATGCGGCTAGGAACGGATAATCTTGGTGAGTCACCATTCCTGTCTCTTCGACACGGTAGCGCTTGATTTCTTCCAGCTTGACGCGAGCGTACTCTTCCATCATCGAGCCATGCTCGACAGCGGCATTTGTTTGGAACTCAGACTCAGCACCTAGAATCGCTCTCACCTCTTGGCGAACCAGATCCTGAACACTCATGTAGGGGTGGATGCCTTCGAATGCGGCGCACACACTGGCTTTGATTTTTCCGGCCCGTGCTTTGAGCCAGCCCTCAGAACCTTGGGGGTGTTGTTGTGGATAGATCATGCCTTCCACCCCTTCTTGTCGCAGATCTCAGCCCATCGGTTCTGGTTGTAATCCTCCAGACCTAACTGAGTTAGCTTGCGATTGAAGCGGTCAAAGATTTTTTGAGCGGCGCTCTTGTTGCGGGACTGCTGTATCTTCTCCCACGTATCATCACGCCAAAGTCGATCTACACGATCCTTGGTTGCCTCTTCGGCATCGATCTGCTCGTCAGGTAGTAGCTCTTCCTGAACTGCTTCGGCGGCAACCTCTTCCTGAGCTTTTGACTTGATCCAAAGCTGATGGCCCAGACCAAACTCAGCCATCGCTTTTACACGACATCGTTGCTTGGTGGTGTTGATCTGTCCGCTGTTTGGGTTGCGGATGGGGCCAGTAAAATCTCTCACAAAGAGAGAGGTGATTTGGGTGTGTGGGCCGATGGTCATGCGGCATCTGACTTCTGCCGTACCATCGTTGAAGTAGTGTACTTCCCTGCCCTCAGGATCTTCGGTGAACTCCCAAGTATATTCAGGAAATTCTTCCATCATCAGAGCGTGAGCGTTCATCCACGGCAAGATGCTCAGAGACGTTCCGTCTTCTAGAACCTCTGGCTCCGTGAGCTGATCAGAAATATCTACTTCAGAAAGGCGAGTCCAAATAGACTCTTTGGTGAGCTGATCCATGTGTATCGTCCGTGTAATTCATCCCTGTAACTACACGGAATTTAAATCAGCTAGATGATAATTTCAACTCTCAGATTAGTTTTTATTCGCTTAAAATTCCTTCTGCAATCTCCATAATGGTAGCGGATCTAAATTCGTCTGCATCCATTGTCTCGCAGTTCGTTAGAAAGTCCTCGACTAATGCTGTTAGTTCTTGATCAGTGATCCTGTCCTTGGTCATTACTGGCTCCAAAAAAGTTTTTCAGGTTATCCAAGAAACCCCTCAATTCCTTAGTGTTTCTCAGACCCATAACTACCAAGCCAGCGAGTTGCCTAGCGGTGAGGTCTACGTTGTGTTGGTCTTCAAAGACCTTTGCTGTTACTAACAGTTCCGTAAGTTGTTGCTCGCTTATGTTTAGGCCTCTGCTTTCTCCGTTGACCCATTGATATAGGTCTATATCGAAGACGTCACAGAATTTAATTGCCATGTCCAAGTTCTTAGGCAGTGACCCTTCGAGCCACGCCGCCGCACTAGCGTTCGAACATCCAACTTTATTTTTTATATGTGAAGCTCTGCCCCAGCCTGCGATCCCTTTTTTATCTAACTCTTCGTTAAGGAAAGCGGCGCGGGTTTCTTTGTCCCAAGCCATAAATACTCATCCGTGTGATCGGTGTTACTTTTACTCGACCGTCTGGTTTTTGTCTATAGGTTGACAAACCATCTCCACTGGATTTCAATTTTGTTCCCTGATGGGAAATTCTCATCTGCTTATACACGGATTAGTATGATATTTAAGCCCGCATCACAGACTTGTCGCCACTACACAAAGCTACCTAACGACCTGCTCAGAGACAAAGGCCTCACCCCAGAGGCTATCGGTTTGCTTTGCTATTTACTTTCCCATGTAGACAACTGGCGGGTTACCCAGTCCCAACTGTCGAAGCACTTTTCCTGTACTCCAGCCCGCATCCGAAACATAGCCGATTGTTTAGAGCAGGCCGGCTATATCCGTCGAGTCCGATACGTTGAAGAGGGCAAAACGGTTTTCGATTGGGAAGTTTATGATGAAAAACAATCAGTTGTAGAAAAACCAGATGTCGAAAATCGACAAGTGGATATTCCACATGTGGAAAATGAAGAGCAAAGAATAACTATAGAGAAAGAAGAAACATCTAATAAGAATAACCATTGGAAAGAAGACCTCCTCAACTCATGTCCTGAAGGTATTCCTAAACAGGCATGGCAGTTGTGGTGGGATCACAAGGCTAGCAATCGCAAGCCGTCTAAGAACACCGTCACTCGCCAAACACACGACTTCAAGGAAATGGCTAAGCATGGCTATGACCTGAGGGAACTCATCCCCTTCTCTATCTCACGGGGATGGCAACGGATAGGGAGTCCTGACTGGGACTCTCTGGATCGCTTCAAGAACATAAGTCGAAACGACGATCTACTAGCTGAGGTTAAGTAATGGATATACGCGCTTTGTCGCAAGAACTGGGGAGACATGCACATCAAATATGTCTAGAGATTTTTCCTGACGGGGTCGTTGAGTCAGGTTGTTACAAGGTCGGAAGTGTTGACGGCGACAGGGGGCGCAGTCTTTCCGTTTATTTACATGGTGATAAGTGTGGCAAGTGGATCGACTTTGCCACGGGTGATTCTGGCGACATGCTGGACCTCATCCAACAAAGCAGGAACGTGTCTCTGACTGAGGCAATGGACTGGGGGGCGAAGCGGTACAGCATCAGGGAGTTTTCGGCCAAACCAAAAATTTCTCCGGCGGGAAAAAAGAAATACGTCCTCCCCACCCCGCCACCACAAAGCAACAGCGCTTACATACATGAGTACATGGAGAGTCGTGGGTTCAATGATGTAGGGGAGGTGTACTTCCGGCACAAGATTTATGAGACGCAGTCACGGGGTGGTCTGGATGTGGTGTTCCAGTACTTCGATCCCGACGGCAAGCTCGTGTTCATCAAGAACAAGCCCATCAATTACGACGGGCATCCCATGCCGCAGAAGGACACGCGCCCAATCCTGTATGGGTGGCACACCATGCCAAAGGACAGTCGCAAGGTTTGGATTGTTGAAGGCGAGTGGGATCAAATTGCCGCGAGTGAGCTTGGCTTCCCTGCCTTGTCCGTTCCCTTCGGCGGCGGTAAGGGTCGCAAGCAACTCAACTGGATCGAGCAGGAGTTCGAGAACCTCAAGCGGTTCGAGGAGATCATCATCGCCACCGACATGGATGAGGAAGGTGAGCTTGCGGCTGAGGAAATCAAGAAGCGATTTGGCGACCGGTGCTACCGCATTACTTTGCCCACCAAAGACATCAACGAGCTACTGCAAAAGCAGGGTTATGACGGCGCTCGAACCGTCCTCGAGGCGGCGTATGAAGACGCCCGATGGCAAGACCCAGACACCTTGCATTCTGTTATGGAATTCAAGGAGCGCGTGGATGCCATCTTCGAGAACTCCAACTCAGACACGGTTGGCTTCCGCTCCGGCTGGGAAAAGCTGGATGAAGAGGACATCAGGTTCCGGCCATCGGAGCTATGGGGACTCACCGGCATCAACGGACACGGCAAGTCAATGTGGTTAGGCCAGCTATGCCTCAACGCCATCGAGCAGGGCAACAAGGTTCTGATCTGCTCCCCAGAGATGACGCCCGAAAGGTTACTGCACCGGATGCTACGTCAGGCTGGAGGGTCAGAGCATCCGCCGGAGGCATACCGCGACAAGCTGATGGGCTGGCTAGAAGGTGACCTCTGGCTGTACGAGGACAGGATCACACCTAGCGCCAAAAAGCTGTTGGCTTGCTTTGAGTACGCCTACGCCCGCTACGGTATCAACGTCTTTGTTGTGGACTCACTGACCAACATGGTCGATATGGATGACAACTCAGCCCAGCAGAGGTTTGTTGAGACGCTCGTTCACTTCAAGCAGACCACCGCGTCCACAATTTTTCTAGTCACTCACTCTCGAAAGGGTCAAGACGAGAACACCGCCCCCAACAAGTTCGACGTCAAGGGTTCCGGCTCTGTCACGGACCTTGCCGATGGCTTCATGTCGTTGTGGAAAAACAAACGGAAGGCAGATCACCTCGAGCAAGCGGCGATCCTCAACGAGGAGCCTGACGAGAAGTTTGTGAAGCAGTGGGACGTGTACCTCGAGATCTTAAAGAACCGGAACGGAGGTTACGAGGGTCGAGTGGGCTTCCAGTTTGATCCACGTTGCTTGCAGTACCAAGAGCGGCGCACGTCACCGACCAAGTATTACATCAACTATTCGAAGGAGAAGACCAATGGATAACGAGCGTTTTGCTAGGGCCATTCGCGAGGCTGGTGCTGACGTACAGCAGGCGGAGGTTGATCTGGCTACGGCTGAAGCCACAGAAAAACGGACAGCCGCGAAGCTGATGTTCATGGCTGAGAACAACCACGGACATAAGACTGTTGCGGCTCAGACCAAGTGGGCAGACGACCAAGAAGAAATGTTCGATGCGCGAGTTGCTCGAGGCACTGCCAAGGGCGCCCTCGCGGCGGCTAAGCAGAACGCACTGGCGGCAGAGGTGGCATTCAAAACGTGGCAGACAGAGATGGCTACCACGCGGGCAGAGATGAGGACACTGATGGGATGAAGTCGCATTGGGCTACCAAAGAAGAGCAGGAATGGATGGACGCCATAGTTCAGTTGGGTTGCATAGTTTGCCGGCTGTACATGGGCGTCAAATCCCCTGCCGAAGTTCACCACATACACGGCAAGACAAAGGTAGGCGGTCACCTCGAGACCATCCCCTTGTGTCCTGCACATCACCGGTTGGGACACTCGAATGTTCGGTACGTGTCCCGCCACCCCTACAAAGCTCAGTTTATTGAGCGCTACGGAACAGAGGAGTTTCTCCATGAGCAAACATCATCACTTATCGTTAAACGATGCGACACCGGAAGACTGGGACCGAGTCTCGAGGCCGAAGCATTACTCTAGTCAGAACGACAAGTTCCCTGACCTCGAGTGCATCGATGCCATCAAGGCGAGCATGTCTCCTGAAGCGTTTCAGGGTTACCTGAAGGGCAACATCATCAAGTACTCGTGGCGCTACGCCGACAAAGACAACCCGAAGGAAGACCTAGCGAAAGCGCAGGTGTATCTGGGCTGGTTAATGCAAGAGATATCCAATGGTTAATTCAAGAACAAAGGGCGCTCAGTTCGAGCGCGAAGTGGTCAACGTGTTTCGCGATTGGCTAGGGGATGAAGCAACTCAAGGACTGCGTCGAAACCTGACGCAGTATCAGGTAGCGGATGAGGGAGACCTCAAGCTGGGACCGTTCCTGATTGAGTGCAAGCGATACGCCAAGGGGGACATCCATCAGCAGTGGTGGTGGGAGCAAATTTTAAAAGCGGCGGGAGAAAAATATATCCCCCTCCTGATATACCGATTTGATCGCCGTCCCATACGCATGGTGTTCCCCTTACACGTAGTAGGGGATTACCCAGAGAGCCACGACTACACCTGCACGGTGGGTCTGGAAGAGGGGATCATGATCATCAGGGAAAAGCTTCTTGCGGATTCCTGAGTTCAGGGCGCACCTCAAGCTCGCGGCAGAGAGACTCGACTACCCAGCGGTCGAGGCCTACGTCCACAACAACATCGACCCACAGTTTCACGACATGATGTTCCGGTCACTCTATCTCGAGCTACCTCACCATTACGCCCAGCAGGATGTGGAGTCCATCAAGAAATTTCTTGATAGCCTGCCGGCAGTGGAGCCTGTGCCTAACTTCAACGAAATCGTGACCTACTGGACACGCCGGATCTGGAAGAAGCGCAATGGCTAGACCTATCTATGAGACGGCTCAGGACAGAGCCAACGAGGAAGAGATAGCCACCCTGCTGGCTGAGCGTTACAACGCCACCGCCATCAAGGCAAAACGACTCTATGGTTTGGACTGGTTCTTTGAGCGTGACGGCTACGTCGTAGGAATGGTTGAGATCAAGGTGCGTAACTACGCCAGCACCGACTTCAATACCTACATGATCAGCGCTGACAAAATCGCACGGATCAGGATGCTGTCCAGCGTGTCTGGCATCCCGTCGTTTTTGTTTGTGGCATGGACTGATACCGTCGGCTACATCAACCTTGCTGACACGCCAGACTACACGGCAATCGGTGGTCGCAGAGACAGGGGCGATCCTCAGGACATCGAGGTGTTACTCCACTACAGCGTGGACAGGTTCATCAGGGTGTAAAAAACCCCGCTACTGCGGGGTGTCTTCTAGTTCTAGCTGGAGTGCCAGCAGTTTGTAGGCGGTGTCAGGCATGCGCCGGTAGCCACGGGTCTCAGGTGTTCGGGTCCAGTTGTAGACGCCCTCCACCGTCATGCTTAGCAGTTCAGCCACCTGCTTGCCTGATAACTGACGATCATGCATGACCTTCCGCAATAATTCGTTGTTATCCATACCTGTCTCCAGTCCAGAACTCAGGGTATACGATCTCGATAGCCGGCTTGTTGTTGCGGCGCAGTAACACGGTTGAGTAATCAAACAGAATCGCCACCGGCTCCCTGAATCGCTCAGCCATTTGCTTTGCCGCTTCGACTGCTATCTTGGCATCGTCGCTGTCGTTCGTTGCAAGGTCAAAGATCATGGGTACTGCTCCGACAGGTAGTCCTCGAGATCCCTCTCGCCGTCGGTGTCTAGCTCCACGATGTGACCGTTCCACTCGATGCGATCCCACTCAACCTCAAAGAATCGTATCTGCTCAACGCGGCCCTCAGACTCTACGGTCTCAGTCCATCGATAAACAACAGGGTTGATGACGTCCAGCTCGCTCAGCTCCATTTCAATTAACGCAGTAACCATCACTGAAGCTCCCATGTGTAGCGCAGATAGTCACCGTAGCTTTGGCCCTTGAAGCCGCACTCTCGATGCAATCTGACGGTGTACTCTGAGTTGCGGAACATGGCCCCAGCGATGTACGCCTCCTCCGCGAAGTAACCACTGGTAGACAGGGGCGTCTCTGGGAAAGCGTCCTCGCAGATTCCAAGCAGGATCTGCTCCTCGTTCTCATCCTTGAAGGTGTCCTCGATGACCGGAATGTTGACCTCGATGACCTCGAACCAGCGGTCCTTTTCTCCCTCGATTTCCTCCACGTAATAGATCCAGTCGTGCGGACCCAGACCTGACTGGTTCATGATCTTCTCGATGCTGACCAGTCGTGGGTGACGAGGGTTTTTGATGAAGTGCTTCTCTCCATCCAGAACCTTGACGTCCACCTTCTCTCCGATTTCAAAAGTACTCATTGGTTTAACTCCTTTGCGAGCAAGCTTTTCAATGCAATCAGGTCGGCGTTATCGATTACCAGTTCCCCCAGTTTGCGTTCAAGTTCGGCCATGATCTTGCGCCGCTTCAATATCTCAACCGCCATTGCTTTTTGGTGGTGAGTAGTCACCGCCTTGTAGCTTCCGGTGGGTGAGATGATTGTCTCCAGTATGTGGCTAGGCAGTTCGTAGTGCATCAGCTTTTTTCCTCTTGGTGTTGATGAACCTGACCAGCTTGGGCAAGTCCTCGATTTGAAACTCGTCGAGGGTGAACTCGACCATGAGATTTGAGACGACCTCGTCTTCACGATAGCCGCCAAGCAACAGGGCCGTAGCCCTGTCGGTTATGGTGTAGCGGTACACTGGCTCCATCAGGCGACACCCTCCAGTCCATCGAGGGGTTCCACCAATCGGTAGATGTTGCCCTCGTAGGTGGCTTGCCTTGGCCCGACAAAGCTGGGCTTCACGTAGATCTTCTGCTGGTACTTGGGGTGGTGCCTGAACCTTGGGTGGCTCAGCGTCTTCCAGTGGCCCCGCCGACGGTGAGGCTTGGGTGACGCATGAGTTCCGGTCCCCTGTTTCTGAGTTGCAGGCATTCGATCCAGCAGTAGGACTTGAGGTCCAGTCGCACCGGCCCACGGTCTGTCGCGTTGCACGACGGGGTTTGCCTTTGGCCGCTTTGCTGGGGTCACCTCGACCGCATGCTTGTCACCGTACTTGAGGTGCCACATGAGTCTGGACGCAAAAATGTAGAACTCCATCGCGTGTTGGCGAAACCCTTTCATGAAGCCTTCAAAATCCACGTCAGGTGCAATCGCATCCCTGTCGCACAGATTTTTGAACAGCAAACGCATTCCCTGCTCATAGTCAGGGTTCATCACGGCCTTTACTTTTTTCACGTCGTGATCAGCCTCGACGTAGTCATAGTCAACGACGAGCGATCCCTCCCACTCCCACAAATAACTGTTGTCAGGATAGTAGCCTGCAAGGTAAAGCCGGCAGTCATCCCCGCTGTTTGTTAAGCGGCCCCAGTAAGTGATCTCGTACAGCCCGTTGCGATCCCAATCATCCTCACAACCTACCTCAGTAAGCCAGATTTTCTGTCGAGCAGACATCACAAAATCGTCGTACACCCACTCGACCGCTCCGCAGTGCTGTCGAAAAACTTCTCGCCCATCGTCCAGCTTGACGTTCCTGTCTTCGATGCCGTCCACGGTGCTGTTCGCATGAAACTCGAACTCCTGCATGGGTTGGTAGCTCATGTAAAAAAACGGCAGGTTGAGCGCCTTGTTGAGGTCACTGAACCGCCCCTGCTTTTTGATCCTGCGGATCATCTCAAGGTCAGGTCTCTTCATGACTCCACCCCCTCGAGCTTCAGCTCCACGTTGCGGTAGATGCTGTCCATCAGCTCCTCGATCACTGGGTCCGGCTTCCATGAAAAATCGGAAATAGTCTCGATGGGTTCGGAGCCTCCGTTCCCATAGATCAACCAGAAATAACCGCACCGCATCCAGCTCCCGTCGGCCTGCTGTTCAAAGACCTTGAGGAAGTCCCAGTCGGTGGTAGCCATGTGTTCAAGCACCTGTCCAATGTCGCGTGATCTGACGAGGGTGTCCTCCTCGCCATCGTTCACGGTGATCGACATTCGGCGGTCCTCCCGCAACAGAATCTCAGTCACGAGTACAGCGGCGCATTTCCTGTCCGCGTAAGGTAGGTTGTTCAGGTCCATCTTTTTCTCCTTAAAAAAATCGGGGCGGGGAAAAGAAATCCACCACCCCAGTGCCTGTTACTTGTTAATGGAAATACCATGCTGGTCTGCATAGTCGGCGTAGAACTGCACCTTGGTTAGCACCTCAGGCCAGCCTTCAAAGCAACCCTCGTTCTCGTGATAGAGGTTGTCCTCTTCTGGTATCCACTCAGGACTCTCACACCACGCATCGAAGCAGTAGTGGACACCGTTGTGCCAGCCCTCGTTGTGGATGGTGAGACCGTACTTGGCCGCTAGGCGCCTTACCTTGGCGTAAGCTCTCTTCTCCCTCTTCTCGTGGGTCAACTGATGACTGTGTTTCATTGCCACCTTATGGTCGCTGATTGAGTCTCGTACCCTCCAGATCTCACGCTGTTTGGCATGCACCAGATCTTTAAGCTCTTCCAGCTCTGCTTGCTTGCGCTCAAGGGTATCCTCGAGGCTCTTGTGATCAGCTATCAGCTCGTTTTTTGTGTAGCTGGTTGCCAGCCCGATCTGGACTGGCGTTAAACGCTTGCGCTCTCTCGTTGAAATCATGACCGACCTCCTCGTTGCTTGCGTTGCAGGATGGATAGGAACTCAGTGACTGTTCCGGCAAACCCAGAACCCTGCTCATTGAACTTGGCGATGTCACCAAGCCAGCAGTTGTCTGGATCGAGGATGCCTCGCTGAAATGCCATTGCCTGCACCTCAGCCCAGTCCCTGTCGTTCTGATAAACCGACCGGCAGATCCGGTCACCGATGGGTTGCTTTTTGAACCCACTTAATTTCACTACTCTGTTTTGCATGTAAGCCTCCTTTGGCTCGTGTCAGTGGAAGTCCCACTCAGAAGGCCACCCGCAGATGGCCGACTGGCTGAGACCTCCTTAGCCCTCGAGTACCTTGTCGTGAATCTTCCAGTAGCTCTGCTTTTCGAGCAGTTCGCTCGCGTAGCGGGTGATCTGACAGTCAACCATGTACCGCTCTGAATCAGTCATCAGTTGGTATGCCTCCCCCAGCTCCGCGTGGTCCTGCCAGTAGTCTCTGGCAGTGAATGCCCCGTAGGACAGGACGGCGTACTTGGCGAATTGTCGTGACGTTACTTTCCGGTCGTAGATAGTGATCATTGGCTTGACTCCTTGTTGGCTTGTGCAAGCTCTGCTTGGGCTTGCTTGAATGCTTCGGTGACCACCCAAGGGAGGCCGTACCGCTTAGCGCACACCGGCCCGTATCCGTTGGACACGGACTCGTGCGTTGACAGTGGCGCTGAGCAGAAGCAACAGGTGTTGTGGGCGGCACCGTAGGCCTTGGATGACCTGAC
>Ga0160423_10003123_pt1 | contig 13818 bp, 18 predicted proteins | sample CRUFie14St8metaG_FD_108191 | JGI IMG/M metagenome (GOLD analysis project Ga0160423, IMG submission 108191) | Marine microbial communities from the Costa Rica Dome - CRUD Field 142mm St8 metaG | ecosystem: Environmental > Aquatic > Marine > Oceanic > Photic zone | place: Costa Rica: the Eastern...
GATAAAGGTGCAGACCTAGACATAATTGAAAAGGCTGGTGCATGGTATAGTTATAACGGAGAGAAAATTGGGCAAGGAAAAGCTAATTCAATAGAATTTCTTGAGCAAAATCCTAAGCTACTTAAAACAATAGAAAAGCAAGTTATTGATGCTATCAATAAAGAGAAATAAATTCTCTTTCTCATAAAGTTGGTTTTGTTATAGGATTTATATGTGGCGACTCATTAGGTCGCCACTTTTTTGATAAACAAGGAGAGATTATGGGAAATGCATACATAGTTGGCGCGGTAAGGACGCCTGGAGGAAGAAAAAATGGAAAACTTAGCCAATGGCATCCTACAGATTTGGGGGCTTTAGTTTTAGATGAGCTAGTTCAAAGAACCGGTGTTGAACCTGAACTCATCGATGACGTCATTTTTGGATGTGTTAGTCAATCTGGAGCACAATCCGGTAATGTAGCAAGAAATGCAGTTCTAGCATCTTCTTTGCCAGAATCCGTACCAGGGACAACTGTCGATAGGCAATGTGGTTCCTCACAACAAGCAATTCACTTCGCAGCTCAAGCTGTAATGTCTGAAACTCAAGATATAGTAATAGCTGGCGGTGTAGAAGTAATGAGTCAGGTGCCTATCGGTGCTGCCATTGTCGATAGCTTCAAAGCCGGACATGGCCAACCGTACGGTGGTAAAGGAACCAGCGAAAGATATCCAGGTGTTCAGTTTAGTCAATTTACTGGAGCTGAAATGATGGCTGAAAGATGGAATATGTCTAGAGAAGAGCTTGATTCATTTGCTTTAGCGAGTCATCAGAAAGCAGTTAATGCAACCGAAGGTGGTTATTTTGATAGAGAAATAGTACCTGTTGAAGGTGATCTCCCTAATGGAGATAAGGAGATGGTAACAGTTGATGAAGGTATAAGGTTTGATGCAAGTGCTGAGAGCTTATCAGGTTTAAATACATTGTCCGAAGATGGCGTATTGACTGCCGGAACTTCTAGTCAGATCTGTGATGGAGCAGCTGCTGTAATGCTTGTTAACGACGAAGGTCTAAAAAAACTTGGCCTTAAACCCAGAGCCAAAGTAGTAGCTCTAGCTCTTGCAGGAGATGATCCGGTAATTATGCTTACAGGCCCAATCCCTGCTTCAAAAACTGTCTTAGAGAAAGCTTCTATGTCAATTGAAGATATAGATTTGTATGAAGTAAATGAAGCATTTGCGCCTGTTCCGTTGGCATGGGCTAAAGAGCTCAATGCTGATTTAGAAAAACTTAATGTCAATGGTGGAGCGATGGCTCTTGGTCATCCTTTAGGAGGAACTGGTGCAAAGTTAATGACTACTTTGCTTCATGAATTAGAAAGAAGAGAGGCTCGTTATGGGCTTCAGGCAATTTGCGAAGGTGGAGGTACCGCTAACGCAATGATAATAGAAAGGTTATCTTAACCCGATACTGGCTATCAGGTCTTGATGGGCAACTAGTTCAGGTTGCTCATCGACTCTTCTTTTGATTTCTATCTCGTTCTTCTCTAACGTTCGATCGCCAATTATGACAGTTATTGGAATTCCTATGACTTCCATATCAGTGAACTTCACTCCGGGACGCTTATCTCTATCATCCCACAAAACATCTATACTATTCTCTTTCAGTAGGTTATAAACCTCTAAGCTCTTGTTTTTGATTTCATCTTTATTTTTCGGATTAACTTCTACAAGAGCAACTTGAAAGGGGGTTAGGGCGTCTGGCCAAATTATTCCTTTTTCATCATGATTTTGTTCAATTGCAGCTGCTACTATTCTCGAAGCACCTATTCCATAACAACCCATTTCTGGATAGATATCAGTATCTTCACCTTGGATTCTGAGATTTAGTACTTCTGAGTATTTTTTCCCTAATTTGAATATATGTCCTACCTCAATTCCTCGTTTTAATTTTAGTATCCCTTTACCATCTGGACTGGATTTTCCTTCCAAGGAAAATGGGTCTTGTTCATCTTGAAGTTCTGTTAGAAGTTCTGCATTTATTGCATATGAGCTTTTATCGCTAAATGCTAGAAGGTCTTCTCCTGATTCAGCAAGCACATGAAATTCTTCCGAATCTGAGCCTCCTATAGCACCGCTATCAGCTTTTACGATCCTATAATCAAGACCAATTGAATCAAATATCTTGATATATGCGTTTTTCATGATTTGATAGCTTGAATCTAGACTTTCTTGATCTAAGTCGAAAGAGTAAGCATCTTTCATTAAAAACTCTCTAGACCTCATAACTCCAAACCTCGGTCTTATCTCATCTCTGAATTTAGTTTGAATTTGATAGAGGGTAATAGGCAGCTGTTTATAGCTAGTAAGAAGGTTTTTACATAGATCTGTAATAATTTCTTCATGGGTTGGGCCAAGACAGAATTTATTGTCATGCCTATCTAAAAACACCAGAAGCTCTTGCCCGTATTGATCAATTCTTCCAGATTCTTCCCATAAAGATGCTGGCTGCACCATTGGCATCAAAATTTCTTGAGCTCCAGCATTATTCATTTCATTACGAATAATATTTTCAACTTTTTGCAAAACTTTTTTTCCAATTGGAAGCCAGTTATAAATTCCTGAAGACACTTGCCTTATTAGGCCTGCACGAATCATTAACTGATGGCTGATTACTTCAGCATCAGAGGGTGTTTCTCTTTGTGTTCCTAAAATTAAATGTGAAGCTTTCATAGAATTAATCACTAATACTAACATATAGCTGATTTTCAAGAATCTATATAATTAAAATTGCTATAATTAACCTCCTATATTTAAAAATAAGCAATTTTAATCAACATCCTATGCCTACTTATATCTTTAAAAATACAAAGACCGAAGAAGTTTTTGAGCAGCAGATGAGAATTTCTGAATTAGATGACTTCAAGAAGAGCAATCCTGACTTGATTCAAATGCCTACAGCTCCTTCTTTCAGGCTAAAAGGTACTGGATGGTATGAAACTGATTTTAAAACTGGTAAAAAGAAAAACATTGCTAAAAGCGATAGCGAGACTCAGACAACTAATAAAACTAAAGACAAAAATGATGCATCTAAAGCATCTTCATAATTCGATATGAAAAGAACTCATAAATGCAGTGAAGTTACTAGTGAGCTCATTGGTGAAGAAATTTACGTAAGTGGCTGGATACACAGAAGAAGAGACCATGGTGGAGTAATATTTTTTGACCTAAGAGACGAAGGTGGATTGGTCCAAGTTGTTTACAATCCAGACTCCAGGGATACTTTCTCTCTTGCTGAGTCTTGCAGGAATGAATACGTCATACTTTCCAAAGGTATAGTTCGGGAGAGACCTGAAGGAACTGTAAATGAAAGTTTGGTTACGGGTCGTGTTGAAATAATTGCTTCAGAACTTGAAATTTTGAATGCCTCTCTTCCAATGCCTTTTCAGCTTGATGAACACACCTCTGTTGGAGAGGAAACACGTCTCAAGTACAGATTTTTAGATTTAAGACGCTCTGATATGCAAGAGAATCTTAGGCTGAGATCTAGAGTGTCTGGGTCGCTTAGAAATTTTCTTAATGCCCAGGAATTTATTGAAATCGAAACACCTCTTCTTACTAAAGCAACTCCTGAAGGCGCAAGAGATTATCTAGTGCCAAGTAGAACATTTCCTGGTTCTTTTTTTGCTTTGCCACAATCCCCTCAATTATTTAAGCAAACTCTCATGGCTTCAGGATTTGAGAAGTATTACCAGTTTGCTAAGTGTTTTAGAGATGAGGACTTAAGAGCGGATCGCCAGCCAGAATTTACGCAACTGGATATCGAAATGTCTTTTGTGAATTCTGAAGAAGTCATAAATCTAGTAACTGAAATGGTAAAGAAGGTTTTTGTTGAAACTCTGTCAGTTGACTTGGGAGACTTTCCTCGTATTTCTTATGCTGAAGCTATTGAAAAGTATGGGATAGATAAACCTGATTTAAGAAATCCAATAGAACTTCTAGAAGTTAAAGATTTATTTAAGTCATGTGATTTTAAGGTTTTCAGCGAACCTGCTAACGATCCTGAATCGAGGATTGCTGCCATGAAGGTTCAAAATGGTAAAACTTTAACTAGAAAGCAAATTGATGACTATACCGATTTCGTCGGTAATTATGGCGCAAAAGGTCTTGCTTATATAAGAGTTGAAGATCCTGAAAAAGGGAGAGAAGGGCTTAACTCACCAATTATTAAATTCATCGATGATGAAATCCTAGAAAATTTATTATCCACATTAAAAATTGAGGAGGGAGATATCATTTTCTTCGGTGCCGGTAAGAGAAATATTGTAAATGACTCCCTGTCAGCGCTTAGAGATTTAGTTGCCAAAGACCTCGATCTCCTTACCTGTGAATGGGCTCCGTGTTGGGTGGTAGATTTTCCAATGTTTGAAAATAATAAATCTGGTGAATTAACACCGCTTCATCATCCTTTTACAGCTCCTATCTGCGGTATTGAGGAGCTCAAAGATTCTCCTTTAGAAGCTTTAACTGATGCTTATGATTTGGTTTTAAATGGAACAGAGTTAGGAGGAGGATCTGTAAGAATACATGATAAAGGAATGCAACAAGCTGTTTTGAGCCTTCTCAAGATAGATAAGGAAGAAGCGGAAGAAAAATTTGGTTTTTTGATCTCTGCATTAGAGCATGGATGTCCACCTCATGCAGGACTAGCTATCGGATTTGACAGGATGATCATGTTAATGACGGGTTCCGAATCTATTAGGGATGTTATAGCTTTTCCTAAAACTCAGACAGCTTCATGCCTATTAACGGATGCACCCGGAGAAGCTGCTAAAGATCAACTAGAAGAATTACATATACGATTTCATGGTATAGATAAGGAGGCTTGAAGTGGCTGGTCACTCAAAATGGGCAAATATAAAACATAGAAAAGGCAGGCAAGATGCCAAAAGAGGTAAGATTTTTTCTGTTTTGATTAGGGAATTAACAGTTGCTGCAAAACTAGGCGGACCTGAGCCAGATGATAATCCGCGCCTTAGAACGGCAGTTGATAAAGCTTTATCTGCAAACATGAATAAAGACACTATCGAAAGGGCTATTCAGAGAGGTGCAGGTGGACTTGAAGGAGAAAATCTTGAAGAAGTAAGCTTTGAGGGTTATGGACCTGGCGGCATAGCAATTATGGTTGAATCCATGACTGACAATAATAATAGAACTGTAGCTGAGGTTCGTCATGCCTTTACAAAATCCGGTGGAAATTTGGGTACTAACGGATCTGTTTCCTATCTATTTGAAAAGAAAGGTTTGATAAATATATCTGACGGACAAGATCCTGATCAAATTATGGAGATTTCCATAGAAGCTGGAGCTGAAGATATAGAGATTAATGATGATAATTCTGTCAGTATAACCTCTGCTCCTCAAGATTTTGAGTCAATAAAAACTGCTCTAATCGAGGCGGACATTGCAATTGATAATTCAGATATCTCTCTTGTTCCTGAAACAACCGTCCAAGCTGACATGGAGACATCTTTAAAGGTCTTCAAACTTCTGGAAATGTTAGAAGATTTAGATGATACACAAAGTGTTACTTCCAATATTGAGTTTGCAGAAGGAATGTTAGAAGAGCTGGATTAATATGACTAACTCAAGAAATAAGGGAGCCTCTTTTGAAAGAGAAGTAGCTAACTTATTAACCAAAGACTTAAATTTAAAAAATAATATTAGAAGAATTTTAGAGCAAACTAGAGAGAAGCATCTGCCTGACTTAATGTTGGGTAGATGGTATCTAGAATGCAAAAGGTATGGATCTGGAGCAGAACCATTAGAGGCATGGTGGAAACAGGTACAGGATGCAACGAAACATAAAGGAATTCCTGCTTTAGTATACAAATTTGACAGAAGACCAATAAAAGTAAGAGTTCCCTTAGGGGCCATAAATCCTGATTTACATCTTGAATCCCCATTTACTGCAGATTTACTTTGGGATGATTTTATTTTTTTATTGAAAGAACTTTACTCTGAAGACATTTCAAGCCACGAAGAAAACGATACATGAATCAATATCAATTAAGAGTTTACTATGAAGATACTGATGCTCAGGGAGTTGTTTACTACGCAAATTATTTAAAGTTTTTTGAAAGAGCACGAACAGAATTTTTGAGACATGCTGGTTATCAACAAATGCAATTAATGAAAGAAGGTATTATATTTGTAGTGAGAGGTTTAGAGTTGACCTTACATAAACCTGCCAGACTGGATGATCAATTATTGATCAATACAGAATTGGACAAACTGGGTAAAGTTAGCTTCAATTTTATTCAAAAAGCTTATCTTGAAGATGAATTAATTTCTGAAGCACATGTTAGATGTGGCAGTTTAGATCCGGTTACATTCAAGCCAGCGTCATTACCTGAGTATTTACATACTGGCATGAAAAAATTACTCTAAGGACATGGAACTTTCAATACTTGAGTTATTCTTAAATGCAAGTTTAGTTGTAAAGTCGGTGATAGTAGTGCTTATCATGGCTTCAATCCTCTCTTGGATGATCATTTTTGAACGCTGGTTATATATCAATAAAGTAAAACAAGAATTTTTAGATTTTGAAAATAGATTTTGGTCCGATTCAGGATTAGATTCACTACTTAATGCCAGTCAAGCAGAGGATAATCAACCTGTTGGCGGAGAGTATATCTTTCAAGTTGGTTATTTAGATTATAAAAGGTTAACTGACCAACAATTGGATTCAAATACAGTCTTAATGAGTGTTCAGAGAAATATGAGGGCTGCATTATCCAAGGAACAGTCTTTACTTGAGAAACACCTTCCTTTTTTAGCAACTGTTGCTTCTGTAAGTCCATACATTGGTTTATTTGGAACAGTTTGGGGCATCATGAATTCTTTTAGAGGATTGGCTGGTGCATCTCAAGCAACTCTCTCTGCCGTAGCTCCTGGTATTTCAGAAGCGTTAGTTGCCACCGCAATCGGGCTTTTTGCAGCTATTCCAGCTTTAATAGCTTACAACAAATTTATATCTGAATCAGATAGTTTAGTGTCTGGCTTTGAAGGCTTTAAAGAAGAATTTTCTGCAGTATTAGAAAGAGATACTAACTCTAAAGCTTAATGAAAAGAAGGAATCTTATATCTGATATCAATGTAGTGCCTTATATCGATGTAATGCTCGTTCTATTGGTTATTTTTATGATTTCTGCTCCACTGATGGTACAAGGAATACAAGTCAACTTGCCCGAAGCTTCTTCTGAAGCTTTGCCAGTAAAAAATAATGAGCCACTTATAATCTCCATTGATCAAGAGGGTAAGATTTTTCTTGAAACTGAATCAACAAAAAATCAATCTTTAACTCTTTCAGAGCTTAATTCATTTGTATCAAGAATTTTCGAAGCTAGTCCAAACATGCAAGTAGTTATTAGGGGCGATGCCACAGTTGCTTATCAAAGAGTCATGGTAGTTATGGCAGAACTACAATCAGCCGGTGCTTCTGATATTGGATTAATCTCTCAACCCAGTTCGGCTGAATGAATTACACGAGCCCTTTAATACTTTCTGTATTTATACATTTGGGTATTGGCTTGTCCTTCTCAAATTTTTTTAATATCGACTTTGATATATTTAATATTGAATCTGCTAAACCTATTTCTGCTTATGTTATTTTTGAAAAAGAAACAGAGCCGAAGAAGGAAAAAATTAGAATTCCAAAAAAAACTAAAAGTGCAGAACCGGTCAAAAATGATATAAAAACTATAGCCATTTCCAGTCCTGATTTAGTAATAGATAAACTACAACAACTTAGCTCTACAGAGGCTTACCTGCCCAAAGAAAGAATAAATAAATTCTCTCAAAGTGATATAGAGAAATATTCTTTTTTAATTAAACAACAAGTATTTAATAACTGGAAAAGACCAAAAGGCTCTAATCCTGAACTTAAGACTGAGATTCAAATTAATTTGGTTCCTACAGGAGAAATACTCTCAGCAAAGATTATTAAAGGCAGTGGCAATCAGGTTTTTGATGATTCTGCATTGGTTGCGATCTCTAGGATTAATAATTTTGAAGGTTTAAACATGCAGACTAAACTTTTTGATGAGCATTTTAGAACCTTTATTTTAATATTTAGTCCAAATTAAACTTTAGGATTTAATGATAAAAAAAAGAATTTTTTTAATTATCTTATCGCTCGTATTTTCGGCGTTTCTCAGCTCTCAGCTACGAATCGAAATAAAGGGAGGTTTAGAAGATCCAATTAATGTAGCCATTGTCCCTTTTCAATGGAATTTGAAAACACCACAACAAGAATCTATCCAGAGAGTCGTTCAATCTGATCTGGAGTCATTTGGAGAATACGCAGTTTTGTCTCCAGAAAATATGCTAAGTCTTCCTTCAAAAGCTGAAGAAGTCTTTTTTAAGGATTGGCGAATTCTAGGAAGTGATTTTTTAGTTATAGGGGAGGTGAATCCCTTAGAAGAGCCAAAAGAAATGTTGGTTAATTATTTAATATTTGATGTTGTCAGAGAGAGAATTATCCATAGAGGAAAAGTAATTGGGCCCATCGTAACTCAGAGGAAGATGGCTCATAAGATAAGTGACAAAATTTATTCTAAAACACAGGGCATACCGGGTATCTTTTCTACCAAAATAGCTTACATAGATAAACCTTCTGATTTAAATCCTGCATACAATTTAATGATTTCTGATATTGATGGATTTGATAGCCTCTCATTATTTTCTTCACCTCAGCCTTTGATGTCTCCTAGTTGGTCAACGGACATGAAAAAAATAGCCTATGTTTCTTTTGAAGAAGGCTCTTCAAGAATTTATATTCAAGAACTTGCGACTGCAGAAAGAATCGGTCTCAAGCAAGAAGAGGGAATAAATAGCTCCCCAAACTGGTCACCAGATGGAAAGAAAATGTCTGCAGTATTGTCCAAATCAGGCAATCCTGATATCCATATTTATGATTTCAAGCAATCACGCTGGATACAGCTCACTAATCATTTTGGTATCGATACAGAACCTGACTGGTCTCCTGACTCAAACAAGCTAATTTTTACCTCAAATAGATCTGGTTCACCTCAGATTTACGAGTTGAATGTTAAGTCTAAAAAAGTAAAGCGATTAACATTCGAAGGTTCCTACAATGCCAGGGCAAGATACCTTCCTAACGGGAAAGAGATAGTGTTCGTTCATAGAAGAGATGGCATCTTTCATATAGCTACACAAAATATCAAGACTGGAAAAATTAAAATACTTACAGATACAACCCTGGATGAATCTCCAACTGTTTCCCCTAATGGAAATGTTGTTATTTATGCTACTAAAGATGGAGATAAAGATGTTTTGGCGGGAATTACAATTGATGGACGTACCAAATTTACTATGCCTTCTATGAAAGGAGAGGCCCGAGAACCTTCTTGGTCTCCATTAATAGATTAGAAAAAAAATAAAAGTATAATAAGAACAGGAGGCTTTAAATGAATACAACTCATAAAATACTATTAACCATGTTAGTTTTTCTCATGGCGTCGTGTAGTTCTGTTTCAACTGATAGAACTAATGATGCAACTGCTATATCTGCATCAGCTTCTGGTGCATATTCTGACAATGGATTAACTTCAAATAACATCCTGTACTTTGCCTATGATAGGTCTGATATCAACTCGGAAGGAAGAGCAAAAATAAGGACTCTTGCAAAACTAATTAAAGATAATGACTTGAGTGTGAGAGTAGAAGGGCATTGCGATGAAAGAGGAACTAGAGAGTACAATCTAGCTCTTGGTGAGCAAAGAGCTAAAACGGTAGCAGAGCTTTTAATAATTAATGGAGTTAGTTCAAATAAGATATCTACAGTGAGCTACGGTGAAGAGAAGCCAGCTGTTTCTGGGTCTAATGAAAACTCTTGGTCAAAAAATAGAAGGGCTCTAGTTAAGACTTTTTAATTGAATTGAAGAAATATTTTTTAACTGGCTTATTGTTGGCATCTTCTTTAGTTTTTTCTAATGAGGAGGAAAGGCTAGAGATTCTTTATCAGAAGATTGAAAGGCTTGAAGCAGAAATAAGAGAGCTGAGAAATTTGCTTGAAGAAAATTCTATTCTCGTTGATAGATCGGTTGAACTTCAACAGCAAAGATATTTAGATCTTGATGCTCGTCTTTTGGAATTATCTAAGATTACTTCAGTAGAAGATTCTGAATCGGAAGATAGTGCTATCTCAAGTACATCTGATGAAGAAAGAGAGTTATTTAGAAATGCTTTAGTTTTATTCGAGGAATCTAGATATGCTGAAGCTCTCGAGCTTTTCACAGAAATAATAATTGCTTTCCCTTTTGGGGATTATGCCGCAGAAGCGTATTTTTGGTCTGGGGAGTTGTTCCTAGCTCAACTGAAGTATGAGGATGCTAAATTGAGCTTTCTAAGCGTTGTTGATCAATTTCCTGATCATGAAAGAATCTCTGATAGTTTATACAAACTAGGTGAGATTGAGAGAGTTCAAGGTAATGCCACTAAGGCTCTTAATTATTATTCTAAAGTCATAATAAATTTTGCAGAATCTGGAGCAGCGCAGCTAGCAAAAAAATCTGAAGAAATTGTAAAAGAACAGTCGAATTTAGTTGATTAAACCTTTAATATACGCTTTTTTTTTCGGGCCGTTAGCTCAGTCGGTAGAGCAGTTCGCTTTTAACGAATTGGTCCTGCGTTCGAGTCGCAGACGGCCCACCAACCAACCATGAATTTTCTTTTGATTTGTCTTGGAGGTTCTCTAGGGGCTCTTAGCCGTTTTTATTTATCCAGCCTTATTGAGAAACAAGAATACATCGAGATACCGTTAGGTATCATGGCCGTGAATATATTGGGTTGTTTTTTTCTGGGTTTATTTTATAACCTGATTAATTCAGATTTAGAGAGAATTCTTAATCCTTTTTTATTCATAGGTTTTCTAGGTGCATTTACAACTTTCTCAGCTTTCTCAAAGGAATCTTTGGAATTGATTAATAACGGACATATCTTAAGTGCTTTTTTCTACGTTTCTATTTCAGTTTTTGCTTGTCTAGGTTCAACATGGCTTGGAATGGCACTAATGAAAGGCAATTAGTCTATCTTTAAACCTTTAGTGTCTCTCATTATTTGCCTATAGCTATATCCTTTAAAGCCTTCAGATGTAAGTACTTTAGAAGCTTCTCTCCTGAGCCAAGTTATACCTTTTCCAGGATTATTTGTATTAAGTTCTTTGATAATACTTATTATCCTTTCTTTTTTGAGCGCTGATTCCATAGATAGCGTATCTGAATCTAGATTTTGATATTCAGGAGATGACGGATCTCTTATGTACCCTTTTAAATTTGAAACCTCAAGAGCATCCATCATAAGCATTGTGTTGTAGACAATGGTTTTGGTATTCGGATTTCTATCCATTTCATCCAGAATTAATTTAGCTCTAAATATGATATGTGCAGCCAACCTAAGTCTCTCTGAAATATTTTCACTATCTAACATTAAGATGACATCATCCCATTTTGTCGACAACTCAGACTCAGCTAAGATATCGGCTGCACTAGCTGCGATGGACTGTAAATTTTTTCTTGGGTCTAGGTCTTCAATTGCTGCTTGAATCTGCGTTAAAGACAAATCCAGTTTGGGTTCTTTTAGGTCCATAATTCTTCTTTTATATTAACTATTGTTGTTTAATTGTTAAATATCTTTATGTACTTAGTTTTTAAAATTCTCCTTACGGCTATAGTGGTAGTTTTAATTTCTGAAATTGCCAAAAGATCTACTCTGATTGCTGGAGTTGTTGCTTCACTTCCTCTTACCTCATTATTAGCATTTTTGTGGATGTATTACGATGTTCAAGATACTGGCTCGATAAGAGATTTATCAATAAATATTTTTCTCATGATACCCCCATCATTAACTTTTTTTGTTGTGATGTATATTTTTCTTGGTTGGAAACTCAACTTTTTTATTACACTTATTTCAGCTATAGCCATAACTGCCATTGTCTATTGGTTATATTTCTATATATTGAGTTTTTTAGGAATAAATCTAAATTAAATTGGGGTCAAAAATGAAGTTATTTATGGTTCATGTAGGGTTTTATGATCAATCCATTGGTGATGGCATTTATGAAACTCATCTTAATTACTTTATTGCTGCGCTGAATGCAAAAGATGCTAAGACTAAAACTCAGAATTTAGAAGAGTTTAAGGCAAAGTCTATGCATATAGATGGCATTAAAGAGATCAATAATGTTGAGGGCTATGAAGTCATACTCAAAGAGACTGATACTGCCTCGGAAGGCGAAATTCTTTCTTATGATGAAGCGAAGGAGCTATAAATGGTAGATACTATTTTTCAGAAGATCATAGATAAAGAATTGCCGGCGGATATTATTTATGAAGATGAACTTGCTTTGGTTTTTAAGGACATCAATCCTGTTGCCCCGACGCATCTACTTATAATTCCAAAAAAACAAATAGAGAAAGTTTCTGATGCAGAAGATCAAGACAAGGAGCTACTTGGGCATTTGTTGTTAGTTGCAGGTAAGGTTGCTAGAGATCTTGGAATAGATGAAGCCTTTAGATTGGTAGTGAATAATGGAGCTGGAGCACAACAGACTGTCTTCCATTTGCATATCCACTTGATAGCTGAGAGAGAGTTTACCTGGCCTCCGGGCTAAGTTACTGACTTTAATGCCTCTATAGACTTGTGAGATCTTTCAATTTTATTGTAAATGGACTCTGTAAGTTGAAAATTATTACTGGCTAGCTCAAGAGCCATTCGCAAATGCTTAATGGATGTTTCATAAGAACCGGTAAGATAAAAATACTCTGCTCTAGACATATGCAAGCTAATTATATTTTTATCAAGCCCTTGAACTTCTGCTAACCAATACCATACTTCAGGATCATTGGGCCTTATCAATGACAGTCTTCTTAACAATGTCTCTCCTGTTTCATAATCACCCTTATTCATCAGAATTTTGTTATACAGCATGGTAATAGGATAATTATTGGGATTTGTATTCAAAAGAGAGGCTGCTAAGGCCTCTGCCTCAAAGAAGTTTTCAGCAGCTATATGCATCTCAAGAATTCCTATTTGTAATAGAAGATTTTCGGGATCCATACTCAATACATCACGCATTAGTTTTATAGCCTCAGCGTGCTTTTTGTCTTTTGAATAAGCCAGAGCAAGACCATATCGAGCCTTAAGCTCATCTTGTTTGGTTTTGGCTTCATTGGCCTTTTTAGAAAATATCGTAACTGCCTGTCTAGGCACTTCGGAGAAGTGAACCAAAGCTCTATTTCTAATGAGATAATAATCCAATGAATCTCTGTATTTTCTTTTTTCGTAGCCTTGAGCTCTTGATTGCGCATCAGCTATTCTATTTTTAGTCAGAGGGTGTGATCTAAGGAATTCAAGTTCATTAGAGCCCGACAAACGACTTAAAGATTGAAGTTTTTCAAACATATAGGAAGTGCTTTTTGGATCAAATCCAGCCTTAACTAGATTATTAAAGCCTATCCTATCGGCTTCTTGTTCATCTCCGCGACTAAATGATAGATTCTGTTGAGTTATTGCGGCTTGCCCAGCAAGCACAGCTGTGGGATTACTGGTAGCGCCTGCTAGAGCTATACTTCCAAGTATCATCAAAGTATTAGCCAAGCTTCTATCCTTTTGCCGTTGCATTCGTCTCGCAAAATGCCTTTGACTTAGATGGGCTAATTCATGAGCTAAAACAGATGCGGTTTGTCCTTCGGACTCGGCATGAAATATTAAACCTGCATTTACTCCTACAATACCTCCTGGTGCTGCAAAGGCATTTACA
>Ga0160423_10003124_pt1 | contig 13809 bp, 8 predicted proteins | sample CRUFie14St8metaG_FD_108191 | JGI IMG/M metagenome (GOLD analysis project Ga0160423, IMG submission 108191) | Marine microbial communities from the Costa Rica Dome - CRUD Field 142mm St8 metaG | ecosystem: Environmental > Aquatic > Marine > Oceanic > Photic zone | place: Costa Rica: the Eastern...
CGTCCTGCGATGGTTTTGGATCGTGAGCGGGCTTGTGGTCGCCGTAGTGGTTCCAACCGAAGCCGTAGGGGGAGCAGTCCGTGAGCCTGCGGAGGAAGGTCTCGGAGGCCAGCTCGGAGTATAGAGGGGTCTCGGAACCCAAAACAACGCCGCGCCTGAGCACTGAGCAGCAGAACTTTGCCAAGTCAGGGCCGCTGGAGAACAGCCCGGCGTGGCCGGCGACTCCGCCCATCAACGAGGCGTTCAGGTCGTGAACCTCGCCCCACAGCAGCCTTTTCCTCACCCTCCCGTCGACCTCCGTCGGGACGACGCCTGCCGGGCCCGGATCCCCCTCTGCAGCCGGCTCGGGCTCCGGCTTCTGCCCTCCCTCGCAGCCTGCGATTGGCCTGAACCCGGTGGAGTGCATTCCGAGCGGCCGGAAGATCGATCGAGAGGCAAAGGCGTCGAGGGCCTCGCCCGCCAGTGCCTCCACGAGGGCGCCAAGGGCGATCATGGAAAGGTCGCTGTACCAGTAATCTGTTCCCGGGTCGTACACCGGAGAAACGCTTTGGACGAACCCCAAAACGCGCTCCTTCGTGTCCAACCCGAGCGAATTGAAGTTGTACCACGCCTTGTAGCCCGCCGAGTGCGTCAGCAGCTGCCGAACCGTCACATTCTCCTTCCCTCCCGTCCCGAACTCGGGCAGGTAATCACGGACCAGATCGTCGAGCCTCAAGACACCCCGGTCGACCAGCATAAGGACGGAGGTCGCGGTGGCCACGACTTTGGTGAGGGAGGCGAGGTCGAAGATGGAGTCCGACTGGACGGGAACGTTTGACTCGAACGTGAACGTTCCGAAGGCTTCCGTCCGCTCCAGCAGAACCTCGCCCTTCCGGCCAAGCCGGCCGTAAGTCACGACGCCCCCCGGGAAGACTCGATCCGCGATCGCGGCGTGCATGATGTCCCCGATGGCGGTCCTCGGCTCCGCTGCGCGAGACGTGGACGCCTCACCCACCCCGACCAACTCCCCCGCCACCCTCGGTCTCGGCCGATCCTCCAGCGGAGGCTCCATCGTCGTCCTGTCTGTCAAAAAAGGAAGCAAGAATTGTTGAGCTCGGAATTACCAGTACGATTCTAGGAAGCTTGCGAAGCGAGACAGTGCCGAGTGGAAGAGCACCCACTGCACTGGCGAGAGCGACGAGAGGTTCTCGTCCGCAGCACGAGAAGAGGTCAGGGAGGGGTAGAAGCGGCAGGGGGAAGGAATTAAGTTGTGCGGAAGCGCCGGGTCTTTGTCCTGCACGGACCGCGGCGGGAGGGTTGGGGGCCAATATGTTCGACCACCGGATGAACAAGGTCTCGATTGGCCAAGACCTCTCGACGAAGAAGTTGCCAGTGTCCAAGAAGTACGAGAACGTGAAGGCCGTGACGAAGACCGGCAAGATTGTAACGAAAGCCGCTGAAAACTGGGAGGAACTCAACCTCAACGTACGGTACCGGAAAAACGAGCACTTTCGTAGGATCAGGGCGGATACCCTCGTGAGCTTGCTCCACGCCGAGGACGACGAGGTGGGTCTGGAGGCAGAGAGGACGAAGCCCCCGCGCGACTTTGTGCCCTGGCGACTCGCCACCAACCCAATCGTGGGAAAGTACTTGCTGGGCCAGTCCAAGTTCACGCACGCGTACGTTGTGCTGACCTCTTCCCTTTTTTTTTTCTTTCTTTCCTGCCCTCCTTGTGGACCGACCCTTCTGCCACGTTCCAAACTCGCCAGAACTCTCCGCAGGTTCTGCTGCTGGACCTCAGGCCTGTCGAGGAGTACGAGAGCTGCCACGTCAGGGGCGCGGTCAGCTTTCCTATCGCGATGCTCTCCAGGTCGATGAACAACTTCATTCCTGAGATCTTGGAGTTCTGCAACAGGGAGCCCGAGAAGATCATCGTGCTGTACTCCCTGAAAGAGAAGGAGTCTGTGACTGCGGGAAACTTGTTCTTCGAGAAGGGAATAGACAACGTCTTTGTGCTCACGAAAGGGATGAACAACCTCATTCAGGACAAGTACGACGGCCTGCTTGTCGGGGACGTCCCGATGCCCGTCCCTTCGTCCTGCTCCTCCTCGCTGGCCAGCACCAGGGCAAGCTCCAGAGCGCCCTCTGCGATGGGGACGCCGAGGAAGCAAGTTGGGACGCCCAAGGCGATGAGGCCCTACGACACCAAGGTCAGGATCAAGCTCCTGTCCTCAAGCCTCAGGAAGTCCAAGCCTTCTTCATGGCACTAGTGTATTTCTACCTAATTCATTCTACCACCACCCCTAAACGGGTCCTGGACCCAAACCGTTTACATTGAGTCTTCTCGTAGGTAAGCTCTGCCCCTAGGGGCTCAGAACTCAGAAGTCCAAGTCCCGGCCATTCTCCCATTCTTCCTTCATTCTTCCAATTCGAGACTCCTTTCTCATCATCTGATCGGATCAGGAGCTTTGGGGGTCTCAATCACTTCCTGCCGCCAGTTTACGAGGGGGGCACGGCGGCCCTCCAATGGTTGGATCATCCGCGTTACCGCGGGTCTTGGGCGGCCTGAGGTTGGTCAGCAAGAGGCTGCGGGCGCTCGACGGGGAGCTCCAGGCCGTATTGGAGATCCTCAGCCCCGGGCCGCTCACGGACACGAACAAGATCGACCCCGAGCGCGAGGACGACCTGCGGAAGAGGAGGTTGGAGGCCAAAACAAGCATACGCGAGGCGACGAGGCACTGGGAGGACATCCAGAGCAGCAACACGTTCAAGAGGTGATCGATGGTGCATCGGGAGGGTCGGTCGCGGAGCGAGTCGACGGAGGAGTGCGTGCGCTTCCTGCTCCAGGCCTTCCCGACCCTCACGAGGGTTGACGTAGAGGCCGCTCTCGCTGAGTGTTGCTTTGACGTTTCCCTCAGCTGTGCCCACTTGGAGCACCTGGTGTCGCGCAGGGAGGGCGCCGGCGGCAGCGAGGGCCAGGGTACCAGCGCCTCCGGCCATGGCCATGGAGAAAACGTCGCTTGGTCCTTCGCCGAAACTCTCAAGAAGGGCGTTCCCCGCCCCGAGCCCCTTTCAAGAAAGCCTAGGGGTCACCCTGCAGGCAACCGGCCTCACCGGGGCTGGTGGTCCGAGGTCCACGAGTTCAACATCTGCCACCACTTCAGGGGAAGTGGGGCGGGCGAGCGGCGCAACTCGGGTGTCGACTTCCTACTGCAGGCCTTCCCCACCGTCTCAAGGGAGGACGTGGAGGCTGCCCTCGTCAATAGCACTTTTGACGTCGCACTGGCGAGCCTGCGCCTCGAGCACCTCGTCTCGGAGCGCGAGGCCGGCGTGGGCGACCGCCATGGCGCCCCGTCAGCCTCGGGGGAAGACGGGGTCCTGGATTTTTTGATCCAGGCCTTCCCCACCGTCCCGCGGTCAGAGGTGGAGACCGTCCTGGCCACGAGCGAGTTTGATGTGTCGAGGGCCTCTGCGCACCTGGAGCAGCTGGCGGCCGATTGGGAGAAGGCAAGCGGTGGCTGCCAAGGAGCGGGTGGCCTGGCAGGCGAATTCGTCATCGCCGGAGGCCAGGAGACGACCGTTGTGGCCAACGTTCTCGCCGCCGCGGGAGGGGATGTTGGCAAGGCGGTCCACCTGCTAAGCCTCGAGTTCGAGAGGGCTTGGACTGAGGTGCCCAAGGTAAGATGTTGATTCCTCCTCCATCTTCCGATCACTCTCTTGCTTGGCTCCCTATTGGTAGTGAGGAAGAACCACAGTACTTGTCCGTACCATCTGATGTCCAGTGACGATAGCAAAGTTGGAATCTCGTTAGTCTGAACCATACTGTGGAGCCAAAGCTTGCCATCCTACCCCGTGTCTCGTCCATTCCGTATTGGAACTGTGCGGCCTCTGACAACCAACTGAATGACTCTCCGCCTCTGCAGTCCCGATCGCGCAAGGCTTCCAGGAAGAAAGGAGGTGTTCGAGGTGGAGCGGTAGGCGCCGGCCCCGGCGGCAAGTATCGGTGGGTCGATCTGCACGGCCTCACCGTCGATCAGGCGGTCGAGCTCTTGGACCGCCTGCTGGTGAGCCTCAGGTCGAAGGGGGAGAGGGAGCTCCACGTCATCACCGGCCGGGGCAAGAACTCTGGGGACGTGGGACCCAGGATCAAGCCGGCGGTGTTGGGACTTCTGAGGGAGAAGGAGGTCCAGTTCGAGGTGCCGGACGACAACAACGGGCTGGTTCACGTGTACCTTTAGTTTGATTTGACATTTTATATCATGTACAAAGTTGTAATATCACATCACTTTTGCCAGCGCAGCGGTGGCATTCTCGAAACGCCTCTCCGCCCGGCTCAGCCTTGCCTCATTCTTAGGGTCCTTCATGTCCGTGCTGAGAAGCTCGCCAATGGACTGGAGCGAGGTCTGGACCAAATTCCTCGCCCCCGCATCTGCCTTTGACCTGAGGAAGCAGGCGTCCAGGCACGAGCACAAGAATTCGCGGTGCAGGCGATTCGCCTCCAGGATGGTCTCTGACCCCACCAGACCGCCGCAAAAACCCTCGGCGATCTCTTGCAGTCGCAGCCCCACCTTCTGTAGGTACCCGTTGACGTACCGCAGCATCCTGTTGCACAGGAGCGCCTCCCTCAGTGCGCCCTCCGAGCCCCCGAGCCGCTGCCTCCTGTCGCGCTGCTGACTCTGCCATGTCAGCACGAGCTCGCGCTCCAGGTACTTGAACTGGTAGAGGTGCGCAAAGACGAGCTGGTATTCCTCGAGGGCGTCTGGCGTCACGAAGAGGGAGTAGGGCCAGGAGATGGCGATGTCGCCTCTTGAGTCCGCGCCCTCCGCCAGCCCGAGCCAGGCCAGGGCCCCCGCGTTGTTGCTGGCCCTCAAAAACTCACGGAGGAGGTCTGGGTCGGCCAGAGACCCGAGGTCCCCAGTGGTGGGGCCGTCGGACCACTCCGTCGCCGATGAAACGCGTGCCGCCGCGAGGTCAAAGAGGTGGCCCAGCCCATCCCCCTTCTCCACGACGTGGCTCAGGAAGGTGTGCCCGAAGTTCCCGGCCTCCAGGAGGTAAACTTTCCGAAGCACCCCGAAGAAATCCGCCAGCCCGATCTCCTCAAAAAAGTAACGCACGCACAAACGGCTAACGCACCGGTAGTTCAGGTCCACCCTCTGCGCGACGCAGACCTGCAGAGCCTCCGGGAGCGGGGCCTCAAGGTACGGGCCGCCTGCGATATCGTCATTGTCCTCCTCGGCTGTCCCGGGAGCGGGGGTCTCGCCCTCTTCCAGGACAACCTCCGCCGCCCTTCCCTCGGGATCAGGCGCCGGCGTCCCATCCTCCTCTGATTTTGCGGCTTGGACCTCCGCGCTGCCTGCGGCGATCCCCTCCGCCGCGATCGGGCGGGAGAGGGCATCCCCGACACCGCCTCTGTCCGCGCCGCCAGGAGCGGGAGAAGGTGGAGCACTTGGGCCCACAATCATCTTTGCTGCTACCGGGCTTGTCTGCCCCGTGCCATCTCCGCCTTCGTCTCCGACCGGTACCGGATTGGAGGGTGGATTCTCGTCCGCTAGTCCGCCTTCCTCCTTCTCTTTCTCCTCCTCTTCCTCCTCCAGGATGGTCGGGGTCACCGCCATGGCGTCTGGCTCTCGCGCCGCCAGCTCCTCCCCCTCTCCCTCCCCCTTTGCACTTTCCGGGGACGTGGCCTCAAAGGAGAGCCTCTTGGGCTGCAGGAGCATCCTCTGCCGCCTCCAGTTCAGCCGGTCGATCTCCTTTTGCACCCTCTTCATCCGAAGGGCGGCCTGCTCCCTTAGAATCCCCGAGGCCTCTTGGATCCATTCCGACCTCCTCTGAGTCTCCTCCGCCAGCCTCAGCCGGTCGGCCTCCCTCTCCGCGCTTCTGGCAGCCACTCTGGCCGCCCTGAGCACTGCCGCGGCCGACTTCATCTCCTCTGCAAGCTCGCGCCGCCTCTCCCTCCGCCTCCTGGACTCCACTAGGGCGGCTTCCTCCGCTAGGGCGGCGGACTTCTCCACGGACATTGTCTTGGCCCTTGACGCCGTCTGAGAGGCGATCTGCTTGAAGGACCGCTTTGTGCGCAATAAGGAAAGCAGGCCGTCGATGGCCTCATCCACTGCGCAGGCTACCGAGTCTTGACGGTCTCTCACCCTCTCCAGCTCCGTCGCGTCCAGGGTCACCCCTGCGCCCTCCCCGGCTCGTGAAAGGTGTTCCAGGAAGGACAGCACAGGAACACAGTGGTCAAACTCCTTGAGAATGTTGTACTGGAAGCAGCAAAGTCTGATCTTTGGCTCCAGCTCCTTGAGGAAGGGCGGCGCCCTGAGCCCCAAGCCCGACACCTCGTCCCCTTCCGAACACGACGGGTCCAAGCAGGCCTTGCCGTGGGCCGCCACGAACTCCTCCCTGTTCGTTCTGAGGTGTGCAAAGCTCGCCTCGTGGCACTGGCGAGAGAACGGCTCGAGGGAACAGAGGAAGAGGCGCTGGGTCAGGACCCGCTCCGGGCCGTCCGCCCCGTCGCACCGTCGGTAGAGGTAGTCCAGAAGGTCCACGCCCGCCGGGAACTCGACCTCTCTCCACTTGGAGTCCAGGAGACCCGGCGCCCCCTTGATCTCCTCAAAGGTTGTGGTGCACCCCAGCAGATCGGCGAGGCACTCGGCGTGGTTCCTCGCGAGTGAGGTGGCCTCGTGGAACTCCGAGACGGACAGGTCAGCGAGGGAGGCCTGAGCCTTGCCCGCTGTGACTGAGCTCCCGCCCCCCGCGGCGAATATCCTCTGGACCTCGGCGTCAATGACCTCAGCCGCCCTCTCCGCCGTGGCCGCAAACGCCTGGGTGATTGGGTCGGCCTCGACCTGGCCGAGCGACTGGACGAGGCACTTTGCATTGTGTACCGCCACACCGCCCCTAACGAAGTCCGCGCACATCTGCTGCGTCGAAACGTAGTCGGCCCAGCACAGCCTCATCCTGAGCAATCGAGGGATGGACTCAAGTGACCCCCTGGCCACATCCAGCAGCGTTCTGACGACCTTGATGTCGGCGGCGGGTGTGCCCCTCGTGTCGCCCTGTAGGTAAAAGGCCTGGTCGCGGCTCAGGTCCACCTCGGAGGCCAGAAACCCCCGCCCCATCTTCTCCACGACCCGGCCGAAGCGATCCCCTCCACGTGAGGGGGAGGCGCGAGCGGCAAGCTCCGCCGCAGATCTCGATGGCGTCCGTGCCATCGCCGCCGCGACGGGTAGGGGCGGGTCCTCCGCCGGTAACCTGCCCAACGTTCCCGCGAAGAACCCACCGCCATTTCCCCTAACCAGCGCCAGGGCCTGTGTGGGCTCGCTGGTCGTGGCTTCCAGCTCAGACCGCGCCCTGGTTCGGCTCTCCGAGAAGAAGGAAGGCCCGCGGGGCGAGACCTCGTCATCGTCCCAAACAGCCTCCTCGTCGTCCCCCATCGCCAGCGGCACAGGCACGAGGCCCCTCGCTTTCGACGGCAGGAAGCCTTTCAGGAGCCTCCCGAGCTCCGGGTCGTACGCGAGGACGTCCCCGGGGCGGTTAGCGCCGGAGGCAGCGGTCCCGCATGCAGAGTGCGGCGAGAGCAGAGCCAGTAGCCTCAACACGGGGGTCGGCACAACGGACTTGGCGACGAGCCGCTCCAGGGCCTCCGCGCGTGTTGGGTTAGGCAGCTTGCCGTCTTCGTCGCCGCCCAGGAAGGCCCCGCAGCGCTCGTCCCTGTCGACTCTCGCCAGGCCCAGCCTCAACGCCAGCATGTTCGCGGAGACCTCATCCTCCCTCCTCTCCTCTTCCGCTGCAGACCCGGCCGCGTCCGCCCTCGACGCCAGAGTCTGTCCCGTGGCCAGGATGATTTGCATGCATACCCCGCGTGCTCTGGACCTCCACTTGGCGCGCAGCTGGTCGCCCTCGTAGTCCCTCGACTCGGCCGTCGCGAGCGGTGTGAACCGATCGGTCAGCTCCCCGACCAGGCCCAGCACGGAGGCCCGCGGGCGCGGCGGACCCTCACCCCAGGTCGCCTCCATCTTCACCTTGTTCTTCTGTCTCTCTTCGCGATCGTCGCTCCGGACTTGGCGCGAAAGTCTGATTCTGTGCTCTTCTTCAAAATTGAAATGAAATCCAGTTTTCTCAGCAGTTCAAAAAATCGTACACAGCGAGGAGCGTGTGGAGCGTTTGGCTTGGGCGCGCGGGCGCCATGGTGGGCGCTCTGAAGGCCCTTAGGGCCGAGAGGGCGAGGTACAGGAGGGAGCTGGATGACTATCGGCGGGAGGCAGCCGCGGCTCTGAGGTCTCTTCCGCCCTCGGTCCCGCGAGTCGAGGTGGAGAGGCCCGGACCACCAGAGGAGCTCCAGGGCATCTTGGCAGAGGCTGTTCGGAACAGCCAGACCCGCAAGGGGAAGGGGAAGAGGTCGGGCGTCCCGCGGAGTCCCGACACTGCCGTGTGGAAAGACGTCTCGAACGTGCTGGAGTCGAGCGAGAGGCACCTTCCCGTCGCAGAAAAGTACTTCAAGCGAGTCTTTGGCCTGATTCGCGATCCGGACAGCTTAGCCGAGGGGGAGTCGTTGTGGAAGGAGGAAGACGAGGTTGTGGCCCGGACGCCGGTTGAGGCATCGCAGGCCGGAGCGAGCGATCGTACCCCGGTCGGTGAGGGCGCGGGAGCGGGAGCGGGTGAGGCCGAGGGGTCTGTCGAGGTGGCAGCGGAGGAGGATGAGGCCCCCGCGGAAGCGGTGGCCTTCACGCCCATTGTGATAGACCACACGAAGAAGCGCCGAGATGGGGGCGAGGGCGATGGCCGAACTGTGAGGCCCCTCGTCCAGAGGGCCACCATATCGTCGCCCGCCGTGCCGACACTCGAGGTGAGGTCCGGTGCCGGTGCTGCAGCTGGGGAAGGGACGACCACTGGGTTCTCCGCCCAGTCGTCGGCTCGGCGGGCAAGTGACTCGGCAGACTCGGAGGTCCCGTCGACCGCCAGGGAGATCAGGCGCAAGGCCCAGGAGTTTCTCGTGGAGCTCGATTTGCTGCAGCAGCTCGGGACCAACCCCCAAGCGACCATTCAGGTGCCGTTCAAGCCCCGGCCTGCTGGGGACGAGCCCAGGCCGGAGGGTCCCGCCGCGGAGGCCGGAGGGCCGCCCAAGGTGTCAGTCGCGTCGTCGCCCATCGCGCCGGAGGCGTCGGCGGGGGCGGGGCGTCCGGCGGAGGGCGAGGAAGACCTCTCCTCCGAGGCCCAGAGCAGCCTCGAGGACTGGGGCGATGAGGGGCAGAGGGTGGGGAGGCAGTCGAGGTCTAGGGCCGCCAAGGGAGGCCAGGATGGCGCGCAGACAAGGCCGAACTTCCTGTCGGACGTCCTCAAGTCGGGTTCTGGTGAGGCTGGAGGGAAGGCAGCGGGGGACCAGGGGACAGAGCAAAGGAGCTCCTTCTCTCTCCAGCTGGAGAGGGCGGATGCGGAGATGTACGGCAAGCTGGGAATCGGCACCCACGATGTGGCGTCCGCCGCGGACAAGATCGTCGAAGGATCGAGCCTCGCCCCCGCGGCCACAGTCGTGGAGCGGCTCTTGGGCGGAGCCTACGACTACCAGGGGATGCATCTCGAGGTCTCCTCCACATCTGCACGTCTGGAGCGCATCAGGGCGAGGGTCTCCAAGCCAAGCGGCCCCTTGTTCGACTTCGACGCGAGCTTCGACGAGTACTTCCACGGGGACGGCCCCCAGCCCGCCTCAGGCGACGCGGAGGCCTCCAGGGACTTCATCGCCAATACAATTGACGACCTATTTGCGTCTGAGGGGCCAGTCTTGGAAGTTTCCAAGCAGGAACACGGCGGCATGGTGCTGGTGTCGGACTTCTTCGACATCCCAAAGGGTCTGCAGAGGCTCGCATCGAGGAACTTTTACGGCCCGGCAGTCCCAAAGGGGGCCCGGGTGACGAGAGAAACGAGGCCAGACTTTGCTCCCCCTGCTGCGGCTGCGGGAGCGGCGACCTCGTCTCAACCCCAAGGGATGCCGGCGCAGCCCTCGGTGGCGGAGGCCTCGGAGCAGGACAGGGCGGCCTCGGCGCGTGTGAGGAGTCTGGTGGAGGAGGGTGGCAAGGCCAAGGCGGCGGCGGCGGCGTTGCTGACTCAACTGAGAGACGATAGGGAGGAGGCCAGGGCCGCCAGGGAGAGGAGGAGGAAGGAGGTGGCTAAGCCGCGGCCGGCCGAGCCGAGGGCGGGCGCTCCCGAGAGGGAGGTACCTCCCTCGACCGAGGAGGTCAGGGCCCTGACCCCCCGGAAGGAGCAAGTGCGGGATCGGACGCCGGCTGCAGAGGTGCCGGCTGCAGAGGCACCAAGGGTGGAGGACAAAGGGGCTAGCCCCTCGAGCGAGGGGTCGGCCCAGACATCCGGATCGGACGGCTCATATGACAAGAGCAAGTACCAGGGCAAGAAAGGCAAGAGATCCCAAGCGCGAGATCCAATTCGCGCACTGGCAGATTTCGCGGCACCCTCAGAATTGGCCCCGGCTCCCCGTAACGTGAGCGAGGACGTTGAGGTTCGGTTGAGGAGACTCGAGGAGAAGATGAAGCGGACGGCGATGGAGGCAGGCGGGTTGGCACCGGAGCCTCCGGCAGCGGCCATCCCGCGGCAGGAGGCCGCGGTGGACTCCCAAGTCCAGACTGAGACCGCCTCGGTACATTGGGTCGAACAGTCCGTGCAGACGGACACCCCTCCCCGGCTGGTGGCGGCGGAAGCGGAGGAGGAGGAGGAAGAGGAGGAGGTTTCGGTGGTCGACGAGGTGGACGAGGAGCCCCACTTCGATCAGGTCTGCGACTTGGGGATGACAGACATCGCCCCCGAGAGCGGCGAGGCAGAGGGCTTTGAGGTCGTCTCGCTCCGATTTGACGGTGAGAGTGAGGACCCGCCGCCGCTGGAGACGAGGATCGCCATGGTGAGGGAGGCCCAGGCCCAGTTCAAGCAGGAGGTCACGCTGGACTCGGTCGTGGAGGAGATCTTGGGCAGGATTCTGTCCGAGGAGCTGGAGAAGGATCTCGCCAAAGATGGGACCGTGACGAGCGATGACGTCGACAAGGTGGTCCACGGGGAGATTTCGAGGATGTGGAAGTCGGCTCAGGCCAATCCGGGCCGCCAAGTCGAGTACTCGGACGAGTTCAACGAGACCTTCCTGGCCCACGCGCTGCTTGCGACCCTCACGGGGCCACAAGGCGCCGCCTTTGACTTCGTGGACGCCCCCCAAGATATGGAGGACTTGGAATACACTGAGGACGGCGCCGGCGGGGCAGGCAGGCCGGAGAGGCCGCCCACCCCCGTCCGGTCGGCCTGGGGAGACGACGGGGCGAGCTTCAGCGGCCAGCCGGCTCAAGGCAGGTCTGCGACCTCGACGGCAACGCGCAGGTTCGACCCTGAGTCTGCACCAGAGTCTGCTGCCGAGACGGACGACACTACCTCTGAGACGTTGGAGTCCCCACCGGCGTACCGCGATGCGGGCAGCACCTCGAGCAGCGGTGGCGGTCCCAGGACTCCGCCGACGCCTGCGACGCCCAGGAACTTCGAGGAGATCCTGTCCTCTGTCGAGAGCAAGCTGAAGGCCTTTGAGCCACCCTCAGGGCCGTCGAGGGATGCGGCCAGCGGCGGGGTTGTGAGGAGGCTCGACTTGGGCGGAGGGGCAGGCAGTGGGGGAGAGGGCTGACACTGCCGCAACGGGGCTTACAGAAAAATCCTAATGTCCAAAAGCAAAAAAGAATATAACATATTTTCCGCGGGCGCCCTCAGTAGATGCTCTCGCTCCAGGGGTGGTGGATGCGCCCGTACTGGATGTCGGTGAGCGCCTTGTAGGCCCTTTCCGAGACCTTGTCCTTCTTCCGCAGGCCTTTCCGGGTCTCGAGCCTCTCGCCGTTCTCCCTGATCAACGAGCTGACGGGCTGCACCACGCAAGCCGTCCCAGACCCGAAGACCTCAACCAGGGTGCCCCTCCTGGCGTGAGTCTGGATCTCCTCCACGGAGATCATCCTCTCCGATACGACAAACTCGTCCCACTCCCTGCAGAGCTGCAGGATCGAGTCCCTGGTGACCCCGCCGAGGATGGTGCCGTCCAGGGGCGGGGTCACGAGCTCCTTGACACCAGTCTTCCCGTTCTCCAGCAGGAAGAACATGTTCATGGCGCCGCACTCGCTGATGTATCTGGAGCCCCCGCGGGCTCCGCCCAGCACCGCGGCAGCCCCTGGGATCGTGTACAGGACCTGCTTGCACCCGAAATCCTTCGCCCGGTGCAGGTGCTCCAAGGTCGGGGCGTAGTTTCCGCCCACCTTGTACTGGCCGGTGCCGCCGGGGAAGGCCCTGACGTGGTCCTCGTCCAAAAGCAAGTCGATGGGAACCAAGCCGGTGGGGTAGTACAGTCCCACGGGGCAGGTGATGACCCTGATCTCGCACTCGGTGGCGGGGGCGACGCCAAGAAAGGCGTTCGTGCCGATGGCGAAGGGCCTGAGGTAGAGCGAGTACCCAGGAGCCCTGGGCACAAAGTCCTTGTCTTCCTTGAGCAGGCGCTTGAGGCACCCCAAAAGCTCCGAGGTGTCAAAGGACGGCAAGTTCAGTCGCCCCATGGAGAACCTCAGTCGCTCCATGTTCATCTCCGGCCGGAACATCAAGACGTCCCCCTCCTTGCCCTCGCTCGCGTAAGCCTTCATTCCCTCGAAGCACCCCAGGCCATAGTGAAAGACCGGCGCGGACGGGTGGAGGGTGATGTGCTCGATTGCCTTGACGACGGGCCGGCCCCAACCGCGATCGCTGGACCACTGCACGGAGAGCTGGTGCGGCGCGAAGTCATGGCCGAAGCTGAGCTTGGTGAGGTCCTCGGGAAGCGAAAGGCCGTGGTTCGAGCGCTGAACCTCGAGGTCGCACGCCCTGAACGTCTCGCCAGGCGCGGCGGCGAGCGGGTCAGTCGTCGCCGCGTTCGATCTGATCTCCTCCGACGCGATGCTCTCGCTCGGGTTCGCGGTGAAGCTTCGGGCCCGCGCCAGCAGGGAACCCGCCCGCAGTGCTCGTGTTGCGAGAAAATGGCTCATCAGGTTCGTCTCGTCTCGAGCGACGAGCGAAGAAGAAACCTCGCGCCTGCCTCCGGTCGGCAACAAGGGCAGCCAGTGGCCGGTTCTTAGGGACCAACGCGACCTGCGGGTCGTTGCTCGCAAGTCGATCGGTCGGTCGGGAACGCTTGCTGTTCAGCTGTGAAAGTTCTTATGAGTTCCCCTGGGACTCTTTTTTTTTGGCTGCTGATTAGGACGATGGCCATTGATGTGCTAAGACCTGATTTTTTTTCGGGAGAAAAGGGGAAATCTATTGTATGTGCTGACAGAGCAAGACACCTCCGGATTTGCTGGCGAATCGGAATGGCAACTTCAGTGCACAGGCATCAATCAGGATGACGAGGGGGCGGCCGCCTCCGCCTTGAGATGGAGGGAGGCGAAGGAAAGGCTTGAAGGGACAATGCAATCCATAAGTGATAGACAAGCAGAGTCCTGGTGCGGGTTAGAATCAAAGAATCCACCCTTTTTGATGTCACCGCGCGACCAACTTTGTGTCCGTAGCGAGCCTAGAGCTTACGACAAAAACACAAGTGCTGCTTTGAAAAATCTCCCGCTTGCTTGTACACACGGTTCAGCCCACCCATCCATGCATCAAAGCTTGGCGTTATCCCTCAGCGTGGGCTCTCCGCAATCGAAGATGTCGTCGTCGTCCTCGTTGTCGTCGTTGCCGCCGACCCCCTCCTGACCCCAGTCGCCGTCGCCCCAGCTGTGCTCGCTCCACTGTGCGTCCTCCTTCACCGCAGAGGTCACCTCCACAGACCCCTCCTCGAAGAGCGAC
>Ga0160423_10003125_pt1 | contig 13809 bp, 12 predicted proteins | sample CRUFie14St8metaG_FD_108191 | JGI IMG/M metagenome (GOLD analysis project Ga0160423, IMG submission 108191) | Marine microbial communities from the Costa Rica Dome - CRUD Field 142mm St8 metaG | ecosystem: Environmental > Aquatic > Marine > Oceanic > Photic zone | place: Costa Rica: the Eastern...
AAAAGCATCTTTGGGGTTGAGACGGGGTTTTCTATCGACTCCTTGGCCTAACCGCAATCCTTTGCTTGACAGCATATTTTTGATTTCCACCAAACTGGTCTCTCCGAAGTTCCGGTAGGAAAGCAGCTCGGCTTCGCTGACTTTCAAGAGATCCCCCAAGGTGCGAATGTTCATCTTCTTCAAGCAGTTCCGAGCGCGAACCGACAGTTCAAAATCGGTGACTGGAGTATCCAACATGGTGTTGAATCGTCCTTGATCCCGTTCAGTGTCTTCATCAAAGAGCATGGACTCACTGGCTTCACAGTCCCGTTGGAACATGCGAGCTCTGGGGTGATTGGGATCCGATTCCAAGACGGGGCGGAGCGTACGCATGGCTTCGTCGTATTCCCCGCGATCTTCCAGCATGATGGCCAAATTGACCAAAGCATTGATGTGCGGTTGATCGTCTGCCGCGAGGGACTGGTAGAGCGAAAGGGCTTCTTCTTCCTCACCCATCAGGTCCAACAACCAAGCCAGACGGAAGCGTGATTCAGTCAAAGGGCTCTCGGCGACGGCTTCTCGGTAGGCCTCGATAGCGGCAACCCGATCACCTTCGGCCTCGGCGGCCAAACCACGTTGGTGGAGTTCTTGCGCTTTGGCGACATCACCCTCGCCAATGACGAGGTCTTCAGTGTTGGTGCTCATCGAAATTCAATCCTCATGGGGTCATGTTGTCCAACCTGGAGGGTCAGACGAACGAACCATCATAGGTCGCCCAAAGCATTCGTCAACCGACTGTGGCGTTGGGGGGATCTACAAGTTTGATATTTCGCCATCGCCCAGATTTCCATCGCCATGCCATCGCCACCCCTAGAGCCAAGATGTAGAGGGTTGCGGCGATCCACGGTCCCAAAGAAGCACTCTGAGGGATAAGCCACAGGGAGAGGTACCCACAACCCATCAAAATGGACCATTGGAGCCCCACCATCACCACCCCGGGCCAAGTGGTATCTCCAGCCCCCCTCAAGGCCCCGGACAACACAATGCCGACTGCGTCGAGCGTTTGCCAGAACGCAGCACACAACAGCATCCAGCGCCCCAGCCTGATGATTTCCAACCTGGTGGCTTCCGGGGTGCCTTCGTTGATAAAGATCCCAATCAGGGGCTCATACATGGTGGCAAACACCAGACCCCACAGGCTCATGTACACGATGCCAATTTTGAGCGTGACTCGAACCCTTGACTGGGCTTGTTCGGGGGAACCTTCACCAATCAAACGACCCACGATGGAAGTGATCGCTACAGAGAATCCAACCGCGGGCATGAATGAAAGATGCATGTAGCGCATGGCAATCCAGGAAGCAGTCATGTGCTCGGATCCAAATCGACCCACCAGAGCTGTCATGAACCAGGCCCAGCAAACGAGTTCGCTCCCCCATGAAAGTGATGCCGGCCAGCCGCGATGAAACAATTCTCGACACGCTGAAAGGTGCCACCCACGTGCAGCCATCACATCAAAGTTGGCTCTGGTCTTGGCCAAGAACAGGGCGATCGTTGGAATGGTGGCTTCCACTATGGATCCGACCACCGTGCCCCATGCTGCTCCTGAAACACCAAGTTGTGGAGCCGCGGGGACACCAGGAAGTCCCAAAGCAGAAAGACCGCTTTCCCCAAAAATCAAAGCGTAGGAAGCCACCAAGTTGGTCAAATTGCCCACCAAAGCTGACACCGTGACAACCTTCGGTCGCTGCAGTCCAAAGAAGCAGTTGTGACTCAAGCGGCCCAACAAACTGAACAACCCACCGACCAAAAGGATCTGTCCATAAGCCACTTCTTTTTGCACCAAACTTGGCTGACCCAGGTCTCCATGAATGCGCTCAAAGAACCATGGAAGCGCTGCGGCCAATGGCAACATCACCATCAACCACCAAATCAAAGAAAGCCATAGGCCAGCCCAAGCAAACCTTGCTCCTCGGTTGGCGTCCCCTGCCCCCAAGTTTTGGCTCACAAACGTGTTGACCAGAGAAAGCGTGCCGGCGGCAATTGAAATGGGGGCAAACGCCCACACACCAGCATTGCCTTGAGCCGCGACATCTTCGGTTCCAACTTGCCCCAGCAAGACCGCATCCACAAACTGCATCACCGTGTAGCTGGTCATGGTGATGACAGTGGGCCAAGCGAGTCGCCAAACCTCACTCAACGGGCTTTCTGGACGGTTTGGACTGCTCATGAAGAGCAAAGATTGTAAGTTGAGGAACCAATTCGGCCCCCTTCAACCAAGGAATCATCCATGCCATTTCATCATTTCTATCGACTTTCGATTGCTTTGCTGCTCGCAGTTGCGTCACTCTCAAGCGCTGACGCTCTTCGTGTAAACCCATTGATGAAGTCGCAACAACTCCCTCTTTCAAAGAGTGATCGTGCCGCCCAAGAGGCGAACTTGGGCTGGATCCCACCGGAACTGGCTGGGGAAGGTTTGAAATGGATGGGTCTGGAAGGTGACGTACCTTCTTGGGAGGACCTTCGGGGCCAGATCATTGTCTTGCAGTCGTTTCGAGCACCTTCTCCGCAAATTATGAAGGTTCGTGAGGCGATCGAAGCTTTGGGGACAAGCGATGTACTTTTTTTGCCGGTTCACACCCCGGATCGTGCTGATCGATTCGATCAGGAAAAAAAGTCATCAGTGGGTTTAGCTTCAATCCCAGTGTTGGTTGACACTCATGGAGAACTTTGTGACCGGTTTGGTTTCCGACGGAAGGCCACTAATGTGATTATTGACCGTCGTGGTGTGGTTGCTGCTGTCGGAGTTCGTACCGAAGCGCTGGGTCGTCTTTTGCAAGAGATGCTTTCGGTTTCCAAAGAAAAAGCTATGCAAGCGGAACCAGAAAAGAGAACAGCACCGAAAGCCCCTGACTACCCACCTCACCACACCGATGTAAGGAGTGCTACAGACAGGCAAGGGGAAGATGCCCCCGAATTTTCTGTGGCTCAATGGGTCAGCAAACGTCCGGACATGGAAAACAAGACTGTTGTTATCGACTTCTGGGCCACTTGGTGCCCGCCATGCCGCGCGGCCATCCCACATATGAATGAATTGCAACAGAAGTTCTCTGGTGATTTGGTGTGCATTGGTGTGAGTGATGAATCTGCAGACAGATTTAAAAGGGGTATGTCTGAGCAACAACTCAACAAGCCAAACACTTTTTTATATTCCTTAGCTTTGGATCCTTCAGCCAAAATGAAGCGACATTTTGGAGTGAAAGGTATTCCGCACTGTGTGGTTATTTCACCTGACGGCAAAGTCCGTTGGCAAGGTCATCCGGCATATTTGGACTCAGGAAAGCTGGGTGCAATTGTGCAAGCTGGTCGCGGTGCCGGCGCTCACTTTGAGCCTTACTGGACAAAAAACAAGCGTTAACCGTTAGAGCAACGTCAGAAGAATCAAAATATCTGAGAACCCAACATCATTGTTTCCATCAAGGTCTTCTGGGCATCCTGAGCAAGGACCCCATCCAGAAAGCATGATGAGAAGATCGTTGAAGTTCACCAAACCATCACCATTGAAGTCGCCTTGCACTGCTGAACCAATCGAAATCTCAAGGGAAAGACCAAGGATGTTTTCAGTTTGGCCGGGAATGTCTTCATCTCGGGTTTGAAAAACCAACCCACTCGTGAAATCTCCCGCTTGAGAGGCATCCACCAAGAGTCGTATTTGACCAGCCCCAGTCCCAAGATTGTTCGGCACCTGCAAGACCTCCAAGACTGGCGAAGCCGGGGGAGCCAAAAGACCATCCACAAACAAGCGAGATTGCAACGCATCAAAGCCGAAGTTCCACACATCAATCTCAACAACAACAGGTTCAAGGCTCACCTCGAAAGACACACTGACCTCACCACCAGGTACATAGGCATCCCCTGAAAGTGAAGCTTGCGCTGGTCGAACACAAGTCCAGCTCATTGGGTAGACACCAAGACCCCCTGTGCCCTCGACTGGTGAGTCCAAAAAGATGGTGCCGCTTTGTGGTCCTACCGAAGATGACTCAATTGGAAGAGTGGTTAGGCTTGATCCTTGGACTGCGGTCGTCCCAGATCGCTCCCCATTGATCCCTCCATTGCCTTCAATGGTCCATTCCAAAGTTGAGGAGCCTGCCGAAACCACAACTGGCGTGGTGTGGTTCACTCTGAAAGGGGCTTGTGGGTTGGGTCCAAGAACAACCCGGTCGAATTCTGCAGAAACCGACCCGATAGCTGGTAGGGCATATTCGACGATGACAGGAATGTGGTCGGCCCCATCGTGGAGTGCATCAGCCAATTGGTTGCTTCGAGAGATTTCACCCGGGAAGTAGAAGTTGTTTCCATTGTTGATAGCAACGTTGTAGTGCTGCCCGTCATTCCCGAGAGATCGGTAACTTCCAGGAATCAAAGTGATCCCGTTTTCTTCTTGGGTTGATTGACTGCTGAACACAAAGTCGAATCGATCATCCATGCCTCCGCCGACCAGCCCATCACTGCTGGAGGTACTTCTTGGGCTTTGGGTGTGTTTGATGGCGTTCCCAGAACCGGACCACGACCCATTGCCCAACGGGTCAACAATGGCATTGGATCCACTGGTGTTGGCAATCAATTCATACCCGGGTTCAGAGTTTGAATAGAAGTTGAAGTCGCCGCCCCAAATGATGTTCGCATTGTTGGGGAGTGTGGCAATATTGTTCAGGATGGTTTGGGTCCCGCTTTCTCGAAGGTCCTCATTGCTTGAACCTTGGCTTGCCTTGAGGTGACAGGAGTACACCCAAAATCCAGTAGAACCATTGGTGGCATCAATCGTGAATCGCCACCGGTCGCTGAATCGACCAGCTCCAGTAAAGAGATCACGGTGATCACCAACCGATTCAGTAAGCAAATCTCCTCTGTACAAGCATGCTTGAGCTCCACCAGTATCCGAGTTGGTGTACGTGGCGATGCGCCAAGTCGGCCCCGGAACTTCCGCATTCAGCAGATTACGAATCGTGACTTGATCACCCTCATTGACTTCTTGTAAAAGCAGTATGGCTGGGGGGGTTGACCACCCAGGTGTATCGTCTTCTGCGAGCTCAGCCAGGATGTCTCGAATGGCCGACAGATCACCCCGTAGGGCGGCGCAGTTCCACGAGGCGACTCGAAGTTGTGCCTCAGACACAGCGGTGAGGCACAAGACGAGCAGCAGGGCCAGTTGCCGGGGCAGGATTGGGGGCATGCCACCAATGTAGAACCAGGATTGATGATCACAACCGACTTTCTACATGGACCTAGGATAAGAACATGGAACCAGCAGCCATCAGTCGTCCTGACCCAGAAACCGTCACAATTTCAGGGTATGAAGTCGATCGTCGATATGGCCCTGACACGGTTCAGACCACCCATCCGGATGATGTGAACCAGCCCCACCCTCGTATTGGCGAGCCTGGCCAATACCCATTTACCCGCGGCATCCATGAAGGGATGTATCGCACCCGGCTCTGGACCATGCGTCAGTTTGCCGGATTTGGTTCGGCCGACGACACCAATCGGCGATTCAAATACCTGTTGGAGAACGCGCGGGGCACGAAAGCGAACACTGGTTTGTCGACGGCATTTGATCTGCCCACCTTGATGGGTCGTGATTCAGATGATCCATTGAGTGCTGGTGAAGTGGGCCGGTGTGGAGTGGCCATCGACACCATCGAAGATATGGAGAGGTTGTACGCCGATATCCCTCTCGACAAGGTCACGGTCTCTCAAACCATCAACGGTCCAGCAGCAGTGATTTGGGCCATGTATCTCGCCATGGCTCGGCGGAAGGGATTCTCTTGGGACCATCTTGGCGGAACACTTCAGAACGACATCTTGAAAGAGTTCCACAGTCAAAATGAGTTCATCTACCCACCAGAGGCGTCCGTCAAACTGGTGGTCGACACCATCGAGCATCAAATGAATCATGTTCCGAGATGGAACAGTGTCTCGGTATCCGGGTACCACATTCGAGAAGCTGGTTCGACGGCTGTGCAAGAGTTGGCATTTACGTTACGCGATGGTATGGAGTACGTCGAAGCATCCATGCGTCGTGGCTTGGATGTCGACGACTTTGCCCCCCGACTGTCTTTCTTCTTCAACGCCCACAATGAGTTCTTTGAAGAGATCTGCAAAATACGAGCCGCTCGAAGAATTTGGGCCACTGCCATGCGTGAGCGGTTCGGAGCCAAATCAGAACGATCTTGGTGGATGCGCACCCACGTCCAGACTGCTGGCTGCTCACTGACAGAGCAACAACCGTTGAACAACATTGTCCGAGTGGCTTACCAAGCGATGGCGGGTGTACTTGGTGGTTGCCAGAGTCTTCATACTGATTCGATGGATGAAACCCTTGGTTTGCCCACCGAAACTGCGGTTCGAGTGGCTCTGAGAACCCAACAAATTTTGGCCCATGAAACCGGAGTTCATCGCACCGTCGACCCGCTTGGTGGGTCCTGGTATGTGGAGGCACTCACCGATCGCATGGAGGCGGATGCCACCGAGATCATCAATGAAATTGACAACATGGGCGGGGTGGTTTCTGGAATCAACAAAGGCTATTTCCGTCGGGCGATTGCTGACGCTTCGTATCGATTGGGCCAAGAGATGGACGCAGGGGACCGAATTGTCGTGGGTATGAACGCCTATCACGACGGTAGCGAAGACCAGCAGGTGGAGATTCTTCAAATCCCCCATCAGGTTGAGATTGATCAATGTGATCGCTTGGACGCATTCAAGAAGAACCGCGACCACGATCTTGTCCAAAAGCAACTCGATGTCTTACGTGCTGACGCCCGAAATGGAGCCAACACCATGCCGGCATTGGTTGAAGCTTCGGATGCTGGTGCCACCATGGGGGAGATGGTGCAAGCGCTTGCGGACATCTTTGGCCGTTATTCCGGTGGACCGGAATGGTGAACCATCAATTGTTTTGATTGATCGGTGCGTAGCGATCGGGGCGATCGCGGGATGAAGGCATGCTGCCAGCTTCACGTCTCCACCATTCTGGTGCCACCGGGCGGTCACTGCGTGGCGTGAGTTGGGCTGGACCCTCGGCATAGGCCACATCTTGTCTGACATCGATATCAATACGGACGCTGGCGGCATTGGGGACGGACAACGCATTCTGCATGCTTCCAGTTCTGGTGCCGACGTCCCAGATTTGCCAACGCATGAGGTCTGGGGTCTCCACCGGATCTTTTCCCATCCCCGGAACGATGTCCCACGTCAACTGCTTGCCAATTGGCACGTCAATAGAGACCAAAACTTCACCCGATCGGATGTCGACCAAGGTCACTGATTTTTGCACTCGTTCGGTGGATTCGATGGTGGTGGTGTCACCAGTCCCACGGAAGAGGGTGCCGCCAGGTTTGTGGAAGGAGCAACCAGCAGCGGTCAGGATGGTCAGCAGCAGGATCAAGCGCATGGGGTTGTTATCGGCACTTCAGGCATTCCAGCCTGCATTTTGGCGGCGACCTAGGCTAGAGGCGGCATGAATCCAAATATTCGCATTGGTCACGGTTACGACTGCCACCGATTGGCTCTGCCTCCAGAAGGCGGCCCTCTGGTGTTGGGCGGTCTGCATATCGAACACGAGAAGGGCCCTGTCGCCCATTCTGACGGCGATGCCTTACTTCATGCGGTCACCGACGCGGTACTTGGTGCGTTGGGGCTGGACGATTTGGGGACGCAGTTCCCAGACAACGATCCCCGCTGGCAGGGCGCCTCATCCGATCAATTTTTGCGGGAGGCTGTCCTTCAGGCTCAGAATTTGGGCTGGAAAGTAGGCAATGTGGACGCGACCGTTCTTCTGGAACGCCCACGATTGATCAAATATCGATCGGTGTTGCGAGAAAACCTCTCCAAATTGCTCGATGTCCCTACGGAATCTGTCAACGTCAAAGGCAAAAGCGGCGAGGGTCTTGGGCCAGTGGGTCAAGGTGAGTTGGTGGAGGTCCACGCGACTGTGCTTCTGCACCAAGTGGATTGATCAGCGCGGGGAGCCATCCGGTTGGCCCAAAACCAAGGCCAAGGCGCGACAAGCTCGTCCCCGGTGGGATCGACTGTTTTTTTCATCAGGAGTCAGTTCAGCACTGGTCTGGCCTTCGGGCAACATCAGATGCGGGTCGTACCCGAACCCATTGTCACCACGAGCTTCTGTGGTGATGTGGCCTTCCATCGTTCCCTGAACCATGTGACGGATCACCCCGTTGGGCTCGGCGAGGCACAACACACAAACAAAGCGGGCCGACCGTTCGCTTTGTGGTGTGCTTTGCAGAGCTTCAACCAATTTTTTGTTGTTGGCGGCGTCTCGTGTTGCGCGATCGCCATCGACACCTGACCAACGGGCGCTGTGGACCCCTGGAGCACCATCCAAAGCATCAACCACCAAACCTGAATCATCGGCGAGGGTGGGGATCCCACTCCATGCGGCGTAGGCCCTCGCTTTGATGGCAGCATTCCCTTCAAAATCTGGGGCATCTTCAACCGGTTCTTCCGGAAGAGGACGTCCATCAGCAACATCTTGAAGTGTGCAAATATGCCAACCAAGTGGCCCAAGTGAGGCGGCAACCTCATCTACTTTGTGGGGATTTGAGGTTGCCAACAGCAGCGTGTTCACGGCCGCTTCCAACATTCAGGGACATCACCAAATTCGGCAACCACGGTGGACTTGAATCCACCACGCCCCTTCCACATGGTCACAATCTGCAGCCAGCGGGGTTTCATGCATTGCACCATGTCATCACGCAGTCGATTGGTGACTGCCTCGTAGTAAATACCCTCCTGCCGAAACGATTGGCAGTACATCTTCAAACTTTTGAGCTCGACACAGCACTCAGCAGGCTCGTACCGAAACAGAATTTCTCCAAAGTCAGGGTGGCCGGTTTTGGGGCACACACTGGTGAACTCCTCATGGAGGTGTTCGATCACATACGGCGCATCGCCAGGATTGGGAAAAGTCTCAAGCAGGGATGGATCAGGCATTCCACCATGGTAGGCCAGCCAATGAGATTGATGCCTTGCGGTGAGAGGTGTTAGAGGTGCCAAAACACTCAGAAGTCCAAAACGTCGCCGACCGCCCCATGAGGCGGTCGGCATTGGAGGAAGAACGGGGGAATTCGAGACACATGAATCTTTATTGAGTATGCGCGCTGGAGCGTTGAGGTTCGTTGGTGTTGACAAAAACGCAGCAAAAAGAACGGTGGGCAAAAAGTGCATGCAAACCAAAACCAAACGAACCCGCACAAGGCAGGTTCGTAAGCCGGAATCCGGGCAGATCCGGTGAGGGAGGAGTCACACCAGAGCAGCCAGTGGGGGTCTGGAAGCTCTCGTGTCGAGAGACCCATGCAAAGTCTCTGTCACAAAGGTCTATTCGTAGACTTCAACCTTTGGGTTTCAAATTTCTTGGGTTTTATTGATCAAGATCAAACCGCAACATCATGCGGGTGAGTTTGGGTTGATCGGGATCGGATCGCAAACTGTTTCGGAAGGCTGCAATGGCTTCTTGCCGATCCGCATTGCTTTGTCGGTTCTGTTCAAGCCAACGATTTAAAGCGAGGATGCCCAGACCATTCCATGCTTGAGTGCAGTTGGGGTCGAGTGTGGTGGCTTGTTCGTATGCCGCTTGGCTTGCTGAGTAATCGCCCAGTTTGAAAGAGCACCACCCGATTCGTTCGTACACATCCGAACTCGGGGATCTTCGACTCAAGACCAATGCTGTGGCCAGGGCACCCTCGTAGTCTTGGCACTGCGCATATGCCTCGAGCAAGCCGGCCAAGAGGCTGAAATCTTCTGGAAGGGCCTCGATGGCCATATTCCAATGGGGGATCGAAGCCGTGGGTTGACCTACTCCGAGCAGAGATTTGGCATACACCGTCCGAGCTTTGGCGCTTTGGGGATCCAAACGAACACTTGACCTGGCGTACGGGAGCGCTGCCTCAGGCTGGGTGCGGTTCAACTCCAGCATCGCCAGTTGGATGAGGGGTTCTGCATCATCGGGGGCAAGTGTCAGACACCGAATCCATGACCGCTCGGCCTCCTTGGTTCGTCCAATTTGATGGAGGACATCTGCATGTCGCAAGACAGCCTGGGCATTGTTGGGTTGCAACTCCACCACCCGTCTCCAAGATCGCTCGGCGGCCCACGGATTTTCGAGTTGCTCGTGGGTGGTTGCCAGCCCAACGTAAGCTTCGATCTGCCTCGGGTTGTTCAGCAATATTTCGGCGAAGGCGTCCAAAGCCTCTTCCAGTTCTCCCCCCGCCAGCAATTCTTCCGCCTGCTGCAAGGGTGTGAGCTTGGGTTCAACAGGAGATTCCTCTGGAAGTTGCACATCAGGGTCTTTCTCCTGAAGGCGTACTGCAGATGAAGCAGGTTCAGAAGGGGATTCAGAATCCTTTTTGACGGATGCAGCACCGTCCGAGAGGGGTTTCAATCCAGTGGGCGGTAAAGGCTGGGCTGATTCAGGGTCCAGCGAACCAACAGAGGTCACACGGGGGGCGCTGCAGCCAAATCCAATGATTGCCCCCAGTAGGGTCACGGTGTTGGTTAGTGAACGGCCCATCAGGACGTGATAGTAGGTTGAATTGGTTAACATCCCGCTTATGGTTCGCTCGAAATACTGCTTCGTTGCTTTTTCTTTACTTCTTTTGGCCACGCTCTCGGGATGTACCCCGTGGGCCACATGGCCTCGGATCGAAGGTTCACCTTCGTTGAGCACCCCGACATACCACCCCATCCCCCGGTTGTGTGTGCTGTCGGTCGGTGCGATTCGCGAAGAACTTGAGGATGAGTCACCGTTGGTGATCAATCAACTGCCGGGACTGAATGAAAAAGAAGCGGAGGAGTTCATGGTGAACTTCCCTGGGGCGTCCACTTTGACCGAAGCAGGCTCCGCATACCACTTGATGTCGGTTCAGGTTCGAGTGGTTGAGGCTCGAGTTGAAGTGTTGGTCCCAACAGAAACGGGGAAATGCGATCTCTGGGTTGTTGAGTTGAGCCAGCAGATCAAAAACTGGAAAGTTGAGAGTCTTCGCCGTTTCCGGGTCCAGCGACCAGCTCCCGCACCACGGATTCCTTATCCCGTAGAGGGCTAGATTGGCTCCAAATTCAGTTTGTTCCGATTGGTTTGATTGGTCCAAGCGTTTGGGGACATGAAAAAAAGCCAAGGCACTTGTGGCCCGATCTACTTGATGGAGATTCCATCATGTCGAAGACCGCCACCCAACGTCCAGTCGAACCGCTTGAGTCCACTCTTGGATCACAGGTTCTTTCTTTGTTGAAGTTGGCCAAAACCGCCCAAACCTCGATTCATGGTGCGTCTTGCCGTTTGGGGCGGGTGCAACACACCCTTCGTCGACAAAAGTCAGCCTAAAGGGCTTTGCCGGAGCCACCGCATCACGGCGCGGCGGCGGTAGGACTCGTCAGACAGCCAACGGTCTGCGTTTGGCGTGTCTGTGCGAGAACCCAAGGGCTGAAATGCTCCCACTTCAGGGCGAGAGAGAGCACCAGTGCTCTGTTCTTCCCCCCCTTTTTTGAAACGCATCTTGGTGGACAACCCAAGGGCTTCTTGCAAGTTCTGGAGGCCAATAAACCATCTGGTCCCAGGCGGAATGACGTCTTGACCGACGGGATTGGGCCTCACCCCCCTTGGATACAAGGCAAACAGTGCCCCTTGTTGGCGGATGTACCACGTCTTTCCGTTGGAATCCTCGATCCGCTGAATGACGCTCAGGTTGTCCGTTGACCGCAAATCAATTCCTGATGCGACAAGATCCAGTTGCAGCGGAGAGCTGTCGACACCAGAACCCACTCTGGTTTGCGCTGAGACCAAAGATGTCAAACATGAGACACCAAGAAGTAGGAAGAGTTTGGTCATTTTTTGTCTTCGGTATCGAGAAATCTTCGCAGTCGATTGGAGTCCAAGCGATACAGCTCAGCGGGTCGACCTCGACCCTCAGAACGGGTTTCACCCAAATCGGTGAGTGCACCAAAGGAAATCAACTCCGAGATTCGTCGTCGGAAATTGCCACGATCGATTGATTCATCAAGCATGAACTCAAAGAATTGACGGAGTTCAGGCAAAGTAAAAGTCTTGGGAAGCAACATGGCCAAGGGGTGGGGACGCTCTGCAGGCTTACTGTCCGCCGCCATCAATTCGTACAGCCTTCCGAGACGTTCTTTTGAATCGATGGGCTCTTCCGGTGGACTTGCTGCTGACTCCACTTTTGGAGCAACATTTGAATCTTCAATAGGTTGTGGATTCAAGCCGTACACAACTCTTTGAGGTGGCTCCATCGCTTCCTCCATGATGCGTTGCATGCGTCGTTGGAAATGCCGGGCCACCGCGCCACCTCGGGCAAGATCATCAATCCGTGCCCGAAGCAAAGGTGGAGGAATGATGCGACGGGTCAATGGGTCCTCTAGAACCCGCCGAAGCAGTCGGCCAATTCCCGCAGTTGCAATTTTGTCATGATCAAATCCCAAATTAGGGAGATCTTCAATATCAAACCACCTGGCATCGGCCGCATCTGTATCGGCTTGCAGTTGCTCGGCTTTGGGGTCGTTGCCTGGAACGACGGCCAAAAATGAAATACTGATGATGGGCCCGCGTGGATCTCGTTCGGGTTCGGAGTACACCTTCATCTGTTCCAAATGCAAATGACGGATGTCAAAACCTGTTTCTTCCACCATCTCTCGCGTGGCGGCCGCCTGAACGGTTTCGTCTGGACCAACAAACCCTCCTGGCAACACCCATTGACCTTGGAATGGTGGATATTTTCGTTGCACCAGCAAGATGTGCAGTCGCCCGTCCACCAATCGGAACGTGGTGATGTCGACGGCCACAGGTCGGGTGGGGATAGGCGGAACATCAGGCGGTCGCATGTAACCAACCTGTCAGAAATCCATTCAGACCGCAAGGTCAAAATGACCCTAATTTGACATCTTGATGTTCCCCAAGGAACAAATACCTTTCCCAAAAAACCCAAAAAGTATGCTTTATTCGTCCTGATTAGGGGTTTTTTGAAGTTTTATGTGATAAATTGACAAAAAGTCTTGAACCCTCCATTTCTTTTTTGTATAATGACACTTAATTCATCACAGGAAATGTTCTGTGCCACGGCAAACGTGCGAAGTTGCCCTGGCTTGGAGCCAAGTCCCAGCCTCCGGTGTGCGGCTCAGCTGCTTCATCAAATTGGGCGGGGGTGATTCATTGGTTTTACCCGTGAACTTGGCTTGGCTGTGTTTGGCCAGACGTTTGGATCATTGGCGTTTCACGAATCCTCGGGCTTGGCCCAGAGCTTTCGTGCCGCCTGGGAGTGCCCGCTTGATCCCAACGTGCCTTGGCGAACACGCCAGCATTTTGAAGTGATGAACAGATGGTTTTCATCGCCAACGGCGGTGGGAGCTATCGCATGGCCCGACCCCAATTGGGGTCCAATTTTAGGAGTTCATCCCATGTCTGATTCATCTTCTGCATCCAATTCATTTTCCATCAATGGTCAAGTCAGTTCTTGGCCGTTGACCCAAGAACGTCCGATGGCTTCGGTCTTGATTGATTTGAAAGCCCCTGAATTTCCAGTCGACAAATCTCGTCCGGGACTTGATGTCACGTTTGTCATTGACCGCTCAGGTTCTATGAGTGGTGGTCCACTTGACGCTGCGACCAACGCTGTGGCAGACGTCCTGGAGACGCTGCCTCAAGGCGACCGTGCCGGTGTGGTCCTGTTCGATTCCTCGGTTGAAACCATGCTGGAAGCGAAGGATGGCGGGGGGGCTGAGGCCCGTAAATCAACCGCTCATTTG
>Ga0160423_10003126_pt1 | contig 13807 bp, 11 predicted proteins | sample CRUFie14St8metaG_FD_108191 | JGI IMG/M metagenome (GOLD analysis project Ga0160423, IMG submission 108191) | Marine microbial communities from the Costa Rica Dome - CRUD Field 142mm St8 metaG | ecosystem: Environmental > Aquatic > Marine > Oceanic > Photic zone | place: Costa Rica: the Eastern...
ACCAGTTACCCGATAGACGTTTTCAAGTTTTTGCTCACTCTTAGACACCACATTAGGCTCTGCTTCTCTCTTAGACACCTCATCAGGCTTTGCTTCAGTCTTGATACTCAAGACATTGACGTCAATCAGTTTCGCAATCCGGCGTTTCTCACCCTCTTGTAGGTGCCCTTCGCTGTAAGCCCAGTCAAGCCACTCAACTGCAATAAAAGGTTTTTGTGCTACCCAGTGCAGGTAGTAGTACTTGTTGTAGTCATTCCAACTCGTATAGGAAGCCGAATATAAAATACCTTCTGTCCAAGGATGCGAGTCGCCAGTCCAACTGTCGAAGATATGCTTGTATAAATATTTCGCCTCGCTCGCCGGAACACGTTTTCCTGTTCGCAGACTGGTAAAACTTGTTTCAGACTCGTTAGGTTTAATGCCAGCAAGTATATAAATAGCTTCGTTTTCCGCCCAAAACTCTTTATAGAGCAACGGTATCAACGCATCCCAATCAGGCTTTGAGTCACTCATTTGCTCGCTCTCCTTCGCATTGGAATCACATCCGCTGTATGGCCTTTCGCTTTGGTAATCCAGTCTTCCCACGCCTTCAGGAGTTTGACCCGTTCTTCGTAGCAATCACCTTTAGCGTAAGCGGCAGTAACTTTGTCTTTTAAGCTGTGTTTCATCGTGATTCTGACTGCATCGTCAGACCAACGACCGGCTTCGGGTTCTTGTATCCAAGTGCGAAAAGAGCCACGCATACCGTGAGCATCAGCGTCATATCCCAACATTTTCGGAATGCAGGAAACATACGGGTCTGGGACTTCGGTGCCTTTATCAATAGACCAGATGCGTCCGGATGCTTTCGGGCCAGCCGCTTTCAATATCTTGATGGCGAGAGGTGTGAGCGGCACGCGATAGCTTTGACTGGCTTTGTGTAAGTCCCGTTCGCTCCCGTCAGGTATATGCCAGCACTTATCTTCAATGCTGAAGTCTTCCCATCGTGCTAAACGAGCCTCCGATGGTCTGGATACGGTGAGTATTTGAAGAGCCAATATTGATACTTCTGGCTTTGTCCACGACGGTGTATCAAGCGCGAGCAGCTTCTGCATGAACTCTGGCATCAAGCGCCAATCAATTGACGGATGGTGCTGCTCTTTGTGAACTTTTTTGTATGCTGGAAATGCGACATCTAGCCCGCTTTCCCATCTGGCTGGATTGTTTCCAACCGGACGCAATCCAAGCACTATGCCCAGATTGATGATTTGTTCGCAGTGCCGGATGATTTTCTTAGCTGTCGGAGGAATCTTGGTGTAGATAGGCTTCAACATGCTGATGAAATGCTCCGGCTCTAGGTCTTTGACCAAGATGTCGCCAACATGCGGATTGATGTGGTCAGCAAGGAATTGCTCGAGAGTGCGGACTTGCTTGATTGTCTTCCACTCAGCCGCCTTCTTATCAACGTAAGATTCAGCCAACTCAGCAAATGTCATTTCACCGGCTTTCGCTGCTGCTAGTTCAGACTGCTTTCGCCTCTTCTCTGCTCTTGGGTCAATGCCGCTGGTGACAAGTTCATTCCACCGCGTGCCTTTGGCTCGTGCCTCTTTAAGTGTCAGACCGATTTCTGATTTACCGGATGCTTTCTTGTCACGAGTAGCAGAAAACGTTGCGAATTTGCCGAGACCCATTTCTGGACGGCTATTAAAGAATTTGGGTCTCAACACCCAAGACTTTGTGCCGGCGGGCTTAACGTAGATGTACAAATTTGGACAACCGCCCACGAGTACCTTGTTCATCTTGAGCGTGCCGTCAGGCATCACCCGTGGCTTCAGTTTTTTTACTTCAAGTTCGGTCAGCGGTTTAACGACTTTCGGCATTGGTTCCACCATCAGAAATGTTTTATGGCGGAACCACAGAGTTACGTGTCTATACCGAAGTATAGCGTTTTATACCGATATTTATAGTGTTTTTGCTACGTGTAGTGTCGGAAGGTTACTGTAAGTTGGTGTCCCCGGCAGGGGTCGAACCTGCAACCTACGCCTTAGGAGGGCGTCGCGCTATCCAGTTGTGCCACGGGGACTTCTGTATAAGTATACCGCAAGCACGCTAAATAGCAGATTTTTGTTATACCGTAGCGCCTGCACTGAACCCGGGGCAGGCCCTTACAGCAACCTGACTTGCAGTGATGAGGCAGAGCCCCTAAAGTCTCGACATCACTTGAATCCGGGGTAACACACCATGTCAGCGTTCACTTGGACGTGCAAAACCTTCGATCAGCTCAACCGAGACGAGCTGTACGAGATTCTCCGATTGCGCTCGGCAGTCTTTGTCGTCGAACAGCAGTGCATTTATCAGGACGTCGACAATTTTGATCAGGCAGCCCACCATGTCATGGGCCTGATCGGGGGCGAGATCACCTGTTACGCACGACTGCTTGCGCCAGACACTAAATACCTGACCGCTTCCATCGGCCGGGTGGTTGCGAACCGGGCTAACCGCCGCCGAGGCTATGGCAAGGAGCTTCTGAGCTTCGCGATCAAGCAGTGCGAGGATCTGTGGCCAGGGCTTGGAATCACCATTTCCGCCCAGCAGTATCTGGAAGGTTTTTATCAGCGGCTCGGATTTGTCACGGCCAGCTCACCGTATCTGGAAGACGAGATCGCCCACTTAAAAATGGTGCGCACCTGAGCTCAATCAACCCGCTGCAGGAGTTCAACCGCCTCAAACTCAGCAAGCACGTGCTCATTCTGCTCTGGTTTAAGAACGCTGATTCCCAGTATTGCCAGAGAGGCAAAAACAAAGCCCGGCACGATCTCATACAGATCAAGAATGCCACCCTGAAGGTTTGACCAGAATACTACCGTCAACGCCCCTGTCAGCATGCCGGCAATGGCTGCACGCGCGGTCATCGCTCGCCAGAAGAGTGAAAATACGACGATTGGGCCGAAGGCGGCACCGAAACCGGCCCATGCATAACTGACAAGATCCAGCACCCGGCTCTCCCGATCACTGGCAATGATCAAAGCCAGAATCGCGATCACGATGACAGCTGCGCGGCTCACGGCCAGCAGCTCCCGCTCGCTGGCCTCCGGCCTGATAAAAACCCGGTAGATGTCTTCGCTGATCACGCTCGAAGACACCAGTAACTGAGAATCAATGGTGGACATTATAGCCGACAGAATGGCCGCAGTAATGATGCCCGCGACCCATGGATTAAAGAGACTCTGGCTAAGCTCAATAAATACTGTTTCCGGGTTTACCAAAGGCTCTTCTACGAAATATGCGATGCCGGCCAAGCCCGTGGTCACCGAACCAAAGAGCACGACAACCATCCATGCCATAGCAAGGCGGCGCGCCGGCAGCAGCTTTTCAGGGCTTTCTGCTGCCATGAACCGCGTGAGGATATGGGGTTGTCCGGCATACCCCAGACCCCAGGAGACCAGAGACAGAAAAGCCAGCACCCCCATGTCTGCAAACAGAGACATACTATCCGGGTTGATGTGCTGCAATTGACCGGATACGTTAGAAACGCCTCCTGACCCTATTACCACTGCCACAGGAGCAACCAGCAGGGCCAGCAGCATCAAAACCGCCTGAATGGCATCGGTCCAAGCCACAGCGAGGAACCCGCCGATGAAGGTGTATGACACGATAATAAAGCCGCCCGTCAGAAGCGCAGTGGAGTACTCTAGGCCGAAGCTGTTTTCGAACAGGATCGCCCCGCCCACCAGACCAGACGCTGTATAGAAGGTAAAAAACAGCAGAATCACGCTGGCCGACAGGGTCCGCAGAATACGGGTCGTATCTTGAAACCGGTTTTCGAAATAATCGGGCAGCGTCAGGGCGTTGCCGGCATGCTGGCTGTAAAGTCGAAGTCGCTTCGCCACGAACAACCAGTTCAGATACGCACCAAGGGTCAGCCCGATGCCAATCCACACTTCACTTAGGCCGGACAGATAAATGGCACCCGGCAATCCCAGCAGCAGCCAGCCGCTCATGTCAGAGGCGCCCACACTGAGCGCTGTGACCACAGCACCCAGTTTCCGCCCTCCAAGGATGTAGTCCCCGAGATCATGGGTCTGGCGATAGGCTCTAATGCCCAGAAAAAGAATCAAAATCAGATAGGCAACAAAAGTGAGCAACATAGGGGCATCGAGTTCCATACACAGGCTCTTCAAATCGGCTGGATCAGTAGTGACTAGTCTACTGTATTTCCCTGTCCTGCGGGGTTAAGTCCCCGTATGTTCGGTGATACTCCAACCGTGACCCCGGAGATCGCACCGAATTTCTAGCTGACATGAATCACGCGCCTATTTAGTAAAGTTTTTTATTTATTATATACTTGAGCATTGATGAAAAAGTGAAGATTTTACTATCCTCGCCGACCATTAGCATATCGAACAGACGAGCAACCCCATGCCGCATCCGAAAACCCAGCAGACTCTGCTGCAGCGTTTAAAAACGCGGGGGCCTCAATCAGTCAAGATACTCTCCAAGCAACTGGACATCACCACAATGGGTGTCCGCCAGCATCTCGGCGAACTTGCAGTCCGGGGCCTAGTGACCACGACAGCCGAGAATCACCAGAACCGGGGCCGTCCGGCGCATTACTGGCAGCTGACCGACGCGGGCCACAGGCAATTTCCGGATTCCCACGCCGAAGCCTGCGTGACACTTATCACCCACGTCCGTGATCAGTTTGGTGACGAGGCTTTGCAGGAAATCATCCACGGCAATCAGGATGCTGATCTGAACCGGTATCAAAACGCACTGAGACAGACAGAAAGTGACCTAGCCTCCCAACTCAGCAAGCTGGCCGAACTGCGCTCAGAAGAGGGCTTCATGGCCGAGGTTCGCTTGATACCTAACGGCTGGCTTCTTATCCAGAACCATTGCCCTATTTACAGTGCTGCGCAATCCAGCCAGCACTATTGCCACAGCGAACTGCGCCTTTTAACAACACTGCTTGCCGGCCGGGCCACTGTTGAGCGAACGGATTATTTGCTGGATGGTGCGCGCCGTTGCGCCTATAAGGTGTCCGCCCTCAACGACTGACAGGCAGTTGTTTGAACACAGGCGCTTTGCTTTCCAGCGAACTTTGTACAGCTCAGAAAATCGGATTCCGAGACATCAACCGCCGCCTCAGATGCACGTCAGGCGCCTGACAGGCTGAAAGCCACAGTCAGCCCGCCGGGTAAGATTCAGAACAGCGAACACAGGTCTGTTATACTAACGGCCTCAGGAAATTCTCTACGTCACACACCAGCCCGCTCGCTGCACGCCGCTACGAAGCAAAACCCAAAGCCATCTTCAGCTACCCGAAATACTAGGCAGAGTGTTTTGGCCCAGCGCCATTCCTTCCTATGTCCAGAGATGAGATGGATGAACTGGGCTGGGACACCTGCGACATCATCATTGTCACCGCAGACGCTTACGTTGATCACCTCAGCTTCGGGATGGCAGTCGTCGGGCGTCTGCTGGAAGCCCTAGGCTTCCGGGTCGGCATCATCGCCCAGCCTGAGTGGGATACATCCGAGCCCTTCAAACAACTGGGCAAACCGAATCTTTTCTTCGGCGTCACCGGCGGCAACATGGATTCACTGATCAACCGCTACACCGCAGATCTCAGAATCCGCAGTGATGACGCCTATACTCCTAATGCGGAAGCCGGCAAAAGGCCAGATCGCTCGGTGATCGTTTACAGCCAGAGATGCCGCGAGGCCTATTATGAGACACCCATCGTCATAGGCGGCATCGAAGCGAGCCTCCGGCGCATTGCGCAGTACGACTACTGGAGCGACAAGGTTCGGCGCTCTATCCTCATTGACGCCAACGCTGACATCCTGCTGTATGGCAATGCAGAGAGAGCACTTGTCGATCTGGCAACAGAGTTGGCCGCAGGAAAATCAATTGAGTCTTGCTGGGATATGCGCGGCACTGCAAGGGTCTGCGACCGTCCGCCTGAAGGCTGGACCGAGATAGATTCAACCCGAATCGACTGGCCGGCCAAAATCGATAAACTACCCAACCCCTACGAGTACCAGCACAGCAAGCAGAAGATAAACGATGAGCACGGTGCGCAAAGCGATCGCGAAGAGGCAGCACCCGTCAAGATTATTCCGCTACCTCTGCAGCGCCAGACTGAATTCGACAAGTCCACCAGCTACATCAGACTGCCCTCATACAATAAAGTGACAAATGACCCTGTACTCTATGCTCATGCATCCAGAGTACTTCATCAAGAAGCTAATCCATACAATGCCCGACCTGTAGTCCAAAAACATGGAACCAAAGATATCTGTGTCAACCCTCCTCCCATTCCACTAGAAACTGAGGAGATGGACTGGGTGTTTGACTTACCGTTTCAACGGCAACCCCACCCGAGTTACGGCGACGCAAGAATTCCAGCCTACGACATGATCAAAACCTCCGTGGCTATCATGCGTGGTTGCTTTGGCGGCTGTCCTTTCTGCTCAATCACTGAACACGAAGGCAGAATCATTCAGAGTCGTTCAGAAGACAGTATTCTTGGGGAGATCGAAAAAATCAGAGACAAGGTGCCAGGCTTTACGGGGACGATTTCTGACCTCGGCGGCCCCACCGCGAACATGTACAAGCTTAACTGCAAGTCCACTGCGATCCAGAGAAGCTGCAAGAGGCTGTCATGTGTTTATCCGAATATCTGCAAGCATCTTAATACCGACCACAGCCCGACCACTCAACTCTACCGAAAAGCACGGGCGATTGATGGCGTGAAGCGTATCGCGATTGCTTCAGGTCTGCGATACGACTTGGCGCTCAGAGATCCGGAATATATTCAGGAACTGGTGACCCATCATGTAGGCGGCTATCTCAAGATCGCGCCAGAGCACAGCGAGGACAAGACCCTCTCTAAGATGATGAAGCCCAGCATTTCCGCCTACGACGAATTCAAGCGCCTGTTTGACCTCTATTCAAAAAAGGCTGGCAAAAGGCAATACCTAATTCCCTATTTCATCGCCGCCCACCCGGGCTGCGATGAAGAGGACATGCTGAACTTGAGCCTGTGGCTGAAGAACCATAATTTCAAGCCAGACCAAGTTCAGACTTTCTATCCTTCTCCAATGGCGCTCACTACTGCCATGTACTACTCGGAGAGAAACCCGCTGCAGAAACTTCGCTACAAGGGCGACAAACTCAGCGTCAGCAAAGACATCGATCAGCGGCGGCTACAAAAAGCCTACCTACGTTATCACGATGAGAAAAACTGGCCGCTGTTACGAGAATCACTAAAACGGCTCGGAAGAGAAGAATTGATCGGCACAGGAAAAAACAGTCTCATCCCGCCGGCTAAAAAACCCAAAGCAAAGGCACCGGCCCGCCGTCGCCGCTAGCGGGCGTCATCAACGCAACAAATTGCCAGCAACGCTGTCGGTGACTGAGCCACAGCTTCGAACCGCTTGGCCATTGGCCTGTTTCATGAATGACTCATTACCGGGCGTGATTACGAGGCGCAACTCAGCCGACTATTCAGTCCCGTCGGCCTCTTATCTTGTGCTCAATATTGGTGAGAATTCCCCGAAGAATATTCATTTCCATCGCATCAATCCGGACCCTGCCGAACAATCTGCGCATTCGCTGCATGAGCTGGCGCGGGTTGTCCGGATCATGAAAGTCTATCTCTACCAGCACCCGCTCAAGGTGTTCATAGAAATATTCTACCTGCTCGACCGTCGCTCTCTCCTGATCCCAGTACTCGTCTTCTGCCTTATCGGCTGCCCCTTCATCCCTGAGCACCGCTCTCCTGATTTCATAACAGAGCACCATCACCGCGGCAGCCAGATTCAGGGAGCTGTATTCGGGGCTCGCCGGGATCTGTACGTGAAAATGGCAAAGCTGTAACTCCTCGTTATTGAGCCCGGAGTCTTCTCTGCCAAACACCAGCGCCACCTGTGCAGACTGACCCTCCTTAATGAGTTTCGCCGCGCTTTGCCCCGGGGTCAGCATAGGCCACGGCAGACTTCTGGACCTGGCACTGCTGCCGATAACCAGAGCGCAATCGGCAATTGCCTCGCCCAGAGTATCCACCACCTCTGCGTGCTCCAGCACATCAAGCGCGGATGCAGCTCTGCCCACAGCGACGCCACTGGGAAACTCCACCGGATTAACCAGAGCCAGGCGGCTTAAACCCATGTTCTTCATCGCGCGCGCGGTTGCGCCGATGTTGCCGGGATGTGAGGTATTGACGAGGACAACTTTGATATGAGGGAGTGTATTCATGAGGCTTGAGTGTCTACAAAGAGGCCAAAGTATAACAGCAACGGGGATTAACACCGTGAATCGATAACCTGCTATCATCCCGCGCCTCACGGGGTCTTGGCCTTAACTTCAGAATTCGACAGCAGGGATTTCCATGCATCCACTCGTAAACATTGCCCTTCGCGCAGGTCGCGACGCGGCAGGTGTACTTGCGCAGCAAAGCGAGCGCTTGGATCGCATCCGCGTGGTTGAAACTGAAACAGGTCAGCAAGTCACCTCAGTGGAGGCTGACGCGAACAAATCGTTGCTCTACCACATCCTGGGCGCATATCCGAATCACCACGTCAACTCCCGCATATCCGGAGAGCACTCCGGCAAACCCGGAGAACCAACCTGGCATCTGGATCCGGTCATCGGCATGGACAACTTGTTATACGGGTTCCCGGCGTTCGGGGTTGCGATCGCCATCGAGATTAACAATAAAGTAAACCATGCCGCGGTACTTTTCCCTGTCCTTCAGGAAGAATTCACCGCGAGCAGGGGAAACGGCGCTCAATTGAACGCCAGACGACTTCGTGTCCGGACTGGAGATGAACTGAAGAATGCACTGATCGGCGTGAACCCCGCTGACCTCGATGCCGCCCTGCTCACCAGTCTGATTCGAGAGCTAATCGGCAAAGAAGGACAATTCCGGGCGCTGGGGGATACTACCCTCGACATACTTCAGGTCGCTGCAGGCCGCTACAGTGGTGGTTGGGGTCGAGCCTCTTCCGGGCCGGGACTGCAAGCGGGCTTACTCGTTCTACAGGAGGCCGGAGGACTCGCTGGCACACATACCGGCAGACCTTGGCCGGGTGCAAACGATGAATTGCTGTTCGCCAATCCAAAATTGTTGAAGCAGTTGTTAAAACTGCGCAGCCAATTTCACTGATCGCGCCGCATCCCTGAGCCAAAACTCGACCTCAATCCGGCAAACTCTCAGCACAGCGGCACATTTGTCGCCTGCTCAGTGGCAAATCCGTGTATGCTTATCAGCAGGACTAGACAAATCAGATCATCCGAGATCAGACATCTCAAGGGAATGCGCGCTATTCAATGAACCAGAAGACCGACAGCCGCACCAATCTGGTCGAAGGTTCTATTCGGCAGTCCCTTATCCGGATGACGCTACCCATGATCGTCGGCATGTTCATGCTGTTTACCTTCAGTCTGGTTGACACTTGGTTCATCAGTTTCCTCGGCACTGACTCACTTACCGCAATCAGCTTCACCTTTCCAATCACATTTACGGTGACCAGCCTCGCGATCGGTCTAGGGATCGGCGCCGCCGCGGTTGTCGGCAAATGCCTCGGCAGGTCAGCGTTTGAAGCTGCAAAACAAGCAGCCACGGTAATTAATTACCTCTCTTTAGGGCTGGCTGCCGTACTTGCCATCTGCCTGTGGTTGTTCATGGAGCCTATTTTCGGATTCTTGGGTGCCGATCCGGCGCTGTTCAGTGCAATCAGCGCCTACATGAACGTCTGGTTTCCCGGTAGCGTCCTCGTTGTCTGTATCATGTCTAGCAACAGTGTCTTACGGGCCTACGGAGACACCAAAACCCCCAGCATACTGATGGCGGCTGCCGGGCTGCTGAATGCCGTGCTTGATCCCTTTCTTATATTCGGACTGGGCCCATTCCCTGAACTGGGTATCGCCGGCGCAGCCTGGGCGACGGTGATTGCCTGGTCCGTTGGCTTTGTTTATCTGACGCACCTTCTCGTCGTCCAACGGGAGCTGGTTTCCGCTAGCTTGCCCTCTTTGAAGACTTTCCGGCAATCTGGCCGCGACATGCTCCGGATTGGCATCCCTGCTGCCGGTGCCAATATGATGACGCCACTGGCGAGTGGCGTCATGACAGCAATCGTGGCAGGCTTCGGTGGCGATGCGGTAGCCGCCTACGGCGTTGGCGCGCGTCTTGAACCCATGGCAACCCTACTGGTCCTGGCCATGTCTTCATCGCTACCGCCGCTCATCAGTCAGAATTACGGCGCCAGGCGCCTAGACAGGGTCAGGGAAGCGTACGATCTGGCGATCCGCTTCATATGCTTGTGGCAGCTGGGGGTCTATCTGCTTTTGGCCTTCACCGCGCCACTGCTTGCTTATGTTTTTTCTCAGGACGACGAGGTTACCGGAGCAATCACTCTGTTTTTGTGGATTCTGCCGCTCGGATATGGCCTGCAAGGCATCATCATTCTGACCAACTCAAGCCTTAATGCCCTGCATAAACCCGCCTCTGCGCTGTATCTCAGTATCGCGCGATTCTTTGTTTTCTATGTGCCCTTAGCCTGGGCCGGCAGCCTTTACTTCGGATTGGAGGGTTTCTTTGCGGGAGCGGTCATTGGCAATTTAATGATGGCCGCTATCTCATGGCAAACATTCAATCGGGCGCTCGAGTCAGAGCAGCGACTCCATGGCGCCGGCTCTCTGGGCTGAACTATCTGCCAAAAAAATTGATGACGCTTTTGACAAAGCCCTTCGACTGAGTCGCCGGCGGCATGTCGACTGGGAGAGGCTCGTCTTCGGACACCGCGTTTTCTTCAACGAGAGAGAAGCTCTTGTCGTCAACGGTCGCTTCACCTTGTTCGCCTTTGGAATCGGAGTAAGTCAGGCGATTATTCTTCTCCTGAAACTCTAACATTTCCATACAGATTTCGTTGTACTCATCGGCGGTGAGGAGTTCAGAGCGCTCTTTCATGTTAAGCGTAAACTGCCTGTCGTTTGCCGCTGAGAGGTAGTGCAGATTCTTTTTGTTTTCCAGCAACAACCCTTCTTTTTTGGCAATGTTATACAGGGGCGTCCCGCGCAACGGAATGTACGGAAAAAAGAAAAAATGCTCCGGCGCGATGCGCTGGTTGAGCTTGAGGGTTTCGCGCATGTTGGCAGCCGTTTCAAGCGGGGCGCCGACGATGTTAAATGTCAACCTGTTGATGCCGGCTTTCTTGCAGTTGTCCGCCGCATCGATGATTTGCTGATTTTTCATTTTCCGACCGAGCATGTTGGCCCGATACTCTTCATCGCCGCTCTCGATACCAAACCAGATCGTGTGACACCCGGCCTCAGCGGCGGTCTGGCAAAACTCCTCGTTCATCACCTCCACGCGGGAGTTGATAGAAAACGGAAGACCGATGCGCTCTTTGTAAATTTCGAGAAACGCCCTGACGAACTTCAAATTCGACAAAAACAGCTCATCCCAGAATTCGAAATAGCCGACATCGTATTTGTCACGCAGACGCTCGAGCTCCGCCACCATGGCCTCTGGCTCATACTTGCGCAGAAACTCTTTCTTGGAACGCCACCCTTCCAGAATTGGCGTGTTGCAGCAGTAGGTGCAGCGATAGGGGCAGCCGCGACCGGTCATGACCGGCAACACCAGTTTTCCCTTGGGACCAAAAATGGAAGAATTCACATCCTTGAACCCGTCTTCTTTGGAAAATACATCGTAATCTGGAAAAGGCAGCGCCTTGAGATCGCCGATCTGATGCGCTTCAGTCTGATAGATCTCGCCATCCACCAGCTTTTCCCACATGCCGCCTGCGGGGCCGTCTTTGAGCCCCCGCAGATGCTGCACAATATTACCGATCGCGTACTCACCATCACCGACGCAGATGTAGTCAACGTTCGGATTTGTAATCGTCTGTTCCTGCGACAACATGGCCTGGTAACCACCAATGCAGATCGGCAGGTCCGGCATCAGCTTCTTGATCTCCTCGAAATAAGGCTCCATCGGATACCAGTGAGGACTCATGATGGAAAACGCCATCAGGTCCGCGTCTAGCGCCTTAATGGTTTTCGCGTAATTTTCCGGAGAGTATTGCTTGGCATCCCTGAGTATTAATACCGGTTCGAGAAGCACCTCCACCCAGGGGAATTCCCGCTTCAGGTAAGCTGACATACTCGCAATCGGCATGGCGATTTCGTTACCATCCGGTGAGTAGAAGGAGAATACCAGCCGAAGCGCCTCCTTCTTAACAGAGCCGAAATACCGTGACCGATGCTGCGGGTACGGTAACTGTTCGGAGCTTGCTGCGATGACGTCAACTTTTGAATTCATACTGCGAACCTGCTGCGGATTAGGGGCATCGCGCCGACGTATTGAGACCACGCGGCTGTGTAGCTGGCGAAAAAGACGCTGAGTTGCATTTTATCGGCAGCAAAGTACTGGAGTATACCATCGTTTATATGTCACGCGCATGACAGAGAGCGACCAATTTTTCTTACATTTCGGGGAGTTGGAAACCCCGATCAGCGCTTTGTTTCCTCTCTCTGTCGCTTTCATATATCCTCTTAAACTGAATCAGCCCGACCCGTCCCAGCAGACTGCCCCTCCGGAGAAAACACGTGAATGCGCTAGAGGCTCTACATTACCGTACGTCGTCACCGCGACTCATGGATCCCGAACCGACCTCGGATCAACTAAACCATCTGTTCAGGGCAGCGGTCAGGGCAGCCGATCACGGTCTGCTCCGACCCTGGCGTTTTTTGATCATCCGAGGACAGGCCCGCAGTCGGTTAGGTGAGCTGTTGGTCGCCGCAGCCAGACAGGAAAACCCTGGGATCAGCGCCGCTCAGACTGACAAGCTCGCAGCTAAGCCGCACCGCGCACCGCTCATTGTCGTGACTGTTGCCTGCCCGACACCTCATCCGAAAGTCCCGGAATTCGAGCAGACTCTGTCAGCGGCGGCAGCCACCCAGAATATGATTAATGCGGCTTTCGCTCTGGATCTCGGCGTGATGTGGAGAACGGGTCCACCTGCTTACCAAAGCGTTGTCACACGAGGGCTTGGGCTGGACGAAAGTGAGAAAATCGTCGGGTTCCTTTACCTTGGTACTAAAACAGGACCGGAGAAACCGAGACCGGACACCAGTTATTCTGACCTTGTTAGCGAATGGGGTCAGGATGGCTAGCCGCAGTGTCGACATGCAATGCTGGAAATGCGGCGCAGATCTGCTGCTTCCATTTTCCAGATATGAAGAATGCAGCAAGTGTCGCGCTGACCTCCATGCATGCCTTGGCTATCGGCATTATGACCCCGCGGCGGCGGACGCCTGCCGCGAGCACAGGGCCGATTTCGCCCTCGATAAAGATAAAGCGAACTTTTGCGACTTTTTCACGGTGCACTCGAAGGCCTATATACCCCAGGACACTGCCGCTGCTCAGAAAGCCCGGGCAGCACTGGCTGAAATGTTCAAAGAAGACCTCCCGGCCGACGACGTGGATTCCAGTCTGACTGCTCAGACGGAAGCGGATCGGGCTCTGGCTGAGCTACAAAGACTGTTCGGGAAGAGTGAGTAAGCCATGCGCACCACGGTTTTTTCAACCCCCGTACTGACCCCTTTTCTAAGACTGCTGTCTCGGATCATTCTAAAGCTGATCGGCTGGTCGACTCGCGGCGAACCCCTGCCCCACCAGCGCTGCGTATTAATCGGCGCTCCTCATACCAGTAACTGGGACTTTCCCCTGATGTTGATGGTGGTACTCAAACTCGAGCTGAGGGTATTCTGGATGGGTAAGCACACCCTGTTCCCTTTCCCAATTGGATGGCTGATG
>Ga0160423_10003127_pt1 | contig 13806 bp, 8 predicted proteins | sample CRUFie14St8metaG_FD_108191 | JGI IMG/M metagenome (GOLD analysis project Ga0160423, IMG submission 108191) | Marine microbial communities from the Costa Rica Dome - CRUD Field 142mm St8 metaG | ecosystem: Environmental > Aquatic > Marine > Oceanic > Photic zone | place: Costa Rica: the Eastern...
TCATTTTTGAGCATGTCCTTAAATGCGTCCATTTGAGATTCTATCTCAGATTGTTTTTCAAGAGCGGATTGTTTACTAAGATCTGCCAAGTCAGGACTCAAAAGTTGTTCCTCACCCCACTTCAAAGTTTGCTCCTGTAATTTTTCGCTGTCGGAAAAAAGTTGAGTGAGCATCTGTTCATAAGCGGCTCTTTTTTGCTCATTACCAACATCCTTTGCGGTCTTTTTTAATTCACCGAGGATAATATCAATTTCTTTGGTTGCTTCTTGCAGATTACCTGAACGACCGGCACTTCCTATGGCAGCAGCCCTCAACCTGGAAACGGCTTCAGGAATATTATTTGAATTTAACTGATTTAAAACCAGTTGTGCTGAATACATTTTTTCAGCCATGTCATCTTGAATTAATCCATTACTTTCCAAGTCTGCTATGAGTGCTTCAAGATCTTCGATACTTGATTGGATTGTCTTGCCAACAGCCTGCTGTGCCCGCGACTGGGAGAGAATTTCCCTGTTATGATCGCTATTGCCTGAGGTGAAGAGAAATGGCAATGCAATCAAATAAAAGTTGATTGGAATGATTGTATTTATGAAGTTCATTTTAAAATTTCATTGGTTACCGGAAGCTTGTATAGCATGCTTTATTAATAGCTCTCGTCTTTCCGTTTCAGCTAGGTCACTTTGCAAATCATTGAATCGCCCCGTTATATAGCTCTGATATTCTGCGACAGATAGGATCTCTACGGAGCAGGTCCTGCTCAAAGCTTTCCGGGCAGATTCATGATTAGCTGCAACTTCGGTAACTTCTACGGCAATCTCAATTAAGTCCCCTTCACTAAGATTGGGCAGATCATTTTGTAAATTCCATAAAAGGGGCCATGTTCCTGATCGCGGATGTAGCAGATCCTTTTGGCTGTCATTTGCAGGCGGAGCTCCAAGAGAAATACGATGCCGATTTTTCTCACCATTCACTCGGTAAAGAATTGCAAATTCGCTCAGTCCGTAATCATCAGAAGCACGGACGAGTAATTCCAGTTTCTTTTGAGATGTTGCCTTAATATCAGAAACAGGGGAAATAAGACTTACGCGAGGTTCAATATCTTCCCTTAAATTCAGTCTGTGTATCTGCCCCTGAAAATTTGTGCCCATACTTTTTTCCCGTGCAACCATTTGATAAACACCCGCCCTGTTTGCAACCCAGACAAATTTTACTGACTTACCTTTTTCCTGAATTTGCCCGGGGATCATCAAGTCCTCAGGTCCAGTAAGACTAGATTCGGAAACCGGCAAACTCATAGAGACAACCCATGTAAGCTTGGAACCTAATGGTACGGTACTGGAAAGATTATTCGCCTCATAAGAGGCTAAGCCTGTATATTTTGGCGGTATAACTTGGAGAGTTTGTTTGATTATTTCTGGAGGCGAAACAACGGTCACCAACCCCGGTTCTCTTTGGGAATGTGAGAATGCATCACCAACCTCAAAGTAATAGTCGAAGGATTCTTCGGTCTTATTAATTGAAAACACAAACCCTTTCTTATGATCCCTTGGAAGACTTATTTGCCTCCAAGATTCACTTCCAGCATCTCTAATATGTAAAACCCCGTTTTCAGGAACTTGCCCCTTCGCATTTACAGACAATGAAAGTTTAGTCCCCTGGGCTACAATCATGTCATCTGGAACTTCATATAATATAGTGTCGGTCGGATACAGAAGGTTAAAGCCCAAGTACCTCTTGACCGCTACGCTCATTGAATCGCCAAAAATAAGAAGGCATGTCAATAAAACCGCAACTGAAGTGACGGTTAACTTAATCTGATTGCTAAGATCCTTAAAATCTACCGTCTTACCAAAATCAATCGACTCGGATACTTTGACTGCTTGACCTTTTACCAATCCAAGTAACTCCTGTGATCCAGATGCCTGAGGAATGGGAGAGTTTATCTGGACATAATTGATCAACAACGACCCTAATTGAGGGTAGTATTTTTCAACCTGGCCTGCACATTTGAGAAGATTAAATGGCTCAAGCTGAGAAAACCACCTCTTGAAAAATTGCCACCCAATAAGGACTAACGCGATGAGCAAAAATGACCAACGCCCCAAGCGGGGAAGATCAAGTATTCGATCAAGCCCAAAAAGAACAAGCCATACCGGGGGGATACAAAACAAAATCCATAACATGCCCTTCAAGTGAGTATGAAAACGTCTGCGCTTCCATTGCCCCTTCAACTTCGTCGGAAGCGAATCAATCTGATTTAATTCACTATTCATACCAGTCGTAATTTGCGGCGCTGCCACCATTCTCCACCCGCAACAAACAATAATAAGAGATAAAGTAAAGGATGATCCCAAAGACGAAAAGATACTTCATGCACCGTTCTGGGACGACTCTCTTCAACTTTTTTCGAGACCGAATCAATGTCTTCAAGTCTTATTACTTTTCCTGAAGATTTCATTGCAATTTGTTCCGCAACATCAAGGCGCATTCCAGGACGACGTAATTCAAGGGACTCGTCATAAACGGTAAAACGTATTTTATTTGCCTTTTCCTGATCAGCACCCGTTGCAAAAATTTCATATTCACCTGGGGCAGGTGGTAAATAATATCCTTGAAAAAAACCTTTAGAGCCGAGGGTTGGTCGTAAATCCAACTCTTGTTCTTCGAAATCGGGATCCTCAATTTTACTAACGCTAACGGAAAAGTTATCGGCATCAACTGGTTCAAGAAAATCATCAAGCACATCCGCATGGAGTCGTACCGAATCGCCGGAAGCATAACGGTTTCGGTCGGCCTCAAGGGTAATTCTCTCATTGCCTCCTAGCAGACGGGAAAGTGACAGGAATTGAATGGCTGCTGACCAAAAGTTTTCATGGAATTGGCGTCCTACAGTTTTACGTAACCGCCAGAGTAATTCAGTTCCAACAAACATGGACTTACCCGAACCGAACCGTTGCCATGCCACCAGGGGATAAGGCAGACCTGAAACCTGTTTTTTTCCTAGTGTAACGAGTACACTGGCACCCGGTTTTGCACTCACTGGAGCAGCAACATACAGGGGTGAAAGTTGAGCCCACAAGTTTCGGGCTTTTGCCTCATCCACTCCAAGGGTGGCGATCCTCCCTGCAAGACCCTCATCAGTTGGTGATGCAACAATTTCATTTGCCACTGTATTCCACTGGTTGCCATTTATATTAACCGGCAGAATGGGCTCAAGGGGAGTATCAGCATAACTCTGGGGTGCAAAAACGGATCCACCTAACATTAAGAGAGAACCTCCCAGACGGTTTACCTGCTTTACCATCCACTCCAACTGCCTATCCTCAAAATAACCTGCATTTACATCGCCTAATATAACAAGGTCAAAATCAAGGGTGGATTCACCAACGCTTGGAAACTCGCCAATGTATTCCTGAGAATATTTCGCAAGATCAGGATCTCCTTTGGTCATTAGAAATTTAATATCCAACCTTGCATCGCGCATCAGGACTGTTCGCAAGTATCGGTATTCCCAACGAGGTGCTCCTTCCACATAAAGCACCTTCACTTTTTCATCAATAAACGTAAGTGATCTTTCCGCCTTATTATTTGCAAGGGAAATTTCATCCTCTATGCCCTCTAATTCAAGTTTCAAGGGAAACTGACCTTTCAAGGTACGCCCTTTAATAACAATTTCCATTATCTGTTGACCGCCTGAGTAGGTAACCATTTGACGGGCCACTTCTTCATCTCCCAGATTTACTACTAAGTCTGTGGTTAATCCCTCAAGTTCTGGCGAAGAAGATATTTGAATTTTAAGCGGAATCTCCTCACCCGGGAAAACCCTATCACGATAGTGAACAGAAAGAATTGATGCATCGGGCGAATTGGATTTACCGATTGGCACAGGAAACAAAGCCACACCTCGACGACCAAGTTCACCCGCAACACGAACTGGATCCACACCCTCATTCCAAGCCATATCGCTTAACAGTAAAACAGCAGATAATTCTTTCTCTTTCATTCCATCCAATGCTGAACCGATAGCAGAACTCTTTGCGCCTGGTAATTCCTCCTCTATATCCTCGACATTTAAATTATTAATTTTGTCGCCAAAAGTCATCACCTCGAGTTGATGATCATTTTCTATTTGTTGAAGAACTCCATCCGAAGATCCGGAAAAGGCTTTGACTGCTTTCTCCCACCTACTCTCCTGACCATCGTCTTTTATCGTCATACTCTCGGAACGATCGAGCAGCACATAAACACGGCTCACTCCTTTTTCTTCAAACTCGAAATTTACCTGTGGTTGAAGAAGCACGAGTAAAAGAATCAAAATTCCGCATAGTCGAAGAAAAACTAAAAGAACCCTTCTGCTAGGAATTGCCTCCCTAAAGGGTGACCAAATGACAAAAACCAAGGCCCCAACAAGAATAAGAGCAATAAAGGTGGGAGGAAGGTCATTACCGAGCTTCCATTGAACCTTAGTGATTTCCTCAGCGCCAAAGATCCTCCCCAAATTGCTGTATAAAAAATCAAGCATAGGAAAACTAATTTTTTACACCGACTCCAAATCCGGTTCGAATGGCAGGAGCACTCTTTTGCTTCCTTCTGGTTAACTCTGTTGAAAAAGCAGCTTGTCCAATAAAGGCAAACAATGCTGCCAAAGCGAGGAAACTTCCCAGATGAGTCTGATTCTCCGAATTATCAACCATTGACTCGCTGCCTAATATTTTGACCCCGGTATTTTCAAACACTGATTCTAATTCATTGATTGTGGCTGGCTTAAGGTCACTCTCTCCTGCATCCAAATTGGCGGCAAGCACTTCGAAATCAGTATTATCACCAAACTGTAACTCGTGAAATCCAGGTATCTCCGTTTTACTTAAAAGAAGCTCAATATATTTATTTGACTCCCGTGCTTCCTGACGAACCGGGACACTTACCTCTCCACTGGGTCCAATCAATTTAGGTTCAGCACCTAAGCGGTTGGATCTGATTTCTACTCGCGCTGACTCGCCTATCCGAAGAGATTTTTGCCTATCACCGGTCGACAATTCCTGAAGCAAAAGATGAAACAAAATGGGCCCGGCAGGATTTAGAGGTAATGAACTCCACTCACGGTCTGCTCCGGTAGTAAAAATGGCTAACTTACCCCGCTCAACTTCCTGTATAAAAAGAAGCGGGTTACCATTATCGAGTTCAAGCAGGATTTTAGAATCTGCAGCGGTTTGAACTTGGTGAAAACCATTTACCTTACAGTCCAATATTTCTGCCTCTAATCTTCTTAATTCTAAGCCCAATTGATCAGATTGAGGGGAAACCCGAATCTGGTGATTCCGTCCATCTTCAGCACTAACCCTTTTCTCCCAATCTATAGTAACCAGTCGGCCAATAATTTGTTCGGCTGAAAAAGCATCCATATTAACACCGGCATAAACGAGTAGCCCTGCTCCATTCCGAACTTTCTCATCCAAAATTTTAATATTTTCTTCGTCAAGGTCGCCAACATCAGCCAATACAACTACATCATTTTTTTCTATTTGCTCAGCAGATACCAAAGAGGCAAGTGATACGGTGCAAATAAGACCTTCGGCATAACCACTCCTTTCAAGCTGTGTAGCGAGTTCCAAGTAGCGACCTGCCTCTGGACTACCTTCGACGATTAGTACCTTTAATTTATCTGGGACATCAATTGCCAGATAAGCTGAATTATCGTCTTCCAGATTGTCAGATTCCAATGAAAGCTGAAATTTATTTGGTCCAGAAGATTCAAGTTGAACCCCAAAGCGAAGGAGTCGTTCTTCTTTCGGTTGCAAGGAAGATACCGAAGTTACATCAACGATATTACTGTTATGAAATAACTCTATTGAAGCCGTAGCCAAGCTTTCGCCATGATTGATGATCTTTGCCGAAAGATTAATAAATCCTCCGCTACGGCATGCACCTGAAGTCATGTGGAAATCAGAAAGGGCGAGGTTTTCATAGGATTCATCGCCCAGGGGCAACAGTGAGATTGAGGCTTTTTGGCCTAATTCAGCAAATTTCTCAATGGCAGACTCGGAGTTTTCGCACCAACTCCTCTTTTGGGCATCGGTAAGAAAAATTACCTCCCGATTGGCCGAATCAGAGTCATTCAATAATTCATCAAGTACGGATAAAGAAACTTCCAGTCCAAATCCCTCAGGCTTTGCCTCAAGAGCAGCAAAATATCTCTCAAGTGAAATTTCACTCGGATCTTTGTGCCGAATCAGGACTTCGGGTTCATCACCAATGGTTACGAGCGAAATTTTACTGCCCGATGGCAGGGAGTTGACTATCTTCATGGCCTTTTTCTTGGCCAAATCAAACCTACTTTCATACTGCCCGTGATTCATGCTGTATGAAGAATCAATCACCAATATCAACTCTCTGGAAGCACCTGAGAACAAATCGCTCGAATTAACAAAAACAAGACGCATCATCGCAAGAGCAACCAACAAAAATGTCAGGCATCGAAGAACCATGAGTAACCAGTCTTCAAGTTTAATTTTCTTGGATTGTTGCTGAGTGGTTTTCTGCAGAAGCTCCATTGCAGCCCAATTAACTTTTTTAGGGCGGGCCTTGTTTAGAATATGTAAAACTATCGGAAATGATATTCCCAAAGCGGCGAGGGTTCCCCACAAAGGTAAAGAATTTAAAGAAGTCACCCCTGACCGCCTCCTAAGATAACTAGATCTCCGAGCATCGCTGAAGCATCTGGATCAGCACTTTCGACTCGAAATGAAATGTCTTTCCCCTCACCGATAGAAAAGTATTTCTTCTGCCAATCTTTCTTTAATTCAATACCAATCAGGTCTTTCCCATTTCTACTTATGACCAACTTTGCACTTAAACCATTGGAAAGTTTAGCATTGAGGATTACATTCCCCTTTGAAATGGCCGGTAAACTGACATTTTCTCCAGCAGAAATTTGAAGTGTTTTACTGCTTTGATGTTTTACCTTCTCACCTATTCCGTCATTGATATTCTTACCTGATTCCCACAAAGGCAGCCATTCTCCAATTTGATTATTTCTAAGATAGTGTACCGCATTTGAGGGAACGGTAAAGGGAGATAAATCTGAAGTTTGAATAGTAAGTCGTTGATTTTCCATTAAAACCTTACCACGAAAAACAGAACCGTCCGTCAGCCCAACCTCAACAAGGTCGGAATCCAAATCCTTTGATATATTTCGACTAGGGATTACATAGCAAATCAAGGAATCAATTGGCAGCAAAGTCTTATTTAGCTTGGTTGAGAACAATATTTTACTCCCACGGATTTCATCTAGCTTACAAGGTACGGGCTCTCCACCATTACGAATCAAAAACCCAGACTCGTTTACAGGACTGAAATCAAAATTGGCTTTTTTTTCAACCCTTCTGCAAAACATAATTTCGCTGATATGAGAACGAGGGATAACTATTATTTCTCCAATCGGTTCAACCCGTAATGAAATCGAATTTCGATCTGCGGAGACAAGAATCCCGAGATAAAGCCTTCCATCTCGAAACCGGACTCCATGAGCAGGCCCGATCGTAATGGGGTGATCCGTTAACCATTGCAGAACTTGGCCTGCAGCATAAACCTTGCCGTCAATATTGTAGTTTCCACCGACATTCAGACTGACATCACCTGCAACGATTGATGCCCCATTCGAAAACATAACCTGATCTGCTTTGACCGCACTGTGAACAAAAATAAGAGCAAGTATGTAAAAATATCTCATTTACAATTGTGACTGAGACCGAGAAGCAAGGTAGGAAGATAAGATCGTCCCGACTGGTTCACTGGTATCAACTAAAATGTGATCCACGCCCACATTACCAAGACTGACTCTATATCGATCAATTAACCCACTAAGTGCATCAAGATAATCCTGTCTAAGTCGAGCTGCATCGACAACAATGTCTTCATCCGATTCCAACCCAATGAAACGAGTGGTTTGATCGTAAGGAAAGGTCAATTCATCATGATCAAGAACTTGAAATACGATTACATTATGCCCTGCACATACCAACTGATGAATACCATTCAGAAAACTCTCTTCATCTGTAAGTAAATCACTGATCAGGATTACAAAGCCGCGTCTTTGCATACGACTTGAAATTTGGGTAAGGATGTTACCAACCTCAGTTCGTGGAGAATTCTTTGCCGCATTCAACTCACGCACCAAGTCAACCAGTACATTTTTTGAACCTTTGGGGGGAATCAATCCGCGTAACTGATTGTCGAAAACGGCAAGCCCAGCTGAATCTCGATCTTCGACAATTCTATACGCAATAGTGGCCGCAAGACGCTTGGCATAGTCAAGTTTGCTCATTCCGTTATCGCCGGAAAAAGTCATCGAGGAACTTGCGTCAACAAGCAGATAAGCTTCATAGTTTGTCTCCGCTTCGTACTTCCTGACAAAATAGCGTTCGGACCGACTATAGACGCGCCAATCAATATGGCGGATTTCATCACCAGAAACATAAGCCCGATGGTGAGTGAAATTGGTACTTAACCCTGAAAGAAAGCTACGATGACGTCCGATACGAGCACCTTCAACAGCCCCCCGTGCAATGAGTTCCAACCCGGAAACCTCCTCTAGGGTTGCAGCATCTATGCAATCCGAATCAAGGACTGAACTACCACTCATGATTACGCTTGGCCAGGTTCAGGAGTAGCTTCGACTATCTGAGTAATGATATCATCACTGCTCAGCCCTTTGGCCTGAGCCGTGAAATTAGTTATGATTCTATGGCGCAGTATTGGATGAACCACCGCCTTTATATCATCTACACTCACATGATATCGTCCATTAATCGCTGCCCTTACTTTAGCCGCAATGACAAGATTTATACTGGCTCGAGGTCCTGCACCCCAGGAAATTGTCTCACGAACAAAATCCGGGGAAGATTCCTGCCGAATTCTTGTAGCTCGAATTAAATCCGTTGCATAGCCAACCACTGCATCCGAAACAACAACCCGACGAACCACTTCCTGTGCAGCAAGCACTTGCTCACGACTCATTACTGGTTTGGGTTTATCGACCTTATCCGCACTAATTTGTTTAACTATCTGTATTTCCTCATCACGCACCGGATAATCGACCATAATCTTGTAAAGAAAACGGTCCAATTGAGCTTCTGGCAAAGGATATGTACCTTCCTGCTCCACTGGGTTCTGAGTAGCCAGGACAAAAAATGGCGGATCCAATTTAAAATCTTCAGTGCCGGTTGACACTCTTTTCTCTGCCATTGCCTCCAACAACGCTGCCTGGGTTTTGGGTGGAGTACGGTTAATCTCATCAGCAAGCATGATATTTGTGAAGATAGGACCCTTGACGAATTTGAAGCATCTTTCTCCAGTCTGTGGATCATCCTGTAAAACCTCTGAACCAAGAATATCACTAGGCATTAGGTCCGGGGTAAACTGAACCCTACGAAAGCCCAGATGCATGCAATCAGCCAATGTGCTAATCAAAAGAGTTTTTGCCAAACCGGGTACTCCTTCAAGAAGAGCATGCCCTCTGGCAAGTAAGACTACTAAAAGCTGTTCGACCACTTCCTCCTGGCCAACAATAACTTTTGAAAGTTCTTCTCTTACCGCCTTACAAGACTGTGTCAGTGAATCAATCCGTTCTTGGTCGGATTGAGAGTGTTGGTTTTGTACTTCTGTTTCTTCCATAATCAAAATTTAACTTTAACGGATTTCCTGATCTCCATTAGGGTTTTCATTGGTGACGCTCTGGTAAAATCTACCAAGAGTGGTTAGATTCCCTCCAAGGTCAAACAACGCAGAACTTGTTCCCACCGCCTCATTCATTTCAAAGGAAAACCATGCATATCCAGCTATCCAGTTCTGTGATTCCATCCACGGCAGGACATCTTTCATAAACCTGAGGACAGACTCTTTTGAATGAACATTTTTGGATACAGAATTAGCTCCCCAGTCAGCCACGGCAAATTCAGAAATCAATAATGGGCGACGGTCATAGGCTTCATAGACCTGAATCATTCGCTCCTTAAAAGATCGTGGGCTTGCACCTCCGTACCAGTGAACCCCAATGTAGTCCATGCGGTAATTGCGTTTATCAGCCTCTCGCATGAAGTCTCTCATCCAAGTTCCACGAACGCCCTGGGTACTGTCATCGACGTCGCTTAATGGGTTTGCACAAGCCGGACTACACAGAGGGATTCCCAAATCCTCCAACATTGGCCAATATTTTAGAGCCTCGGTGTAAGGCATATTGGCCTGCTCTTTTTTATCCGGTTCGTTAAAGCCAAGTAAACGCTTGGCTTTGCCAGCCCTGATTTGTGGCACGACATCATTGAGTAAAACCTTGGCAAACTCCTCCTTGCCCCATGCCCCCCATGTCATGGGCATAAACTCTACATTCTGAGGCTGTACATCAAGGCGGTTAGTACCCCAAGAGTAATTCCAGTATGGACGGGTAGCATTGATTTTAGGGATATTATCCTCCCAGCTTCCCTTTCTGCCCTTTTCCCTCAGGGTAAAACAAATGCCCTTCTTGCCCGGTAACTGTAAAGCCAGTGGTAAAGGCTCCGCATCCAGTGAAAGTTCCTTCACCGTGCCATTTGAAAGTTCAGCAATTCGATCTTTGGAAGCAGCCGCGGGAGACCAGTACCACCCTTTTTTGTCCAAGGTTTGACCGTAATTGTAATCGGCAAGAACAGTGTAGTAAGCTGCCATAGCCCCTTCACGATCACCTTTCTTGAAAAGTGCCTCCCCTTTAAGCCATACGATCGTCGCAAGTTCGTTAAGTTTATTATACTGCTTCGCTTCCTTCGAGGAAGGTAGCATACTCAAACCGTTGTTCATTTCTCGGGCATGCTCTCCCCATCTGCGCACCGAATCATTGGCCAATCTTTCAACCTCATAATAATTCTTTTTAGCAAAAGCATCCCATGCCTTTTGGGTCACTTGCCAGGCTTCCTGAGCAAAAACGGACGTTGCAAACCAAAGTGATGTGCAAATAAAAAGTTTAGGAAATAAATTAAGTTTCATGAAATCAGGGCAACTTTTGTTTAGTTGTTTAAAGGCAAAATAAGTTATACTTAAAACATTTAAGGCGGTACTTAAATATTTAATTTTATATTAAGTATGCTTTGCCCTTTAAGAAGTGAGAATTGATTATATTCTGCATTTATATCTTTTTTAAAAAACTTTGAAATTTATAACCCAAATTACACTGCTTTTACTCCTCCTGATACATGGTGCTCGAGGAAATATCAAAGCCGTATCATTCGAAAAAGAAATTCTTCCTGTACTGAAAGCAAACTGTGTTAAATGTCATGGTGCTGATAAACAAAAGGGTGATGTGCGACTGGATACCTTATCACCCGATTTCCTGAACGATCGCAGAGCTGCCGAAATCTGGCACGATGCATCTGATCAGATAAAATTGGGGGAAATGCCACCCGAGGATGAGAAAACTCTTTCTTCAAATGAACGCCGACTTCTTACTGAATGGATTGACTCAAATCTAGAGAATGCCTTGCAAAAAATGAAGGGAGAGGAAAACGAAGCAGTTATCAGACGACTCAATCGCACTGAGTATCAATACACCATGGAAGATCTCCTCGGTTTAAAAATGAATTATATTGAGGGCTTGGCCAGCGATCCTCTTTCTTCAGATGGATTTCTGAACAATGGAAAAGCTTTGGGCATGTCCTCCCTGCAAATAGAACACTATCTTAAAACAGCCCGTAAAGCCTTTGGGTTAATTTTAAATGATGAGGAGCAGCCCGAGTCTAAAGTATCCGAGGTGAAGTGGAATAAAGGCAATATCAGGGGCCCAAGCAGCAAATCATATGTGGGGAAATCAGACCATCGGTTAGGGCGGGTAAACTACTGGCATGGAAATTTTCAACAACCTCCTAAATCTGGAAGATTCACTATAAGAATTAAAGCACGCAGTGAAAGAAAACTGGGGTACCCCTCCCCCATCCTTCAGGGAAGTTACGGCTTTTTTGTCTCCGGTCTGACATTCAACATTCAAGGATCACTACCGGAAATAGAAATAGATTCAAACGAAACGAAGACTTATGAAATTTCCTCGTACGCAGAACTATTTCCGATGACTCTGGCCAATGTACCGGACTCTAAATTAAATGGGGTTCTTACATTTAGAAATGCCCTTGATGACGGTAATCCTGTACCAAAACAATTGGAAAAAGTAACTGAAACAAAAGATAAGAAGGGGAAAATAAAAAAGAAAAAGACCAAATATTATCCTGAAGATCCCAACTTTTCCAAAATCATTATTGAAGGTGTCGAATTTGTTTCAAACGATTATTCAACCTGGCCTTCGCAATTGCATCGGAAAATAGTTCTCCCTGAAGAAGATTTGAATAATAAACAAACTGCCAAGTCGGTCATCTCCCGGTTTCTTGGAAGAGCCTGGAGGAGACCGATCGATTCTGATACTGCCGAAAAGTGGTTTCAACATTTCAAAAGAATCAGAAGCCTAGAAAATTCATCTGCCTATGCTCTTAGAGAGACCCTCGCCACCAGTCTTGCATCCACTAACTTTCTTTACCTGAGCGAGCCAGAACCAAATGAAAGCAAATCAGCAGTGCTGACTTCCCATGAACTAGCCACCCGCCTTTCCTATTTTATTTGGTCCTCCATGCCTGACGATGAACTTCGTGCTCTCGCTGATCAAAACAGACTGAGCGACTCAAAAGTTCTTACCATTCAAATCAAGAGGATGCTGAGAGATCCAAAAAGTAATCGGTTTGCCGAAGAATTCAGCAGACAGTGGCTAGATGTGGGCGGAGTGGATCGGGTTGCGGTCAATCCGCGATACCATCAAAACTTCGATAACCGCCTCAAACCCTACATGCAGGCTGAGAGTCTTGAATTTTTTAAGGAAATTTTCAGAAAAGATGCACCAATGACACAAATAATCGATGCTGACTTCACTATGCTCAACGCACGGTTGGCCAAGCACTATGGATTAGAAGGACCCAAATCTCAGCACTTCGAAAGAACTTCTCTTAAAGGGACAAATCGTGCCGGAGGTATTCTTGGACACGCATCCATTCATCTTTCCGGTTCGGATGGAGCTGAATCTCATCCAATACGCCGGGCAGTCTGGGTTCGTGAACGTCTCTTACACGATCCACCCAAACCCCCGCCACCAGATGTGCCTGGAATCGAAGAAAGCGTAGCGGATTTTGAAAAACTTAGTCTACGTGAACAACTTGAGTTTCATCGTAAGAAAGAATCCTGTAATGACTGTCACCGCACCCTCGATCCATGGGGAATCGCTTTGGAAGAGTACAGTGCTGTCGGGCTTAGAAGAGAAAAAACAACCGTACACAAGAAGCCAATCACTTCTGACACCATCCTTCCTGGAAATCATCCTGTTAACGGAGTTAAAGAACTGAAAAAATTTATTCTTTCGCACCGTAAGGATCAGTTTACTCACGCCATTTGTTCCAAAGTCCTAACTTACGCACTGGGCAGATCCTTAACCTTGGAAGATGAAATTTTGGTGAATGAGTTGAAAGATAAATTCGTCAAAGACAGTTTTCGACCATCGGGTCTGCTTAAAAATATCGTTCTTAGTGAAACTTTCCGTTCGCATTAAATTTAAGATTAAAACAAAGTAGAGTTATGAAAATTTTGGGAAAATCGAAGATGAATAGAAGAGCTATGCTTAAGGCATCAGGGATTTGTATGGCTTTGCCTTGGATGGAATCATTAGCCGGTTCATCTTCTCCTCAATCTCCCAAAAGGTTTTGCTCCATTTATTTTCCATATGGGGTGAGTCTGCCCAATCAGGAAAGCGAA
>Ga0160423_10003128_pt1 | contig 13805 bp, 13 predicted proteins | sample CRUFie14St8metaG_FD_108191 | JGI IMG/M metagenome (GOLD analysis project Ga0160423, IMG submission 108191) | Marine microbial communities from the Costa Rica Dome - CRUD Field 142mm St8 metaG | ecosystem: Environmental > Aquatic > Marine > Oceanic > Photic zone | place: Costa Rica: the Eastern...
CAACCAAGGTCTTATACTATGAAAAATCAAAAACCTATAACAGATAGAGATTAATATGTTAAGTAAAATATTTTCAGCAGGTGCAGGTGAGTTAATTAAAAATGTTGGTGGTGTAATAGATAATTTACACACATCAAAGGAAGAAAAACTAGCTGCAGAACAAAAAATAAAAGACATGATAATGGGTTACGAGGCTGAGATGCAAAAGCAAGTAACTGAAAGGTGGAAAATGGATATGCAGTCTGACTCATGGCTTAGTAAAAATATAAGACCACTAGTTTTAGTATTTTTAGTTGTATCAACAGTATTATTAATATTTATTGATGCTGGTGCTATTAATTTTAAAGTAGAAAACAAGTGGACAGATTTATTACAATTAGTGTTAATAACTGTGATCGGTGCTTATTTTGGCGGTAGATCACTAGAAAAAGTAAAAAAATAATGAGTAGAAACACAGGAAATGACTTAATGTTTGGCCAACAAGGTTCAATATTTACAAATACTAACACACAAGTAAAAGCGCCTACAAATATGTTTATTTGTATGATACAGTTTTTAGCTGATACAACTTTTGATGAGTTATCACCTATGGCTGCTAAAAGTAATCAACTACCAACAACTGGTATATGTGTTGGTGATAATACAGGTGAAAAAGGTATGGGTACCGAAACAGCTGGTAACGAAGCTGATTACATAGGTTCAGGTGGTCAAATAATAAACGCTGGTAGTGATTCAAACTTAACAAAGTTTCCAAAAGGTATGATTATATATGGCGCTTGGGAAAGTTTTACTATAGATGCAGATGCTGATGGCGGTGTTATAGCATATTTAGACTATAAACATAGACAATACTAAAAATGGGCTTCACTACAGGAATGATAAGTGGAGCCGAAGCAGGAACTCCACATTATTATATTGACAGCGGCGGTAATCAATGGGATGCTCATACTTATGTAAATTTTCATTTTGATAATAGTGGATCTATGAATAATATTATAACGCCATTAACAAACGCTATGACTGGCGCTTATTTTTCTAGTGGTAGTGCAGCTGGACAAGATGGTGTAAAATCAACAACTTCGTTAAGAGCTGAATTACAAGATTTATATGCTACTGGTGGTATTGAAGGTGCTCCTGATTATAACACTGACAACAGTACGAACGGTAAAAACGCTTACGATGCTCACGTTAATCATAGAAGTATAAACGATGAAAGATTTTTAACTTGGAGTAATAATCATTATGTAGGTAATAATTTTCAAACTTGGAACAATTTAGGAAACAACAATACAGTAAATAACATTATACAAGTTTTTGTTATAAATGAAAGTAAAGGTGGTTTTCCTAATAATCGTAGAGGAGGTGGTTATTATTCTACACCTTGGGGAGAACCATTTACAGGTACTTTAACAAAAACAGTACAAGCTACAACTTCAAACAGCACAACTGTAGTATTAGATAGTATTACAGGTTTAGTTAAAGAAAGCGATAATAATGATGGTGTAGTTTCAGAACCTTTTGCTGAGCACATGAAGTTAACAGCTGTTAGTGCTGGTAGTTTATCTGGCACGCCAACTATAACTAATATATCTAGTAATACTGTAACATTAAGTAGTGCTCAAAGTTTTGCCGCAGGTACTCAATTAACATTTTCTATGACTTCTTTTGGTTTTAATTCAACAAATGGAAGTTTTCACTACAGCAGTCCTGATAATCACTCTGATTACGCAACAGATATAGCTGTAGCAAGAAATGTTTTAGGATTAGGAAGTGGCTTAAAAGATATACTAACAAACTCAGGTCAAAAACCGTCTATAACATATATAATAATAAATGCTGGTAGTGGAACTAACACTAGGGTCTCAGCTTTAAATGGCGTTGGTGACGGTGTTGTTGGTAACGCACATAACGGTCCTGGCGGATTAAACGCATCACAAAGACACGTACAAGAAGGTATAATAGAAGGTAAATTAACTTTTCACGCTACAAGAACAGATGGTAACAATAGAAGTTTAAATGATTTTGCAGATATAACTTCTTGGAATGACAAGTCAAACATGTTGCATTTGGTAGCGTTAACAAACAAATCAAACGAAACAAGTCAAGCTTATTGGAAAGACCAATTAAGATCTGCATTACAATTAAACGTATCATTTTAATATGGCAAGAATTAGTACATACACAATAGATTCGTTAGATCCTAATGACAAGCTTCATGGTACAGATCAAAATGGTGTAACAAGAAACTTTCAAATGGGTCCTAGCACTGGTGGTGGAAACACTACTATTGTTAATTATATTACAGAGTGCGATCCTAGTGCTTTAGGTTGGCAATACCATAATTTAAATTATAATGGTAACGGAACACCACAACCAGGGTCTATAATAGGAAATAATAATAATGTGTCTACAGCTTTTTCTGCACTATCAACATTAAAAGTAAGTAAGTTTCCTTTTGCTACAGCTTTAGCAAGTGGTAGCAATATGACCGCTGAAAATATATTAGCTGAATACTTAGGTCAAAGAGTAAAATTTCATGATGTTAGTAATCCTAATTATTATGGAATTTTTGATGTAACTGGTATATCAGTTAACAATACGCACAATGATTTTTTTGACGTAGCTGTTACACATGTATCAAGTAATAGTAGTTGGAACTCTAACCCAAGTGGGGCTAACCCTGCTGTTCCAGCTGTTTACGTATTAGAAATATGGGTTGGACCAGATCAAGGTGATAAACATTTTACACACACACAGCAAAATGCTTCTTCAACTTGGACTGTAACACACAATTTAGGAAAATTTCCTGCTGTTCAAGCTGTTATAGGTAATACAATATTTATACCTGACGTTGAACATATTAATAACAATCAGTTAAAAATATACTTATCTTCTGACAATAGCGGTAAGGCGTATTGTAACTAAAATAATAACAATAAAAACAATAACGAAATTATGAAATTTTTAAATCATTTACAATTCGAAGAGAACGAAGCTAGAAAAATGAAACTCTATAGAGTTAGTTCTGGTACCTACACGCCTGGTGTTACTGCTGCGGGTAACGTTATATACGATACAGCAAATAGTATACCTAAGTGGTGGGACGGTTCTGCTTGGAGAGACTTTTCACACGGTACATCTGGAGGTGTATTATACGACCTACTAGTAGTACAAAATAGTGGTAGTAATAACAACCCTATACTTAGATTAGATCCTTCTAGTGGTTCTAACGACGATATAACTATAACAGGTGGTTCTAATGTAACTGTAACAAGAACTAGTGCTACGGGCATTACTATTGCAGCTACAGATACTAATACTAACCAACTAACAACATTTACATTAAGAGGTACTACAAATACAAATCCTACAACAGTAAATCATAACGATACAATAACAATAGCAGCTGGAACTGGTATTACTACTACATCAACTTCAGATGGTGTTATTACTATTGCAAACACAGTAACTAATACAAATACTCAAAATGAATATTCTGTAAGTATACCGTCATCAACTACAAAGCTTAGATTATCTGGTACTGGTGCAGCTGGTAACACAACAGATGATATTGAGTTTGTAGGTTCTGGTGCTACAACAGTTACTAGAACAAACGACAGTAAGTTTACTATTAGCTCAACAGATACTAACACTGAGTATAGTATGATGACTGCAACTACTCTTGGTTTAGGTAAATTATTTAGTAATACAACACAATCGGTAGCTGCTAATTCTGTTTCAGAAACTTCAAGTAGAACTTATGGTATTCAAAAGAACTCATCTAACCAATTAGTTGTAAACGTACCTTGGACTGATACAACTATAGCTAACACTAACACTACTTACGATCTTTCATTAGCTAGTGTAAGTAGCAACGAAACTGTATTAACTTTAGACGCTTCTAGTGGTGATGATGATACTGTAAGTTTCAAAGGTACAACTAACGAAATTGCAATTACAACACCTGCTACTGGTGATGCTGGTACAGTTCAAATAGGTTTACCAGACGATGTAACAATTGGTAATGACTTAACTGTTACTACTGATTTAGCTGTTGGTAATGATTTAGCTGTAACTGGAAATACTGTACTAACTGGTAACTTAACTGTTAGTGGTACGCAAACAATTGTAAACTCAAACACCGTTGAAATTGGTGATAATATCATAGTGTTAAACAAAGATGAAACAGGTACACCATCTCAAAACGCTGGTATTGAAATTGAAAGAGGTACAGCAACTAATCAATCGTTATTATGGAATGAAAGTACAGACAAATGGTCTACTTATAATGGTTCTACTTACGTTCCAATAATACAAGATCTTTACAAAAACTTTACCGCTCAAACCGGTGGTACTGCAACAGCAAACACTACAACTGATACTTTAACTTTAACTGGCGCTAATGGATTAGCAACCTCTAGATCTGGCGACACAATAACGTTTACAGCTGCTACAAATGTTACGGCTGCAACTATTGCCGCTGCTGATTTTGGATCAGGAGAAACAACAGCTACTATAACGCACAATTTTGGCACAAAAGATGTTATTGTAGAGTTATGGCAAGTTGGTGATACTACAAACTCAAAAGTTGAAGCTAACGTTGTTTGCGCTACAAACACAGTTGCTGTTAGCTTTTCAGTTACACCAACCGTTGATGTAAGATGTGTTATAATGGCAGCAAAAGTCTTAGCTGATAACTCAATAGCATATTCAGAATAAACAATAATATAAATAAAATTTAATAAATGAAGTTTTTAAACGATGTAGAAATAACGGGTAGTGGCGCAGACTTAAAATGTGCCGCTTCCGTTACTTTTTCAGGACTTTCCAGTAGTTCTCAAACTACAGCTGTTGTAATAAACAGTTCTGGTGTTCTTAGTAAAAGAGCTTTAGGTAGTAATGCATTTAATAGTACAAGTTTTTTAACTGCACACCCAGCTGTTGAAGGTACAGCAATAGAAGCTGGTGGTTCTAATAACAGTGGTAGAACTTATATACAAGACATAACTCTTGATGATTTTGGTCATGTTACAGCTATAGGTACAGCTACTGAAACAGTAACAAATACTAATACACAAAATACTCACACATTGTCTTTTGTAGATAGTAGTAGCGACTGTATATTAAGAAACACAAGAACAGGCGCTTCTGAAGCTACTCAAGACTTAAAATTTGTTGCTGGTTCTGGAATAACATTAACACCTTCTGGTTCTAATTTAACAATAGCATCTTCAGGTGGTGGTGGTGGTGGAGCTGGCACTTACAGAGGTTCATTTAGACCTAGTGGAGTAGATACAATATCAAGTGGAGGTAATACTGGTGTAAAAAATACAGTAAGTTTTGATACCGCTGTTTTTACAGCTTCTGGTATGAGTATTAGTAGCGTTGAGAGTGAATTTCCAGGTGAAATAACAGTAACTAACGCTGGTATATATCAAATAGCTTTTAACTTTGCTTCAGAAAATAATAATACTGTAAATAGATTATTAGTAGCTGCAGAGTTACAAATAAAAAGTGGTGATACTGATGAAGGTTCGTTTGAAGCTATACCTGGTACTAGAGTGTTTAATTATAACAGAGGTATACAAACAAGTAATGGCGCTGCCTCATGGGGTGATATTTTTGAAGGTAGTGGTAACTCTACTATTTTACATTCATTATCAGCAGGTGATAAAATAAGAGCTCAGTTTTGGATAGACGGTAGATCAACTAACGCTTCTGGAGCAAAAACATTAATAGCAGGTTGTAGACTAAGCCTGCATAACATATCATAGTGTAAATTACGCGCTATTTTATGTAATACTATAAATAGATAAATAAAATTAACTTAAATTAAAAAAAATGGCAAAAAGAAAAACACCTAAAAAAGATAAAATTGTAGACTTAAAACCAAAAGCTGACAAGCTTGAGCAAAAAGAACTAGAACAGCTTCAACAGCTAGTTAGAAGCATAGACATGCTAAACATGGAGCTAGGTAGACTAGAAGTACATAAGCATACTAAATTACATGAATCAGCTGGTTTGCAAGATTCACTAAAACTTATGCAAGGTAAACTTGAAGACAAGTACGGTAAAGTTGATGTGGATATTAGAACAGGCGAGCTTAAACAAATTGAAGATGGAAAAGCTGATTCGTAAAATATCTATAGGTAAAGATTATAAAAATGACGCCATGCACTATGCCGTTGGGCAAGAAGTGTATGGTGGTCATAAAATATGTGATATATTAGAAGAAGAAGAAAAATTTTCTATATATATTAAAAAAGCAAATCAAGTTATACCTTGGAAAGATTTTAATAAAAACATGGCAATATCTGTCGAGTATAATTTAGAATATTAATGAAAAGTGTATACGGTTTTGTTATAAAACCAATAGGAGAAAGATATAATAATACTAAAAAAGTTGGTGACAAAGAGTTAATAGTTAACACTGAAGTTTTTAATCATCAATATGTAAATAGAAAAGCAAAAGTTATATCTACTCCAATTATTGGTAATACAGAAATAGAAGTAAACGACGATGTTATTGTTCATCATAATGTTTTTAGAAGATGGCACGATCAACACGGTAAAGAAAGGAACAGTGGTAATTATTTTAATGAAGACACTTATATTGTTTACATAGATCAAATATTTGCGTATAAAAGATATTGGAGATGGCAACCATTAAAAGGATATAATTTTATACAACCACTAAAACAAACAAACCCTTTGTACAACGAAAAAGAAAAATTAAAAGGTATAGTTAAATATACTGATGGTTGTGTAAAAGAAGGTGATATAGTTGGTTTTTTACCAATAGACAAATATGAATTTGTTATAAATGGTGAAAGATTATACAGAGTTAAATCTAATGCAATTACAATTAAATATGAAAATAAAAGAAACGAAGAAGCTTATAATCCAAGCTGGGCACAGGGCAGTTGAAGAACTGATTAATGTTGCTAAAGAAAAGATTATAACAAACACTGAAGATGATGTTAGTGCTGATAGATTAAAAAACGCTGCTGCAACTAAAAAACTAGCTATATTTGACGCATTTGAAATACTTAACAGAATACAGGAAGAAGAAAACTTGCTTAAGGGCACGACACCTGAAAAGACAGAGAAAAAAGCTTTTAGAGGATTCGCAGAAAGTAGATCTAAGTAATGTACGAGCAAAGTTTAGTTAAAGTTGTAGAACCTGTAAAGTTAACAACAATCACGAGAATGAATCGTGGTAAAAAATGGAAATATGGATATAATAAAGAACATGATATTATCGTTATATCAAAAACTGGTCAAATTGGTGAAATCATTGAAGTGCAAAATTTACGAATTGCTTTACCGAAAGTGCCAACCAACGTGTACGTGCATGCCAAGCGAAAATGGCAAAAGTTAGAATATTCTAAAGAATTAAATAAATTAAAAAATATATTTGACTGGCGTAATTATCCAGAAGAGCAAAAAGATAAGTGGTACGATTATATAGACGAAGAGTTTAAACGTAGAGATGAAGGGTTTTGGTTTATGAATAAAGATAAACCAACATACATAACAGGTACACATTATATGTATTTACAATGGAGTAAAATAGATGTAGGTGCGCCAGATTTTAGAGAGGCTAATAGAATATTTTATATATTTTGGGAAGCTTGTAAAGCTGATAAAAGATGTTATGGTATGTGTTACCTTAAAAATAGACGATCTGGTTTTTCGTTTATGTCATCAGCTGAAACTGTTAACTTAGCAACAATGTCTAGTGATAGTAGATATGGTATACTTTCTAAAACAGGTAGTGATGCTAAAAAAATGTTTACAGACAAAGTAGTGCCAATTAGTATTAACTATCCATTTTTCTTTAAACCAATACAAGACGGTATGGATCGTCCAAAAACAGAGCTTGCGTATAGAGTACCAGCTAGTAAGTTTACAAGAAAAAAAATAACAGCTAACGAACAGTTAGAAGAGTTAGAAGGATTAGATACAACTATTGACTGGAAAAATACAGGTGATAATAGCTATGATGGTGAAAAACTAGCTTTACTTGTACATGATGAAAGTGGCAAATGGGAAAGACCCGATAACATTTTAAATAACTGGAGAGTAACCAAAACATGTTTACGATTAGGTAGTAGAATCATAGGTAAATGTATGATGGGCTCAACTTCAAATGCGTTAGACAAAGGTGGAGACAATTTTAAAAAACTATACAACAGCTCAGATGTCACACAGAGAAATAGAAATGGTCAAACGAAGTCTGGTTTGTACTCTTTGTTTATCCCAATGGAATGGAACTATGAAGGATTTATTGACGAGTACGGACTTCCTGTATTTAATACGCCTGATAGCGACACATTCGCACCAGATGGAGAGTTAATAGATTATGGAATAATAGATCATTGGCAAAATGAAGCTGAAGGTTTAAAAAATGATCAAGATGCTTTAAACGAATTTTATAGACAGTTTCCAAGAACTGAAGAACACGCGTTTAGAGATGAAACAAAAAACAGTATATTTAACTTAGTAAAAATATACGAGCAAATAGATTATAACGAAGATCTTGGAAATACTTTAGGTATTACAAAAGGTAATTTTCAATGGGTTGGTGGAGTTAAAGATACACAAGTAATGTTTTATCCAAACCCTGAAGGTAGATTTTATGTTAGTTGGGTGCCTAAAATGGAATTACAAAACAAAATAGTAATTAAAAATGGTATACGCTACCCTGGTAACGAACACATGGGTGCTTTTGGTTGTGATAGTTACGATATATCAGGCACTGTAGATGGTAGAGGTTCTAAAGGAGCTTTACACGGTTTAACAAAGTTTAGCATGGAAGACTGTCCACCTGGTCAGTTTTTTCTAGAGTATATAGCTAGACCACAAACTGCAGATATATTTTTTGAAGATGTTTTAATGTCGTTAGTTTTTTATGGCATGCCGTTACTCGCAGAAAATAACAAACCAAGATTATTATACTATTTAAGACGTAGAGGTTACAGAGGTTTTAGCATGAACAGACCTGATAAAGTTTGGAACAAACTATCTGTAGCAGAAAAAGAAATAGGTGGTATACCAAACACTAGTGAGGATATAAAGCAAGCGCACGCTGCAGCTATTGAAATGTACATACAAGAAAAAGTTGGTCAAGTTTCAGAGGGTAAATTTGGCAATATGTATTTTAATAGAACTTTAAATGATTGGTCAAAGTTTGATATAAATAGAAGAACAAAGTTTGATGCAGCTATTAGTTCTGGGTTAGCTATAATGGCTTGTAATAGACACTTATATAAACCAAACCCAAAGATAGAAAAAACTCCTATTGATATAAGTATAGCGAGATATAACAATAGAGGAATAAATTCAAAAATAATTAAAAGATAATATGGCAGGATCTGTACATAAAAATTTTCCTTCTCAAGTCGTTAGTGATTTAGAAAAAATGACTATTGATTATGGTATGAGAGTTGGTAAGGCTATAGAGCTAGAGTGGTTCGATGGTCCAGCTACTCATAGATATTCAACATCACAAAGAAAATATCACAACTTAAGGTTATATGCTAGAGGAGAACAATCAATACAAAAATATAAAGATGAATTATCAATAAATGGTGATTTGTCTTACCTTAATTTAGACTGGACGCCAGTACCAATTATACCTAAGTTTGTTGATATAGTTGTAAATGGTATGGCTAATAGAGGTTATGATATAAAAGCTTATTCACAAGATCAGTTTGGTGTTTCAAAAAGAACTGAATATATGGAAAGCATAATAGCTGATATGCAAACAAAAGAGTTTAACGACGCTGCTAAAAATCAGTTAAATATAGATATGTATCAAAATGATCCTAACGAACTGCCAGATAATAAGCAAGAGTTAGAATTACACATGCAATTAAACTATAAACAAGCTGTTGAAGTTGCAAATGAAGAAGCTATAAATACATTAATGGACGGTTGTAAATATGATCTTATAAGAAGAAGATGTTTAGAAGATCTTACAGTTTGTGGTATTGCAGCTACAAAAACAACTTTCAATATGTCAGAAGGTGCTAAGGTAGAGTATGTTGATCCTGCTAATTTAGTTTACTCATACACTGACTCTCCTTATTTTGATGATATATATTATGTTGGTGAGGTAAAAGACATACCTATAAATGAGCTTGCTAAAGAGTTTCCTGAACTTACAAATGAAGATTTAGAAGACATAACAAAATATCACTCTACTTATAATCATGGTAGATATGGTGATAAAGATAAAGATAACAATAAAGTAGCTTTATTATATTTTAATTATAAAACTTATATGAATAATACATATAAAGTTAAAAAATTATCTTCAGGCGCAGAAAAAGCTATACCAAAACCAGATACATTTAATCCACCATCAGAAAAACAAGGTGATTTTTATCGTTTACAAAAATCTACAGAGTGTTTGTTTGAAGGTGTAAAAGTTTTAGGTTCTTCAAAAATGTTAAAATGGCAGAAAGCTGATAACATGATGAGAACTAAAAGCGACTTTAATAAAGTTAAAATGAACTATGCTATTGTCGCACCTAAAATGTATAACGGAAGAATAGAGTCAATTGTAAGCAGAATAACTAGTTTTGCTGATATGATACAGTTAACTCATTTAAAACTACAGCAAGTATTATCTCGTATGGTACCAGATGGTGTTTATTTAGACATAGATGGTTTAGCTGAAGTTGATTTAGGTAATGGAACAAACTATAATGCTCAAGAAGCTTTAAATATGTTTTTCCAAACAGGTTCTGTAGTTGGTAGATCATTTACACAAGATGGTGATCAAAATCCTGGTAAAATACCTATACAAGAAATATCAAACGGTCAAGGTGCTGGTAATAAATTAACTGCTCTTATAAATAATTATAATTATTATTTACAAATGATAAGAGATGTGACTGGTTTAAATGAAGCTAGAGATGCTTCTACGCCAGACTCAAGGTCATTAGTTGGTATACAAAAACTTGCAGCTGCTAATTCAAATGTAGCAACAAGACATATATTAGACGCTAGTTTATTTTTAACTGTAGAAACTGCAGAACAATTATCACTTAGAATATCTGATATTATAGAATATTCACCAACAAAAGATGCTTTTATACAAGCTATTGGAGCTCACAATGTAGCTACGTTAGATGAAATGAAAGAATTACATTTGTATGACTTTGGTATATTTATAGAAATGCAACCAGACGAAGAAGAAAAACAAGTTCTTGAAAATAATATTCAAATGGCTTTACAACAAAAGCTAATAGATTTAGATGATGCTATAGATATTAGACAAGTTAAAAACCTTAAAATGGCTAATCAACTTATAAAGTTCAAGAAGAAAAAGAAAATGGAAAGAGATCAAGCTATGCAGCAACAAAATATAAAAGCGCAAGGTGAGTCTCAACAACAAGCAGCACAAGCACAAGCTCAAGCTGAAATGCAAAAAAATCAAGCTAGAATGCAAGCTGAAATGCAAATGGAAGAAAAAAGAAACGGTATGAAAATACAGTACATGAAGCAAGAAGCTGAAATGAAAATGAAGTTAATGGATAAAGAATTTGAAATTAACAAAAAGCTTAGAGAAATGGATAGACAAGCGTCTATGCAAAAAGAAGGACAGAAAGAAGATCGAAAAGATGAAAGACAAAGGCAAATGGCTAGTCAACAAAGTCAACTTATCGATCAAAGAAAAAATGAAACAACACCAAAAAACTTTGAGTCTAAAGGTAATGACTCTTTAGGTAGCGGTATGGGTGTTAGTGGATTAACAAACAACTAATTATTTAATATTATTTTATCATGGAAGAAAACAAAGACGTAGTTGAAGAAACTACACAACAACCTGTGGAGGAAACCACTGAACAAAAACAAGAAGAATCACATATATCTTTTAACGAAGAAGGTGATATAAAAATAGATTTAAACAAGTTTAACGAATTAAACCAAAATCAAGATGCCGTTTCAGAGTCACAAACAGAGGAGGTTCCTGTACGCAACGAATCCGAAGCTAGCGAAGGAGTTCAGCAAGAAAACATCGAAGCAACAAATGAAGAACCTACCGGAGAGCAAGAGCAAGCCGTTCAAAATGAAGAATCAGAAGTTACTGAAAATGCTGAAGAAGAACAGGTAGAAGAATACGTTGACTTACCAGAAAATATTCAAAAGTTAATGGACTTTATGGAAGAAACTGGTGGTGATCTACAAGATTATGTAAAACTAAATACAGATGTTAAAGATTTAGATGACTCTGAAGTTTTGCATGATTATTATAAAAGAACAAAACCTCATTTGAATAATGAAGAAATTAATTTTCTATTAGAAGATAGATTTTCATTTGATGAAGAAGAAGACGATCAAAAAGAGGTAAAAAGAAAAAAACTAGCCTTAAAAGAGCAAGTTGCTGAGGCGAGGTCCTACTTAGACGGGCAAAAGTCTAAATACTATGAAGACATCAAAGCTGGTTCAAAGCTCACGAGTGAGCAACAGAAAGCAATTGAGTTCTTTAATAGATACAATCAAGATGAAGAGCAGAACATGAAAATTGTAAAGCATCAACAGGAAACTTTTTACGATAAAACAAACCAAGTTTTTAATAAAGATTTTAAAGGGTTTGAGTTTAACGTTGGTGACCAAAAAATGACTTACAATATTCAGAATGTTGACGATGTAAAAAACACGCAAATAGATATAAATAATTTCGTAGGAAAGTTTCTTAACGAAGGTTTAATGTCAGATGCTGCGGGTTATCACAAAGGATTATTCACTGCTATGAATCCTGATGCAATAGCAAAACATTTCTATGAACAAGGCAAATCAGATGCTATAAAGCAATCAGTTGCCGATTCCAAGAACATTAACACGTCTAGAGAATCTCATAAAGTTTATGAAGGTGAAGGAGGCTTAAAAATTAGAGTTTTAGGTAATGATTCAGATGATATGAAGCTACGTATTAAAAAACGAAACTAATTATTAATTTAAAAATTATTTAAAATGGCAATAGCACAAACTGTTCCGGCAGCAGGTTATACTCCTGCTCCGATGAAACAATTGCTTGCAACTAACTATATTGACTTTACCTCTGGAGGTACTGGGGCAAATGATACAAATGGTTGGGCGCAACAATACTTACCAGATCTTATGGAGAAAGAAGCTGAGGTTTTTGGAAACAGAACTATCTCAGGTTTCTTATCGCAAGTAGGAGCTGAAGAATCTATGACTTCAGACCAAGTAATTTGGTCAGAGCAAGGTAGATTACACTTAGCATATAAAGTTGTAACTGGAGCAAATGACTCAGGTGAATTAAAACTGACTTTTGACGGTAACACAACTGATGCTGATGGAAATGCAGTACCAAACACAGGTAAAGACCACGGTATACGTCCTGGTGATATGTTACTTGTGTCTGACGCAAACGTAACTGTAAACGTATTTGTACAAAGCGTAAATGCTAGTGCAGGTACTATACAATGTGAAAGATATGATGGTAACGCTGATGGTGCTGCTGGATTATCTGGTGAATTAACTGTCCTAGTTTATGGATCTGAATATGTTAAAGGATCTATAGGTAGAGCTGGAGCTAACAAGCCACAGCACTTATCTAGAACTAACAAGCCAATCATTTTAAAAGATAAATATGAAGTATCAGGTTCTGATGCATCTGCTATCGGTTGGGTTGAGATTTCTGGTGAAGAAGGACAAAATGGTTACCTATGGTACTTAAAAGCTTCTGGTGACACTAAAGCACGTTTCTCTGATTACTTAGAAATGGCAATGATGGAATCTGTAACTGCAGGTGCTAACATGGCTAA
>Ga0160423_10003131_pt1 | contig 13799 bp, 9 predicted proteins | sample CRUFie14St8metaG_FD_108191 | JGI IMG/M metagenome (GOLD analysis project Ga0160423, IMG submission 108191) | Marine microbial communities from the Costa Rica Dome - CRUD Field 142mm St8 metaG | ecosystem: Environmental > Aquatic > Marine > Oceanic > Photic zone | place: Costa Rica: the Eastern...
CTTTAATGGATAATCCACACAGGCCAAAGAGTAGGGGCACTACATATCCTAAGTTCTACAATAAGAGCATAGAAACGTGGGATTATATCGCAGCTCATAACTTGGATTTCTTTGAAGGAAACATTATCAAGTATGTAACTCGGCACAAATCTAAGAATGGTTTGGAGGACTTGCAAAAAGCAAAAGTTTATTTAGATAAATTGATTTCAATAACTTATAAAAATTACAATCATGGTTTATAGAATGGGAAGTAGAGGACGAATGGTAATGGAAATTCAGTCCTTTTTGGGTGCTATCGATGTAGATGGCATATTTGGTCCTCAAACAGAGGATGCAGTAAAGACCTTTCAAAAGGTCAGAGGTTTAGTGGTTGATGGGCTTGTTGGTCCTAAGACACTAGAGGCTATGAGTCTACTAGATACGGATTTAACCGTAGACAAAGCTATCGATTCAAAGTTTACTTATGACACTCATTACCTGCCTACAGGAGAGTATCTAAATGGTCCTACCACAAAGGAGTATGCGTTCTTGCATTTCACAGCAGGATGGCACAATCCTTACAAGTGTATCGACCATTGGGGCAGAGACAGTAGAGGACGTATTGCAACTGAGTTTGTGTTAGGAGGTCCTTCTATTAAGGGTGACGATGATACCTATGATGGTAGAATGGTACAAGCCTTCCCATCAGGAGCGTATGCTTGGCATATCGGTAGGAATGGTTCTCAGTATATGCACGAGCATTCTGTAGGATTAGAAATTTGCAACTGGGGTTATCTTAAAGGAGGTAAGACTTGGGCAGGGGTAAAAGCAGACCCTTCTCAATTTGTAACTTTAGCTGAACCTTTCAAAGGTATGAGTCAGTGGCACAGGTTCTCAGATGCACAAATAGAGCAAGTTCGTGAATGGCTGTACTTCATTGCTGAAAGAGACGGCATTGATATCCGTGAGGGTCTTCCTAAATGGATTAAGCAAGAGGGTGCAAAGGCTTTCGAATGGAAAGAAGAAGCATACAGAGGTCTTATCAAAGGTGTATTGTCTCATACAAACACAAACACAGGTAAGTGTGATATTCATCCCCAACAGGAGATGATGGACATGTTAGTTAGCTTATAATGAAGATAGGTTTAAATATGATTGTGAGAGACGAGAGCAAGGTTATCAAACGTCTCTTAGATAGTGTTGCTCCTTTTATCGACTGGTACACAATAGTAGACACAGGGTCTGAGGACAACACTAAGGCAATCATCAAGGAAGTGATGGATGGCCATGGTATCGAAGGTGAGATAGTAGACCACGAGTGGATTAGTTTCAGCGATGCTAGGAATAAAGCTATACAGTCTATGAAAGGTAAGGCTGATTGGGGGTTTATAATTGATGCTGATGAACAACTTATTTTAGATAACTTAAATAAGGAGGAACTGTTGTCTTTTCTAGACGGTCACAATCAAGCTGATGTCACCGTAAACTTTGGTAGCACAACCTACAATCGCAATGCATTCTTAAACGTAAACTACGATTGGGAATGGGTTGGACCTTGTCATTCTTATCTTAGATTAAATGATGGGGTTGTCAGTAACGCAGGTGTTAGACAGGACATCGTAATTAAAGTCAACACAGATGGTAATAGTTGGGGAAACTCTACCGTATCGGAGTTGAAAATAAAGTATACGACCAAGGCTCTTATACTAGAAGACTATCTAGAAAAAGACCCTAGCCCTAGATGGGTATTCTACATTGCTAACTCTTACAAAGATGCATTCGAATACGAGAAAGCTATTGAATGGTATGAGAAGCGATTACTTCTTGATGGGTATTGGGAAGAAAAATATATGTCTCAACTATACATGGTTGACTGTATGCTGAAGTTAGATGATAAAAATACATCAAAAATTTTGCATAAGTTGAGTCAATGTTGTAAATTAGACCCAAACAGAGCAGAACATTTGTACACTATGGCATTGATATACCAACAATTAGGAAATTATCAAATGTCATATGCAATAACTAAGTTTATTACAAACAAGTGGGATAGCACCCCTTTCCCAAAATCTAGTTTGTTTATCAACGATGCTGTGTACAGTTGGGGAGCACTTGACCTGCACTCTATTAATTGTTACAAATTAGGGTATCAAAATGAAGTGATGGAGCTGCTTAACAGCTTACAACATAGAATAACAAATGGTGTGGTACCTGAATCAGAGGTAGAGAGAATTGAAAATAATATAGAATATTTTTATAACATGTAAAAACATAAATAATGGAATTTTTAGTAATAGGTGGGATAATTGTGATTGTATTTGGAGTGATGGCTCTGATTGATTTCATGTTTCCTGATAAAAAAGATTAATTATGTACGTAAACTTTGAAGTCCTTGACAAGGCACAAATGACATACCCTTCATTTATTCTTCTTATTGCCGTCAAACAAAACGACTGTGATAAGCTATGGATGGATTCTGACCATGTAGAAAAGTACATGAGTCTTCTACTTAGAGATGGTTTAGTTGACCATCGTAAATCAGATGCTTGGTATAAGATAACTAAGAAAGGGAATGCCTTCCTTAGAGATGTTGGGACTGCTGGAGTAACGGATGAAGTAAAAGCGACTTTCCTGAAATTAGTACAGTTATACAAAGATTATGGTCGTAATGTAGGAAGTGCTAATAAGGCATTAAAAGTTTTTGCTCAATTTGTTGAGGAAACCAAAAATTTGTTTACCTTTGACCAAATAGTAGAAACCGTAGAGGAGTATCTAATGAGTAGTGACCCCCAATACACAGCAAGGTTAGACTTGTTTATTTGGAAGCCTGCCAATGCATATGCTAGGAAGTTCACTATCGAAGACAGCAGACTCTATACAAAATGCAGACAATATGCCAATAATATCAGCTAAACAAAAGACAGACGAAGCCGTAAAGAGTATAGCACAATTTCAATCAGGTGCTATCAAGCCTATATCTACAGGATTCTCTTGGTTAGATGGTCACTTACTCGGAGGGTTTCTTCCCTCTACAATAATGACTATTGGGGGACTATCTAATCATGGGAAAACGTATCTTATGCAGAAGCTAGAGAACTACGTTCTTGATACATCTGAGGACGTTGTATTACTACGATGTAATTGGGAGTCTGCAGTATACAAGCTGTTGTTACGTAAGATAACACAGAAGACTAATATGAAGATGTCAGAAGTCTTGTTTAACCTCCCTGAGGGCAAGAATCTAGAGGACATTAAAGAGATATGTCAACAAGAGAGAAGAGATGGTCTATTCTACTCCGAAGAACCTGTGACAGCTTGTCAGTTCGGAGAGGAGGTGGCAACATTTTTGCAGGAGAACATAGACAAGAAGGTCATGATAACAATCGACCACGTTGGCCTGGTGAAAGGAAGAGAGAAGTCTGAGATAGATGCCCTTTTCGAAGAGATGAATAAGCTCAAGAAAATGCATCCTTATGTTTTCTTTGTTCCTCTGATGCAACTCAAAAGAGACCTTCTTGATAGAGTTGGCAACCACCCATCAGAAGCACCTCGCCAGTTAGATTTCTACGGTTCTGACCAACTGTTTCAGTTGTCAGACCTAGTAATGGCTGTATACAACCCTTATAAGGTTGGGTCAGTCGGTAAGTATATGGTGTTCTCCAAATATGGATACGAGTACGTAGACATGGAGTTCATAGTCGAAGGAGGGGGAAAATATAACCACTTCAAGCCAGAGGGTAATTACTTTTATCATATGCTTAAATCAAGAGATATTGAAGACATGGAGGGTTTTCAAGATGTTTGGGTAGAAAAACTATTCGATGTCAAGGAGCCTGAAATTGTGGATAAAACGTCTGAAGAAGTTAATGAAACTTTAGAAGACATTTTGTAGATTTGTATTTGTATTTTTAATTAAAAAACCAATTATGGGAAAGACAGTAGATTTTGTCAAGAAAGGGGAAGCAGCACCTCAGACCAACACAGCTGCACAGAACGGAAGTGCTCCACAACAGGATGACTTCAATTATGCAGCCATCGAGAATGAGATGTATCTCCCTGATACAGAGCTCACATTATACGGTGCCGAAATGATGCAGATTAAAGGGCGTTTAGAGAAGTATCTTCACGACAACACTCAAGCTGTATTTGGTGCTGATAATCAGCCTATGGGACATTTCCTACAGCCTCATGCTCAACCTGTAGCAGAGCTTTATAGCCTTGTATACAGAACTCTTCACAGACGTTTCTATGAAGATGGGCATACGCTAAACTTCGATGATTACAAAGAGAAGATGCAGACTCTTGCTATGGAAGCAGAGAAAGCAGAAGCGGAAACAGCACAGTAATAACCAACCATTGTTTCTTGTGTGGGGGAGCTATTGCTCCCCTTTTTTATTGCCAAAAAATAAGGATTAGTCAGTAGCCTCTTCCACTAACCAATTAGGAAAGTCGCCTATGGCTTTAGTTCGGAAGTAGGTGTTACTTTGCCCCATATCTCCATACATCAAACTGTAGACATTTTTAAAAGGCGTTAGCTTAATGAAACTTGCTGTCCCTTTGTTAAGTCCTTTGTAGGTTCCTCTAGTAATCTCTTGTGATTCATCGTCAAAGATGAGAGTCGAGAATAAATCTACAGGTAATCCTGTGAAGTCTTTGAAGATAGAAATACCTGCTGAAGGAGACTGGAATACTTTGTATATCTCACTAAATCCTGAAGGTAACTGAACCGAAGATGTCTCTAAGAAAACTCTTGAAGATATATAAGCAAGATAGTTTACTAATGGGTCATCATCGTCATCAGCTGCGGCATTAAGTAATATAAAAGCAGCAAGAGCTGCAAGATAAACTTGGACATCTCGTCTCATTCTAGTTAAATTTCTACGCTCTACTTCACTGAGACCTGCTGCAGCCATACCCTGTTGGTAGAATCCTGCTGAACTCATAAAGCTTATGGCTCCCATCATAGCTGATAGCAAACCTCGTGTATCATAATTTCTTTTAAATACATTTGAAAACGAGTTATACGTACCTTCTTCTTCCACTCCTGCAGAAATGTTTAAAGTTTTACCTTTAAAACGAGTCTCTAAGAATCTTTGGAAATACCCTTTGTGTAGGAAAGCTACAAGTTTTATCAAAGGGTTACGAGCTACAAGACCACGGTCTGTTTCACTAGTCGCACCTTCCACTAATTCTGTAGCCTTTCTAACATTTTCATTCATATTAGTAATTAAGGCGTTAAAATCTCCTTTAAACCCATCTCTCCTAGCTTTATCTTGTTTAATGGCTATTTTCTTACCTGATGTATCTAAGTAATTATAATAACTTTTGTTACGTAAAGTTGCCCACTCCTTATTAATTTCTCCTCGAGAAATCTTTGAGTCTTGGTTTTTCTTCATTTCTTCAAACCGAGCCTTGCTCACAAAGTTTCCATTGTAGAGCCTATAATTATCTAATACGGCATACATAGTATTAACCCCAGTTAACTTTGAAAAGAATTTGTAACCTGCTACATCATATAAAGGATTTACAGTTGCTGCCCCTCTTTCGATTCTACTGGTAGCCATTACTTGCTTAAAGTAATCTTCATTAAACATTGTGTTACCTGTAAATTCAAGAAGCTTTTTAAATTCCATTTTTGGGTCTAGAGACTGCATATCAGTGTTAAATAAAATCCCTGCATTGAAGTTAGATGCTACAGCAGCCCAATTTAGAGATTCATCACTCAGGTAAATGTTTTCAGAAGACAACGCTCTTTTTTGTAAAAGTGCAGAACCATAACTTGTCAAAGGTACGTAATTATTTAAACCTAAGTTCTTGTTACGCATAAAGTCATATAAACTATTTATGGTCTTTGTAGCGGATATATTACTACCGAAAATAGTACCCAAGTCTACATACTTGTTACCATATACATGTGTTGTGATAAACTCATCAACAGCTTTTAAAGAATTACTTTGCGTACCTGTTTTACCTTTAAATGTAGATAAAGCCATCGTATCTCTTAACGTAGCTATTTGAGGCAATATCTTTGACTTTTCCTGATAGTTGTAAGACATTTGACCGTACTTACCTAACATATAGCCTAAGTCAGTCGTAAGCTTTGATGGGTCATCAACCAGTCTTGTAAAATGTGTAGGTATTCTGCCTAGGTCTGTCTCTACATGAGAGATTTTTTTATTTGCATCTATGGCTTCTTTATTAAACTCATCGTCTTGTTCAGTAATCTTGAATGTGCTTTCAAACCAAGCTTTAGCTGCTCCTCTTCTTTTACCTTCGCCTGGAACTCCTATAGCTAAATCTTTAAACATCTCATTATCATACTTATACACCTGCGGCAGTACATAATATGTATTAGAAAGATGACTAATAGGTCTATCCATAGCCTCTTTCTCATCTAAGAAAAACTGTCTAAACTCCCAAAGATTTTTGTTTCTTGTTGGCTTATTAGAAAATGGGTCATTTTCATCTATACCAAATAAATCAAAATACTTTCTATTTTTATACTCCTGCATTCTAGCTCTATTGAACTGAAGAGCTTTACCTTGCATCTCAGGGCGAAAGTTAGGATTCGTCTCACGTTCTTGCTCAAACTTCATTTGCCAAAAGAAAGTCGGAGACTTTTTCACTTGTAACTTAGCTCCTGTTTCACTATTGAACATAGCCCATTTGTAATAGTGCCTTTGACTAGGCATAGGGAAACCTTGAGTATCGACTCTTCCTGGGACTGTGTTAAGACGTTTCCAAGAAGCAAACTCTGCTCTTGGACCTTCTTTCATTTTATTGTACATTCTTTTAAAAGACTCATTAGGTACTTTTTCAAGAGTTACATTTGATTCTACATTTTGGTCTACTCTAAAGAAGCTGAGGAAGTGGTCAACTTCATAGATTGCATTCATTAGATTAGAATCTTTTTCTACAATCTCTCCGTTAATCTCTCCTGATTTTCCTACGACTCTATAAGGTGATAGTAGAGAACGTCTCTTTTGAAGGAATCCTTCATAAACTTGTTGAAGGGTTGGAGTCTCACCAGGCTTTAGTCCTGGTACGTAGACTTGCTCCAACATATCCTCAAATAGATTAACATCGATGTTCTCTGCAGTCAATTCCTCATTAACTAAAAATAAAGGCTGATTGCCAGGAAGGAACTCGTCATCTAGCGATTCGTAACTAAAGGTTTGCTCCCAAAGAGCAAAGTCAGCCGCACTCATCTTTCTTTTTGCTCGGCTTCTTTCTAAGTCAAATAAATCTACAGCTTCTTCTGAAATTTGTATATCATCACCTCCTCTGTAATAGTCTAAAAGGTCATAAGCAATAGCAAGATTTCTTTCATCTTTAACTGTACCATCTTCATTATACAACGACATAGCACGTTCTCTACTTGACTTAATCGATTGTAGGCGTTCTACTGACCGTCTTGACAATGCACTTACATCCACTCGCCCTGTTACAGGGTCAGTTAATGGTGCAAAGACTTTAGAACGCTCGACTGAAAAATCTCTAATGTATTTCTTAGCTTCTCTAGTTCTGTTTCTAGTGTTAGTGATAGGGTTAACTTGACTACCTGTATTTAATCTAGATTCGTAGGTACCATTGAACCTTTGTTCTAGCCAACTCTCGTTAACCTTTCTAACCTCTTCATCTGATTTAGACTCTAGTTCTACGATTTGTTGGTATTGAGCTGGGTCATTTCTATCTAATTTACTGATTTGTTCAACATACTTGTCCCTAACTGCTTGTACCTCTTTTTTGTAATCAGTCTCTGCACTTCTTCTGTGGATATTTTCAATCATATACCCTTCATCGATTAGAAGCTCTTGAGCTGAACCTATCCTAAGTCTTTCAGACTGCTCCCTAGTTCTAACAGCAAGAGAATATACTTTAAGGTCTTTGTCGGCATTTGCCTTAGTAATTAAGTGATAGATTGTAGATGAGATAGGGTTACCATGTGCTCCTAAGTTGAATACATTTGCTGTAAAAGAGTAGATATCCTTCATGAATCTCTTGGAGAATATTCTAGCCATGTAATCCCCAATAGTTTTTCGGTCATACCCTGCTCTCTCCATCTGTTGTCTAACTTCCTTAGCAGCCATTGTAGTAGCAATGTCATTGTACTCACCTTGTACTTCGTTCTTGATACTTTCTACACTGCGAACTATATTGTCTATCGTACTTACTGATGATGCAGAAATAATTTCTTGAGTCCTCATCAAATCTAAGTTACCCTTAATTTGGGTGATAACAGCATCAATATTATTCAAGTAAACAATTAAGTTATTTAAATCAACTTTACCCAAAGCATCCGTAATCATTTCTAATCTTTCATTAGAAGACGGTGGGATATAATTAGGGTCTAAAGCTCTTGACTGATTTATTTGTCTATCTACATCATTCTTTGCTCTAATTAAAGAGGTACGAGCATTTTTTAAATCTATCTCATTTAACCTAGCAAATCCCATCAGTGCTTCTGCATAGTGGGCTTCTGTAATTTGAGCAGAGGCAATATCTAATGCTATTCTCCTTTCTCCTCTCTCCATTCGAGAGTCTTTGGATAATCTTCTGTATCTATCAGCTGCAACCCTCTTTAACTCCTGTAAAGAGTCAACAACAGACTGCTCACTTTCTGATAAACTAAAATAAAATTCATTGGATTGGTAAGGAGCAAAGTTTTGGAGAACTTGTCCTTGTACAATATCAGAAGACATTTGGTCAAGAATTTGTCCAAACTGTTGGAAGAACTCTCGGTTACTGTCTGATATTCTAAATAAATTAACAAAGTCTTGGAAAAGGTCTCTAAGGTTATCAAAGATACTCTTTTCATTGATTCCTGTAGATGTGTCCTCAAAATTATCTGCTATCTTCTCAGCAAGTATTTTACCTAAAATCTCTTTTCTAACTTTGTTTTCTAGCTGTTCTCCAGAGGCTTGCTTTGAATACCTGTTTCTATATATAGCGGCTTCTCTTTGATAGGTTTCAGTTTGGTCCACACTCTCCATCATCTTCTGTACTATCTCTCGGTCTGTATAGTACTCAATGGCAAAGTGAGCTACTTCCTCTACGAAATCACCAACGTTAGCATTATTACTGAGTGCGATAACAGAGTTCATCATATCAGCCACCCCCTTTACAGTAGCAGGTGTACCAAATCTTTGCTCGTAGTTTTGTATGTAACTATCTAGTTTGATTACTGATACACCTATTTTTTCTGAGAAAGCTTTGAGTTTGTTAAAAAGATTTACATCGCTTTCTTTATTAGCGTTATTAAAATCTTCTACAGACATCTCATACAACTCCTGAGCTGTTTTTTTAAGAACGTGAGCTTTGACTCCTGCTAACTGTTTGATAGGTCTACCTTCTTTGTACTTAGCAAATTCTTTTTCAATATCTACTTGTACAGCTTTTCCTTCTGCTGTGTAAACAGTTTTAATTGGACCGAGTTCATCGTCCATCATTCGGTCATCAACGACCATATATGTTTTATCTTGAACATCAACAAAGTTTATAAACTCATTGTCTCCAAACAAAATATTAGACTCTACCTGTGCAGCAGCCCTCCCTAAGTTTCCATTAACTTCAAATACTTGTCTAGTATCTGCACTCTTAGAATTTATTTTTTTACTGGCAATATCCTGTGCTACTGCGTTAGTTAGCAGAGCACGGTCAGTGTAAGTTTTACCTTTGTATTTATAAGTACAAGCCATTTTAATTTATTTCAGTTGGTTAAATGCGGCATCGAGCCTCTATCTTATTCTCTTTTATCATTTCATTCACTGTCAAGTTGATATCTTTACCTGACACTGTTTGAGGTGGAACTTCAAATATTTCGTATGTAGATTCATCTATTTGTCTAGCAACACCTTGCTTAGTTAAATTTTGTAAGGCTACTCTCGCACTCTCGTTAAGTTTAGAAACATCCACAGTCAAAGCAATATTTTTACCTGCTCTGTTTATCATCTCTTGTGTGGCTGCAGCAAACGTCTCAATGTACGCATTTGGAGAAACAGGCATATCTAGTTTAATTCTTTTAACTGTAAAAACGTCAGTATCTTCTCGTTTGACTGCCTTGCTGACAGATATTTGAGATAAATTAACACCGTCTATTTTAAGAGACATTTTGTTTTGTGTTTTAGTCTCTGACACTTCTACTTGAACTTCGTCTTCCTCGACTGCTATAACCTTCTTAAACAAATCTATGTTTACAGGGTTCGTATTTAATACGTCAGACATTAAAGACAGTATGCCTTCGTAGTTTTTAGCTTCTTCCATTCTTAAAAGAATACCTTCTATACTACTTGCATCTTTATCTGAATATTGCCTATACAATTCTGAATAAAACCCGCTGTTATTGAATGAGGCAATTGCCTTGTTTGCTATCTCAGGACTTATAGGGGTCTTTCTTAAAACTTCTATTTCTGCCCCTACAATGTCTACTGCACCATACAAGTCTTTTACCTTAATAGTTTCAGACGAAACAGGGCCAAACTTACGAGCTCCTTCTTCTGTTAACTCATAAGTTGAAAATCCTCTTTCTACATTATCTCCTTTCTCTTTATTTCTACGTGTTTCCCCCCTGTATACAGTTATTTCGCTGTTTAAAAAATTTTTGAAGCTAATGTCAGAATTGTTTTCTTTTTTCCATAGATGATAGAGATTAGACATCATCGCATCCCTTAAGCTTTTGTCTGCTAGAATGTCTATAACTATATTATTTTTGGCCTCTAAATTCTCTCCTAAAAACCAATCAGCCCATCTCGTATTTACATTTTTATTTGCTACAGAACCTACGGTTTCTGCTATTTTGTTCTTAGCAACTTCTTCAGATATCTCAATCCTCCCTACAGGAGTAACCTCCTCGACTACAGCCTCTTCGCTAAGACTTTCAACTTCTTTGAGAGAGGTTCTTTCCGTGCTAATGTACTCATTGTTTATAAGCCTGTTCTGTAAACCTACTAAGGATACCTCGTTACTAGAGATATTTGTAAGTGCTACTGATACAAAGTCGTTTTTAGATGGCAATACAAAGAACTTAGTCCCTGTAGCCGCAGTAGATACAACCTGCTTTTCAGTGTTCATAGCTTGATTCCGAGTGTTTTCAAACCATTCTCTTCTGTTGAACATTGCAGGTAGTTCGAGGGGGTCTGATTTCTTAACTACCCCTACCTCTACATTTCTATTAGAAAGAACAGAGCCTCTAGCTGCTGTGTAACTTTCAGTGGCCACTACTCTATCAGGTATTCTCAACATGTTGTTATCTTCACTATTGATAAAAACCATAATAGGCTCACCATTTTGGTCGGTGAAATAGCTGTCGTTTGCATACTTAGACATAGCCGTATGGTACAACAAAGCATCGTTTTCATCTTTCACAAAAGGGAGAGCCATTATTGAATCGAAAAGAAGTGAACGTTCTCCATTTGGTGCAAGTACTTGTTGTACACCGCTACTGTTAGTTTTAATTGAACACGCCATTACTTACACATTTTATCATCTAATTCGTCTTGAGCTTTGTTTTCACTGAAGTATTTTTTAGCTGCTTCTGCTGATTCAGTGTTTGGTCTTGGCTTAGTTTGGTCGAATTCTTTAGAAACTTCAGCTTCAAACTCCATCGCTCTGTATATTGTCTTTGTAGAGTTACCATTAACCAAATGCAGACCTGCTACATACTTATCGGAAACATTGAAACCATATGGCTCAAGTAGTTCTTTCAAGTACTCGATGTCATGTCTAACTGGAGCAGTATTGATATTATCTAACTCTTCAGCTGCTACCATCTCCATACCTCCATTGTCTCTAGGAATCATCAAGGCTTCTCCCAACTCTTCTCTTGTCTCATTGATTTGACTCATTACAACATCGTCAAGTTCTTGAGTCAATGCAGCACTATCATTGATAGCTACGAAACTAAATACAGTTCTATCTGCATTACCTTTCTTAGTCTTAGAAACAGAACTGATATCGACTTCAATATTAAAAGGTCTGAGAGTCTTATTCATTTCTTCGAAAAGCATAATCATGTCTTCTTCTGAGACATTCTCATTTAATCGCCCAAAGAACTCAGCCACTCCACCTAAAACAGTTTTAATTTCTTCATCTGCTAATCCAAACAGGTTACGAAGATTTTCCACATAAACTGAGCGAACACCGAAAGTCCCACCTAAAAGACCTTTTACAGTTTCTACATATTGTGCTCTTTGCCCTACACTCATATTGTCAACATCAGCCTGCTCCAGTTGTGCTACTTGCTGTTCAACTTCGGGTTTGATACCTAACAATAGGTTGCGTAGATTCTCTGTACGACTCATACCGTAGGTAACTTCTGCTTGTGTAGCATACGCCCACAAGTAGGTGTATGAAGAGTAGTTCAATATATCTTGAATAGTTTGAATTTGCTCTGCATTCATACCTGCCATCTGCATTAACTCAGAAAGGTTTTGAGGTGTAACACCTTTTTCTACATTTTGCTGATATGTTAGTGCAAGTGTTCTCAAGAAGTTTTCAGCATTTATACCAAAAGCTAATAACAGTTTCTTAGTACTGTCAGTAATGTATTGGTCAAAGTTATCTGTCTCCTCAGACTGTATAGGTTGGTCTCTAAGTGCATTCATTCTATCAGCAAATTTAACCGATATAATTTTCTCTCTTAAAGATAAGTTATCTTCATCTTTCTGCAAAATTTCTAACAACTCTGCATCAGTCGGAGGATTGTTATCTAACTCATCTGAAATAAGTTGTGCGTTTTCCCCTTCGACTTCATTACCGTTCTCATCTACAGTTACTGTGTAACCATCTTTTTCTACAGTAGTCTCACCTGTCTGCTCATCTTTTGCGATTATCTTGACAGTGCTACCATTACCTAGAGCATATGTCACACCCACTCTACCTTGCTCTACTAACCAAGCATCCTTTAAAGAATCAGGTGTCTCTTCAAAGTCTTGCTGAGACTCTGCTACTTCTGCTAATTCAGCTCTTTGTAGAGCAACTTCTTCTACCACAGCGAGTGTCTCACTATCAATCTCTACAGGCTGATTAGCTTCCTCCATAGCTTCTTGATAAGCTTGGTTGACTCTAATAGTGATAGCCATAGCATCAGCATCATTGTTCAGGTCAGGGTGGTATGTCTTAACTAAAGTTCTCCAAGCTTCTCTAATTTGCTCTGCCGTACTATCCTCCGAGATGCCTAAGATTTGGAATGGATTAGTTACATTAGGGTCTAGTAAAGGAGATGTAGGGAATTCTTCTTGTACTTCCTCTACAAATTCACCTCTTTCTTCTCTTATCTTGTTGGTCAAAGCCATTGTAAGATTCTCAAACTCAACTGCAGTCAAGCCATTGTCTTGAGCTATCTTTCGTGCTTTGTTGAGTCTTCGAGTGGCTTGCCCTAGTATTGCACTCTCCTGTCTTGTTCTCTGTTCAGATGACTTCTTTAATACAGCGTTATACTCTTCGCTCATATTAAGTCTCAACCAAAAGTTGGTAGCATCTACTACTTCCTGAGGGACAGTCTCTTCTACAGCCTTAATTGCTGTAGCTCTTTCTAGTGCATCTAGTTTAGGACTTTGTCTAAAGAATGCCTCATTGCTGAATAATCTTTGAACATACTCCTCAAAGGTTTCTTCTGCTGATGGAATCCATTCATCCGTATAATCGGTTTTTGTTTTCCTTGCCTTCATTGGCGATAGTTTCTTTTTCTTCTTTTGCCTCTTTGTCATTTTATTTCTCATATCAACTTTTTGTTTTTGACTTAGATTTTTAATGATCTTTTTGTGTCAAGTATTTTATTTACTAGTAATACTACGGCTTAAGATATTTTTATATCATTTTGC
>Ga0160423_10003132_pt1 | contig 13799 bp, 9 predicted proteins | sample CRUFie14St8metaG_FD_108191 | JGI IMG/M metagenome (GOLD analysis project Ga0160423, IMG submission 108191) | Marine microbial communities from the Costa Rica Dome - CRUD Field 142mm St8 metaG | ecosystem: Environmental > Aquatic > Marine > Oceanic > Photic zone | place: Costa Rica: the Eastern...
GTCTGGGGACGAAAAGGAAAACTCCTCTAGAGGGGACTGGGCAAGGGGGCCGGGAGCTCCCGAGGACCCGAACGCCAAGTCCGCGAAGAGGAGGAGAAAGGCGAGGAGGGCGATTAGAGACCATGGATTGGACCGCGGTCTCATCGCGCGCGGATTACTATGCAACGCCATGGCGAGCCGCGAACGAGGGGGGCCCAGGCCCAGCCTGTCTGTCAGCGCTGCGCGCCCCTTTGGTCGCGGGACGCGGCTCCTTGGGTCGATCTGCAAGATTTCCAGGAAATATCGACCTTTGCCTGGAAATTTCCATGTTTGTTCGTGAGGATCCAAGGAACTCAAGCTCAGATGCGGATTTCCGAGAATCGCTTTATTCTTGGCCGGGACGGTCGAGACCGGGCGGTTACGAGTCGCGCGGACCAAGGCTATCTGTCCGTCATCATGCCATATCGATTACTTCGTCGTAGACGACGACCGCGAAGGTGAGACATCCCCCTCCTCCCGCCCGGGCCCCGCCGCAATTGGGACACAGCCGCCCGCGCCGCGCGAGAAGAAACGCGGAGACGCTGACGCAGCTCGCCCACCTCGCCACCCAACCTTGTTGTGGATGCGCCCTACCTTCCTGCTGCACATCATCAGCGCGATCATGACGTTCTTCCAGGAAGCCTTGCTGCTCAAGGGCGACCCAGCGATGCGCAGCCAGGCCCCCGCCGGCGCGGACGAGTGCGCCGCCTACGAAAAGGAGAAGGCGATGGGCGAGTGGCAGGTCGAGCGCGAGCCGTGCTCGGAGGCCGACTCGATTCTGCAAAGGGTGTACACGCGCGAGCACACGATAGCTTGCCGGTCGCAGGACAAGAAGCTTGTGATGAAGTGCAGGCACTGCTTCGCTTGCCGTGGCTTTCCAGCTCCTCCTCCGCAGGCGGGTAGCCTGAAGGAGAAGGTCCTTGGCATGGTGACAAGGGCCCCCCCACCGGTCGCGGTGCCCCCTCCACACCAGGGGCCGCCCATCAACGTCCGCCGGGGCCCCGTCCCGACCTCCAGGTGGAGGCAGGATGAGTCTTTGGGAGAGGCGAGGAACTCCATGCTGGAGAGGCGCGCGCGTGCGCAGCTTAGCACACTGAAGCTCCCGCTTCGGTACACCAACATCGCCAGTCTCAGGATCTCCGCCCCCTCTGACATGTGCATGGAGAAGTACTCGTTTGTTGCATCTTCGTCGCGGAGGGGCGCGACGAGGTCGAGGCAGGAACCGCAGGTGGTGCACGCCAAGGAGATTATTTGCCAGCATGGCAAGTACCTTCAGACGGTTTGCGAGGAAGTGCCACAGAGCAGGCTGGCGTCCGCGGGGCTTCAAAAGTCCAAGTCCAAGTCCAAGTCGTCGCCCCAGTCCGTGCTGGCGGGCCTCGGTACGTCGGGGACCTCGAGCAGGTCGAGCTCGGGAAGTTTTGAGGGGGGCGCGCAGGAGGCGAAGGAAACACGGCACAAAAAGAAGAGAAAATCTGGAATGGAAATGCTCTCCAGCTTCCTGCAGGGTTGCATCTTGGTAAGCGGGGACGACCTGATGTGCGCGGGGACGACCTGATGTGCTACTGCTTGGGCTACGGGTACAGAGGCGCAGTCTTCGGCACAATTGCGACACTTAAGACTAAGTTTGCGCGTTTTACGTTTGAACAATGGGGAAAATAATGCTTCCTCAAAAAATTTATACATATCATATCAGCAACAAAAACAATTAGCCAGTCGCGCTCTCCGCCACGAGATCCTTCAGCTGCTCCTCCGTCCTCATGGCCATGCACGACGAGATGAGCGGGTCGAGCTCCCCTGAGAGCGTCTTGTTCAGGTCAAAGTTGAGCTTCGTCCTGTGGTCCGAGCACCTGCTGTCCTTGTAGTTGTACGTCCGGATCTTCTCCGATCTAGACCCGCTGCCGATTTGGGACTTCCTCTGGGACGCCATCTCCTGCTGCTGCTTCTCCAGCTGCATCTCGAAGAGCTTGGCACGCAAGATCTGCATGGCCCTCTCCCTGTTCTTGAGCTGGGTCCTCTGCTCCGTGCAGAAGATCTTGATCCCGCTGGGCTTGTGCGTGAGGTGCACCGCCGTCTCCACCTTGTTCACGTTCTGCCCGCCAGCGCCGCCGCTCCTCGCGGTGGTAATCTCGCAGTCGTTGGGGTCCACGCTCACCTCAACGTCGTCCACCTCGGGCATCACCGCAACGGTCGCCGTGCTCGTGTGGACACGCCCCTTGCTCTCCGTCGCGGGGACGCGCTGCACCCTGTGGACCCCCGCCTCGAACTTGAGCTTGCTGAAGACCTGGTCACCCTTCACCTCCAACACCCCGTCCTTCACACCGCCGCTGTCGGCCTCGTTTCGGCTGACCACCGAGACCTTCCAGCCAACCTTCTCGCAGTACATCTGGTACATACGAATGAGGTCCCCGGCCCAGATGCAGGCCTCGTCCCCTCCCGTGCCCGCCCTGATCTCCAGCATGATGTTCTTCTCGTCCAGGTCGTCCTTTGGCAGCAGCAGCAGCAGGAGCCTGTCCTCCAGCTCGGACATCTCCTGTCCCAAAGCGGCGGCCTCCTCCCTCGCCAGCTCCGCCATCTCAGCGTCCCCCTCGGCGTCCCTCATCATCTCCCTCGCATCGCTGAAGTCGGACTCTAGGTCCTTGTACCGCCGGTAAGACTCGACCTGATCCTGCATGGCGGACATGGTCTTGTTGATCTTCATGGCCTCCTCCACGTTGTTCGCGACCTCCGGGTCCTCGAGCCTCTTCCCGAGGCCTTCGTACGTGCCCACCAGGCTCTCCATCCTCTCCACAACGAACTCGAGCAGGTTCGCGTTCCTCGCCTTACTCGTCGACGACGCGGTCGTGGCGGTTGCCTCGTCCTGGGCCGCCCGAGCTCGCACCGTGGACGCTGGCGCAGGGCGGCAACTTAGCGTGCACCCGCCCCGGGGCCTCCTGGGGTCCCTGAACCCGCGGCGCGCTGCGAGGGGCCCGATGCGCGCCGCAGCCGGGGCGCCCCTCGACGCGGTCGCCATCCTTCCTGCGCCGTTCATTCTCCCCTCTTTCCCTCCCCGTGTCTCGCGAACGGTAGCTCGCGCGCCTCGACTCCACACCACGCTAGCCTGCCTCTTTGGTTTGTGCACGCACGGGAAAAGCGCTCCCCCCTTGCCCACGCAACAACAAGGCAAATCTACTCGTTTTCTTTTTCCGATGAGGCACTCTTATCTCCGTCCACAAGTTCAGAGTTCTGGGCAGGAGATCTTGGCTTGGGGAGGGGGAGGAGAGAGAGAGAGAACAGCGCGACGTAGCGCGCACCTTGAGGGCTGACTTGAAAGTGAGGAGAGCGCCAGGATGAACACCAGGGTGAAGGGGCTCAGGGGCTCCAGGGCACAGCGCGGCGGGTCGGCGCGTTGCGCGGCCTCGAAGGACGTCTCGCAGCAGAGGAGCTGGAGCTCGGCGACCACGGCGAGGTCCGACCGCGCCACCGCGCCGAGGGGATCCGAGGGAAGGGTTGCCTCCGTTCACGAGAACGGGCCGAGGCACCTGTTTGACGTGGGGGCTAGCGGAGACAAGGGCGGGCCCGGCGCCGGAACGGCCGTCGCTGCCGCCGGAGCGGTCGGAGCGGCGCTGTACGCCGGGAAGAAGCTGTTGAACTTCTCGAGCGGGTCCCGGCCCTACGACGCGAACGTGGGCGACGAGTACGACTCGTGGACGAACGACGGCGTTTTGGAGTACTACTGGGGAGAGCACATCCACCTCGGGTACTACAGCGATGCGGAGCTGCAGAGGGGTTGGAGGAAGAAGGACTTCAAGGAGGCCAAGTATGACTTCATTGAGGAGATGCTCAAGTGGAGCGGGGCGATCGGATCCGAGGCCGAGGGGGCCAAGGAGCCCAAGAACATCCTCGACGTGGGCTGTGGGATTGGCGGGACGAGCCGGTACCTCGCTGCGAAATTCCCCAACGCCAAGGTTACCGGAATCACAATCTCGGAGGAGCAGGTGAGGAGGGCCACCGAGCTGGCGCGCGAGAGGGGCCTTGGTAACGTCGAGTTCAAGCTCATGGACGCCCTGAACCTCACGTTCGAGGACGACCAGTTCGACCTCGTGTGGGGGTGCGAGAGCGGCGAGCACATGCCGGACAAGAGGAGGTACGTTGAGGAGATGACGAGGGTGCTGGCCCCTGGGGGAAACCTGGCCATTGCCACGTGGTGCCAGAGGCATTCCACTGAGAGCACGCCCTTCACCGACGCTGAGAGGGCCGACCTGCAATTCCTGTACGACGAGTGGGCCCACCCTTACTTCATCTCCATCAAGGACTACGAGGGTATCCTGCGGGACACTACCGCGTTCGCGGAGGTCTCAACGGACGACTGGACGGTGCCCACCATCGCCAGCTGGAGGCACAGCGTGTGGGTGGGCGTGGTGGACCCCTGGATCGTCGTCTTCAAGGGGCCAGTCGTGTGGTACAAAACGATCAGGGAGATCGTGACTCTGGAGCGAATGCACCGAGCCTTTGACTCTGGGCTGATGGAGTACGGGATGATCAAGGGGACCAAGGCGCAGGCTGCGCAGCCCGTGGAGGCGGGGGCGGCGCAGGCCGAGGGGGAGAGGCCGCTCACTGATGCCTGGTACTCTTGGTGAGGGCGCGGATATCAGGCCTTGTAAAGATGATGAGTTACACGAGAACAAAAGAAAAGCGCAAACCCGCATCACTTCCTCGTTTTGATCTTCTTCCTCCTCTCCGTGAGCTTGGCTGCCCGCTCCCTCTTTGTGGTCTTGCTCTTCTGGATCGCCTCGTAGAGCTTCCTGTCCTTCCTCGTCATCACCATTCCCTCCATCTCCTCCTCGTCGTCCTCGTCGCGCTCCCCTGAGGCGCCCGCTCCCGAGCCGGCCTTCACCGCCTTCACATCCTTGCCCGAGACCTCGGCCTCCAGCTCGGTGCGGTACCTCGCTTCGTCCTCCTGCGCCTGGCGCTCCTCTGCCTCCTCCTTAGACAGGTTCTGCGCCTTCATCGAAGGGATGCTCTGCTCCTCCCCGCTCTTCAGGTTCGCCACAAACTTGGCGTAGTCCGGAGTGTAGCCCTCCGCCTCGTCGTCCACGAAGGGCGAAAGGTGGGGCGGGAGCTTCTTGCCCACGCCATACAGGTCAACGGGCAGCGCAACCCCAAAGTTGACGCTGTCGTACACCCACTGGGGCTGCACGTACTCCCTGCCGCTGACTTCTTCCCTCAGCTTGGGCCTATCCACGACGTGGTGGGTGATGGATGGGTGGTCCGCGCCGTACTTGGACCCCTCGCCCTCCCAGCCCACGCTCCCGCCGAGACTCCTGATCACGAACGTCAATGACTCCCTTGGCGTCTCCCTGGACAGGAAGAAGACCATGCCGTCAAAGAGTCCACCCTCCCGCTCCCCTTCGGCGGCCTTTCCGGCTCCCTCCCCTTCGTCAAGGGCGGCACCTTCGCCCTCGGTAATGACGGCATTCAGGCCGGCCGCGTTGGACTCCAGGTCGGCGTCCAGAGCCGGAGGGTACTTGAGGTTAACATCATGGTAGAGCTTGAAGAAGACAAACTTGAGCATGGTCTGGTAGAACTCCAGGAAGGTGACCATTACCCTGTAATCCACGTCGGCAGGGAGGACCTGGGACCGCTCGTGCGGGACCAGCCACGTCACCGTCTGGCCGCAGACCTCGGCCTGGTAGTAGAATCCCTTGACCGCGACGAAGACCTTTTTGAGGCAGCCCGCTCGCACTACGTAGGCCTGCCACTCCAGGCTGAGCTTCCTGGAGTTGTGGACGCTGTCCACCGGAATCTTGTAGCCCTTGCTGGCCGGCAGGGCGGAGAACAGGTTGACGATACAAAGGGGGTCGTCGATGTCCCTCACGGCGTCCACGAAGGAGGGGTACCGCTCCCTCACCAGCTTGTCGAGGGTGTACTGGGGCCTCCTCAGCCACAGCTTCTCCGCGAGCTCGAGCTGCTGCTTGGCCTTGGCCTTGTTTACCTTGCGCTGATAGGCCTTGATGTGCCGGAACACCTCGAGCAGGGGCTCGTGGAGCAAGAACGCCAAGTCCTTGACATGGTAGTACGTCTTGTTCGCCCCCTTTGGCTTCTTTCTCGGCTCCCTGGGGTGGATCCCCTTCAGGATACAAAGGCGGCGGAACTCCGGGAGGCTGAGCTGCAGCTTCCTCAGCGCCTGCGTCCTCGTCAGGTACTGGGCCGCGCTCCCCTTCTTCCCCTTCTTCTGTTTCATCGACTTGTTCAGCACCATGTTGACGTCGTCGCACCGACCGACTAAGCGATCCTTACTCTATCTCCTTCACAGGGCCTGGCCTTCGAGCGCCCAGGACGAGCAGCCCTAAAGGGGAAGAACACCACCTCGTTTGAACACGAACAAGAAGACCCGTCGTGCGCCGTGGTGCAGGTCCAGCTGGGGGGCCGCCGGCCTTGCAGACTTTCGAGGTCCTGGCGACCCCCTCCCGGCTTGGGATGGATCCGGGCCCGGAACATTTCCAGAAATATTGGCAAAGGGGTCGCGTCGCAAAAAGCAAAAAAGACGTGATTTCTACAGGCCCGATCTTCGATTTCTGAGACGGGGGCGGCGGCGGCGAAGCAGCGCGAGGCCAAGGCCAAAGGGCGTAGAAAAAAAAGGCAGAAGAGAACACCCCTGTGGCGTCGGCGGTTTAGGTAGCGGAGCGAGGAAGAAGAAAGAAGAGCAACCATGCCGTTCACCAGACTTGTTGAGGTGGGAAGGGTCGCGATGGTCAACTACGGCAAGGACTACGGAAAGCTTGTCGTTATCGTCGACATCATCGACCAGGCCAGGGTAAGTGCAGTGTCAAGCGAAGCCGAGCCCCGGGGGGGGAAGGGCGTCGCTCGCGGGGGCGAGGAAGGGCGGGGAGCAGGGAGAGCGAATCCTAGACCCATCGACCCCCTGCGACGCGGCGGCCGAACCATGGCGCGCGTGAACAACTCGCGGCCCGCGGCGCGTGGCCCCTTTCTTTTCTCGCCCCACCACCCGGTGGGAGGACAGAAAGCGCTTGAACGCGCGCCCTCCCCGTCTCTGCGACACCGCGCAGACCCATTCTTCTGCCAGAGCTCGTCGTGCTGACCTCCTGCGGTCTCCTCTTTCTTGCCCTCGTTCTTCTCCAGGCTCTTTGCGACGCCCCAGACATGACCAGGAAGCCTATGTACTTCAAGCGCTTGGCCATCACTGAGTTCGTCATCGACATCTCTAAGTCTCCAAACAAGAAGACCCTCATCGCCGCCCTGAACTCCTCCAAGGCTTTCGAGAAGTTTGCCGAGAGCGCCTGGGGAAAGAAGCTGGCCGCCAAGAAGGCCAAGGCTGCGTCCACAGACTTTAGCAGATTCAAGGCCATGATCGCGAAGAAGGCCAAGAGCGCTAAGATCAAGGCTGCCCTGAAGTAAATAGTATGACGGGGAGGTTGAGGGGTCTCGACCGATGTAATATGATTATTGATCTTGGGATCTACCTCGCGGCCTCTTGTGCGTTCACGCGCTCGCTTCCTTCAAGCCCAGTTTCCCCCACACAAACACTTCCCGTGTGCGGCCCGTCCCGCCTTGCCGCCATCACAGGAGCTGGGGAGTTGTAAAGCTAGGAGCCCGGCCCCCGCCCAGCGGCCCTGTCCCCCCCCGCCAGGTCGAGATCCTCGCGCCGCGGCCCTTCCCTGAGCTCGGCTCGCTCCGGGTGAGCGGTTTCTGTTTTCTGGGAAATTCCAGCCCGACACACAGACAAAAAGAGCCTGTGCGGAGGGAGTGCGGAGGGAGGTCACGAAGGGGAGAGGGTGGAGCGATGGCCGTGCTTTCGGCGCGCGCGCACCGGACGCTTCAGGACCTGCAGGAGGAGGTCGCCGAGAGGACCGGCCCAAGCTGCTTGGTCAGCTGCTCCCCCGAAGTGGACTCCTACTGCCAGAAGAGTGGCCTGAGCTTTGTCCACCTTCTCCGACCCTTCTGCCAGCTGAAGAACGTAAACGCCCCGGTGCGGACGGTGGGGGACTCCGCGTATAGGATCCAGGACCTGACGATAAGGGTGTACGATGGCCGGACGATGTACCAGCCGACCGTGGCGCAGGGGGACGACCACCTCGCTCACGTGTTGTCGAGCTACCGGGTGGAGAAGGAGATCGAGGGCGTGGACGCGGGGAGCGAGGAGTCCCTGAGGGGGTACCTGAACTCCAAAATCGAGAGGGCGAGGGAGGTTAAGGTGCCATGGTGGAGGAAGTTCCGGCAGGAGTACGACAGGCTCCTGCTCTTCGGGACCCACGAGACCCTCGACCTGCCTGTTGCCGCGATCATAGCGGTGAACTCCTCGGACCCTGACGTGGTCAGCAAGACCAAGGCCCTGGTGGAGAGGACGAGGCAGGAGCACGCGGACGTGTGGAACCCGAACCTTCTCAAGCACTTTGTGCTTGTGCACGACTGCCAGAACGGCGACATGGAGATGGCCAAGCGGCAACTCGAGGGGATGAAGCTCGCTTTTGGGAAGAATGAGTGCCACATGGTCCACCTGAACGGCAAGGTTCCCGACCTCCTGAATGGCACGCCGCCCATTCCGGACCTGTGGAGCGAGTGCATTAAGGAGAGCCTGCCGGGGGGTGGGGCGGGAGAGTTCAAGGTGCAGACCAGCGGAGCCGGGGGGGCTGAGGGGAGCACGCTTGGCTCCCTGCTCTCGGATGAGGACATCAACTCGGTCATATCCTTCCTCAAGGACTTCGTGGTAAAGCGCCTCATCCCGCACCTAGAGAATAGGATAAGGTACTTCAACCACCACATCTCATCCACAAGGAAAGGGATGAGGAACCAGTTCAAAAACTACTGGTTCCGGAAGGAGAAGGACAACTCTCTGGCAGTGAATGGCGAGCCGGCATATGGGCCGCAGTCGATTGAGTTTCAAATCAGGCACCTCGGGGACCTCTCGTTCATGATGAAGGACTTTGAGCTGGCCCTGTCGAGCTATAGGCTTGTTTCAAACGACTTCAAGAGTGACAAGGCGTGGAAGAACTACGGGGGTTCGATGGAAATGGCGGGACTTTGTATAGTAATGATGAGGGGGTCGCAACGAGAGGCTGAGACCTGCCTGGACTCGGCCTTTTCAGCGTACCAGCGGCACGGGAAGGACTGGAAGCTCACGGTTCGATCTTTGCTAGTTCTCTCCGAGGTTCTGGTGGCCAGCGACAGGCCTAGGGAGGCAATCGGAGCCCTGAAGGCGGCCATTATCGACAACAACCACCTCAGGGCCGCTCTCCTCCTCGAACAGGCGGCGTATCTGTACATCCTGTCGCCCAAGCCCCTATTCAGGAAGTTCGCTTTTCACATGGCACTCGCGGGGAGGCACTACAGCACTTGTGGCAACCACAACCTGTCTGCGCAGGCCTACACCCTCGTCTTGGCTGTCCACAGCAAGCACAATTGGCCGTTTATTGACGAACACATGCACTTTTCATTGGGGAAGGAGAGCAAGCAGATCGAGAACACCCCGCTGGCCCTGCAGTGCTGGATGAGGCTCTTGGTGGCCATCTACCAGCCCGCGAACGTGCAGCAGCAGTACCTGGACGAGTTCTTGAAACTCTCCGAGGCGGTCCAGGCTGGCAACAAGAGCAACATGCTCCCGCTGCTCCTTCCCAATGTGGACGTTGAGAATGTTTATGTGCATTTTGACGACTTTCGGTGTTTCTCCGCGGGAGCATATGCACAATCGGAACAGGTCTGGTCGAGATTGGATGAGAGGGTGATCCCACCTGCAATTTTGTCCGGCCAAAACTGGCTGCAAGCAGACCTTTCGAGCTCAAAGGACTACTTGAATCTCTGTGGGGCGCAGGAAGAAATTGGAGTCGATGTGGAGTTCGCGAATGTGCTTCAGGTCACCATCAAGGTTCAGGATGTGCACCTGGACTGCTCTTACTCGGCCACGGACATCAAAGGGTTCCAGAGCAGCTCCGCGGAGGACGTTGAGGTGAAGCACGAGCAGTTCACTCTGCTCCCCCTTGAGAAGACGCTCATCAGGTTGAAGGTCTCTGTCAAGAAACCAGGAATGCTGAGGATAAATGGGGTGAGGTGGTTACTCTGTGGTATCGCGTACGGAGCCCAGGAGTTTGACATAAGGGGGCCGAAGCGCAAGAAAGTTGGCGAGGGCGAGCCACACAGAGACCACCCGCCGCACAGAAGACTGCTTTTTGAGGTTCTGCCCACGATCCCTAGGATTCAGGCCACTTTTTCTGGATTTCCAGAGAACATGTACGCGGGAGAGATTTGCAAGTGCGGCTTGACTATCGAGAACACCGGTGCTGCGCCCCTTCACGCGATGAGGATCGTTTCCACCAACAACTCTCTCATCTTTGGCAAGTTCATCCTTGCCCAAGAAGAGAGCCTGATTGACTTTGACCAGCAATCAGTGGAGACCGTAAATTCTGGGGGAGTGTACTCTCTCCCCGAGGACTTCACCCTAAACCCTGGCGCAAAGATGCAGTGCTCTGTGTGGATATACACCACACAGGTGGGCAACGTCGGAATGCATAGTGCGTTCTACTTCCAGCCCAAGCAAAGCCACGCGAAGATGAAGTTCAGGGTTTTGCACTGCACACAGCACGTGCAAGTTTTCCCCTCGATCCAACTGTCAGGGGAGATGCTCTTATCGGAAGTGAGCACTAAGCAGCTCGTGCTGCACACGAAGATCAGGAACTGCAACACTCAGGACACCTTCTTTGTGGAAAAGCTGGTTGAGTCCAATGGTACCCACGACCTGAATGTGATCTGTGCGAGGTCAGATGACAGCAACACGCACAGGGTCAACCCAAAGGAGCAGACGGCGATATTTATAGAGGCGGACGAGAAGGGGGCGGCCGCAAAGCTCGAGGGCTCGATGCAGGGCTTGAACCTGGCGGGGGAATCGATGCTGGGCCTTGAGCCGTGCGTCCTCCGGTCTCTGAAGGAGTCCCTCCGGCTATCCACGCCAGAGGCTCAGGCGGGCGGGATGAAGTTTCCCCTACTCGTCTCTTGGCACACAAACAGCCGAGTCACGGCGAGGGAGCACTCTGGCGTCATCGGAATGAATTTTTTGATGAAGGGTCAGGATAAGCCCATGCACATGACCGTCTCGTACCCTCAGAGGATCGTTCACAACTTTGGGGGGGACGCTGTTTGCATGGTGCCCTGCACCATCTCGATCTTCAACGCCAGCCAGCAGAGCATCCAAGGTACGCTGAACCTGGACAACGCTGTGCACAACATCAAACCGTCCTGGACCATGCCCAAGGGAAGCGGCCAAGGCCCCAACGACGAGTCCATGGAGAGCGAGGGCAGCGACTTATCCGGGTGCCCCTCCTACTGCTGGTGCGGCAAGCTGGTCCACAAGTTCTACGACGTCCAGCCCTGGGAGACCAAAGAGGTTGCTGCCACCGTCTGCATTTTCGCGCCGGGGTGCTACGAGGTGGATGCGTTCCGGCTGCAGTGGAGCTTTAGCAACGCGAACTTTTCGCAGAATGAGCTCGAGGGCACAAAGTTCTGCCTGAATGTCAGTGACGGCCGGCTATGAGCAGGAAGCGGAAAGGGGCTCTTCTTGTCTTTTGGAATCTCGAATATGTGATTCTACGCCGTTTGTTGCATACACACACACACACACGTATATGTTCTTACGCGCCCTCCCCTTGTTTGGACCTCAGGTACTCCTCCCATTCCCTCTTCCTCTGGGCCGCGGCCTTCCACTTCTGCCTCCTCTCCTCCATCCTCCTTGCCCTCGACTCCTTTGTGTTCCTCTTGCGGATTGCGACCTGAAGCCTCGAGAACTCGAGCCTTTGGATCATTCTCTTGTGGCGCTTCCTGAACATCTTCGGGTACGGCAGCTCAATGGGCTTGAAGCCGAAGCTCTTGGCGACCGAGTTCCTCAGCGGAACGTAGCCCCTCTCCTCCCCGTCCTTCCGATCGACGCTCACGGCGTCCCCCTCGGAATACAACCTGGCCTGCGCCAACCCCAGCTTCTTGGCCGTTTCGGGCGTCCCGACGCCCGAGCTCTGCTTCGTGTAAGCCCTGCAGGCAAACGAGGTGGGCACCGCGGCGGTGGTCCGGCAAGGTCCAAGGCTGACGAGCCCAGCCGGCCGGAGCGCAAAGACTCCCTCGACAAGCGTCTGCGAGGGAGTCCACACCGAGACGGCCTGTGCCTGGCATACCGCCGCCCGTCCTAACCGCCCCGCGAGCCGCGCGAAGCCTCCCCTCCACGCGTTGGCGACCATCGAGGCTACCGTCTTCTGCAAAAGAAAACTCCTCTTCGCAGATGATCGCAGTGTCCTGATTTTGTCCGCTAGCCGCTGGCCGAAGCTGGCCGAAGGAAAAAAGGAGAGAAAAAAAGGAGGCCTTCTTATCCTTGTTTCGGGGGGGACGGCGGATCGTCGCGTTAGGCCGCGGCTGGGCTTTTCTCACAGCGTCGGCAAGGCGGTGCCCCGAGCGGTAGGCCCCCAGTCGACGACCGACTCTCGGGGGCGAAAGGCGGGACGCGCGCGGGTCTCTGCGAACTTTCTTTGGGGAAGGGGGGAGGGGGAGGGAGGGCAGCAGAAAACAGGAGTTTGCGAAGATGGTGGGGAAGAACGACGGTTCCATCAACGCGGGGCTGAAGGAGATCATCCAGATCATCCAGGCGGTCGCCCAGGGGAGTTCCGTGTACTACATCATGAGGGAGTGCTGGCTGGTGGTCCAGCTCGGAACGAACAGCAACTTCTGCCGCAGGTGCAACGCGACCGGACGCATCGTGTGCAACAAGTGCCGGGGTTCCGGAACCCTTCGGAGGAGGCCGACCGCTTTTTCCTCGATGTCGGACCGGGTTTCGACTGCAAGTACTGGGAAAAGGGACGAGTTCTACAAGTGCCCTTACTCTGGGCCGAGGGGCACCTTCGACATCCCGCCCACCGCCGACCAGCTGGAGGACGCGGGCTCGTACCGGGTTCACCTGGCGGAGGAGCTGGAGGACATTGTGAAGAAGGCGGCTCTCTGCCGCGTGCCAAGTCGCCCCTTCAAGGCCCTCGCCGGAACCCAAACCTGCCCTGACTGCAACGGGCACGTGCGGGTAAAGACGGGGCTGCTGAACATCGCAAACGTCTTTGGGGGAAGTGTGCAGAACCAGAGCAGCTTCCAGTTCAGCATGGAGTGAGGGATCGCGTACCGGGATATGGCCTCCCGCTATCTCTCTTCGTCGTTGGTGTGTACTTTACTGTTGTTGCACTTTACTCGCTACCTTGTCCTCGGCCTCCTCCACCGCGGTCTTTCTCCTCTTCGCTTCCCTCAGGCAGTGGATCATCTGGATCAGCCTCTCGTTATCGCTCCGCATCCTTTCCGAGTCGGCGTGTATGCTGAAGATCTCCTTTTCGATAGAACTCTTCTGCTCGGTGAGGGACTGGTGCAAGTTCTTCAGATTCTCCAGGTGCTGCTTTTGCTTGGCCTTGCTCCTGGCCGCGCTCTCCCTGTTCGCGATGATGCGCTTCGCCCTCTTTGGATCGATGTTCGGGTCCAGGCGCGGGTCTGGGGCGGTCTTCCGCGTGTTTTGTTTCTTCTTCCCTTTCGTCTGCTTTTTGAGCAGCTTGTTGAACTCCTTCTCGTCCAGAGGCTCGGCCTCCACCTTCTCCAGCGCCTTGGGCTTGGTCGCGGGCGATATTTTCCTCTTTGACGCGGCCCGGTCGGCTTCGGGCAACTTTTTCCCCTTCGCGACGGGCATCGCCTCCTTTTCCCTCCACCGGTCGTGAAGTACAGAGAACTACCTACCCGGCCATCACTGAGTTGGCGGTCCACCTCTGCTCCCCCCCCCCCCAAAA
>Ga0160423_10003133_pt1 | contig 13796 bp, 10 predicted proteins | sample CRUFie14St8metaG_FD_108191 | JGI IMG/M metagenome (GOLD analysis project Ga0160423, IMG submission 108191) | Marine microbial communities from the Costa Rica Dome - CRUD Field 142mm St8 metaG | ecosystem: Environmental > Aquatic > Marine > Oceanic > Photic zone | place: Costa Rica: the Eastern...
AGATACGAAGTAAAAGCTTCAATCCGACAAAAACGTGTTTCGGATTGTCCCATGAGTGTCCCACGGACTGAGGGGCAGATTGAGAGGAGGGGATGTAACTTATTGATTTAGTTGGTGGGCCCACCAGGACTCGAACCTGGGACCGACGGATGATGAGTCCCTCGCAGACAATCGACCACAACTCACCACAACAGCCTGCGTCACTTAAAATAAGGTACCACCACCGCTTTTCTATTGCCACTTGTTGTCATTAGTTGAGGTGGGTTGCGCCGCAGTGGTCCAAATTTGGTCCAAACCTACTGTTCATTTGAGAACTGCTGGAAGTAGAGCTTTATTAAATGACTTGTGGATTGACGGGACGTACTTTGCCTCGCGCATAAAATTAGCTGGCTTCTAAGCTGTAATCGTTCTTAATAACCGATCTGACTCGAGAGAAAACTAAATAAATTGCAAGCGACTTCAGGCCTATTTAGTTTCTCAAAGTGTTACCCGCCAAGGAATACAACGGTTTTATTCCCGTCAAGAAAAACTCGACGCTCAACATGGTAGGTGATCGCTCGGGCTAGGGCCATTGACTCATTTTCTCTGCCAATGCGCTCGAGTCGCTCGGGTTTAGAATTATGATCAACTCGCGTGACGAGTTGTTCAATTATTGGGCCTTCATCAAGGTCCGAGGTGACATAATGAGCAGTTGCTCCGATGACCTTTACGCCTCGATTGAATGCCTGCTTGTAAGGGCTTGCTCCCTTGAAACTTGGTAAAAATGAATGGTGGATGTTTATGCATTTTCCTTCCAAGCGACCTACTAGCCTCTCCGAGAGAATTTGCATGTATCTCGCAAGGATTACGAACTCTGTTTCCGTTTCCTCGATAATTTTCTCGATCTGCATCTCTTGCTCGATTTTGGTCTCTCGCGTTACAGGCAGGTAGATGAACGGTAGATCATAGCGTTCAACTATATGCTGAAGGTCTACGTGGTTAGAGATGACTGCAGTTATTTCTATGTTGAATTCGTCTTTCCTTAAGCGATAGAGGATATCTTCTAAGCAATGATCATATTTTGACACTAATATGACTGTTTTCACCGCCTTATTCGGGTCGTAAATCTGCCAATCCATGGAAAAATCCTTCGCTATAATATCGAAGTCTCCCCGTAAGGTATCAACCGGAGGCGAGCCATTTTGCAATCGAAAAACCGCTCTCATGAAGAATTTGCCGGTAGACTCGTCATCAAATTGCTCGAGGGCGCAAATATAGCAATTGTGTTTGGCTAGATATCCGGTAATTGCAGCAACAACACCGGTACCTGCTTTGCAGGTACCGGTGAATATTAGGTAATCCTTTTCTGCTTTCATCATAAGAATCACTCGCCAACGCTTTTGGCCTCGCTCTCTCGTTTCCATTTGTATGGTTCATCACCAGCTAACTTGAAATATAGGATTAGATTTCCAAATGGTGTCGGCGAAGTCGGTTGGTAAATCTTCCAGTAGTTCCCATATGGTTGTGCCAATGAGTTCTTCCCGCTCATGCTCGAGCATGTCTCCCAACCAGCTATTGGCTGCCAGGATAATGCCGGCCTGGTCAATGACTATTAAGGCGGAAGGAATCTGGTCAGTAAGGGCTTATAGTTCTTCTTTCACAGCATGGTAAATTCTTGGGTATAGACCAAAATAGCCACATTAACACCCATCAAAGGTTTGACTGCGTTAAGTGCGTGAAGACACTCTAAAAGACCACCAGTGAGCAGGCCTTTCTGCAATTTCGCCTGTGGTAGTACCTCTCAAAGTGGCAAGTTTAAGTGCTCGCGAATGCCAAGCATTCTCAAGCTCAGATTCATCTTCAAGCTTTGCAAAATTGACAGGATACACCAGCCCATCTAGCCGCACATAACCTTCAGGATTTAACAAGGCAGCAGTGGACCAGCGTTTGCCGTCACACTGAGCGCAGCTAAGAAATAATTCTCCGTTGCTACCAGCCATGCAGTTGAGATTTATGGCATGTGAGATGATGCCAGATCGAGTCTGAATTTGGCAAAGCTCAACTTGATTCGCGAAAGACCAATCCGTGACAGGCTGCTCGACTCGCTCGCCGGATAGATAGATGCCTGGTGTACGCTCGCATGGGCAACTGTAAGCCCATGCTGAAACCCCGCCAATAATCAACATAGCAAGCGCAGGCAATCCAATTTTTAGTAAGAGGCTTAGCTTGTTATTGGAGCTGTCGGGTTGGTTTAAGTAGCCATTGGTTTGCATATTGGAAAACTCCTCGTTTGATTTTGTTATGTGGAAGCAAGGCGCAATCGGCTAGTGCGTTACTCAGTCAATCTGACGGAATGTTTCTCCTGTGCCGGGAGTGAATTGCGGTGGACTGCCAAATGGCTCGCCGCGCAAGAATTCTATGTTGGTTTCTCGCGTGAGCTCGTCCAGATCGGATAGAGCGCCCATACCCATTTGATAATCCGGGCCATTACCTCCCATAGAAATCGCGCTGTCTCGCACGGCAACATAGTGATCGTAGCTTGCGTATCGATTTAGCGTATAGACTTCATCGTACTGATCGCTCTCAACTCCATCGCCTAGCGGAAAGTAAGCGACTTGCCACTGTCCAACTGGCCTCACGCCGATCTTTTCAAGATACGGGTAAAGCTGTTGGCTGTAGATTGCATGAAATTCTTCAAAGCTTCCTTTCCTAATTTTTCGATATTCGAGTATTAAGACCTGCCCTCCCGGTCTTGCACGATCAAGCCGAACCGCTATGGCGCCGTTCGACCCTTGATTGTTTGCGGGCTCATATCTTTCACCTAGCCCGGGCATGAAGACTGGGCGGGCAGGCGCCATGTAACCTTGCAGGAAAACGCCTCCACGAGAACCCTTGGAAACCTCTCGCCTACTGTCCAATCCTTCGTTGTTGGCATCGAAAAGTGGCCCATCGCCTGCGAGCCGCGCTGAGCCTCCGGTTGCGCCCACGGATTGCGAAGTAGTCGGACGAGTTGATTGCCGATGCTCGTAGCTGGCATAGCGGGCAAATCGGATTGCCTCGTCCTGGCTCGGAGTCGCATCTTCGCCCTCGGGGTAAAAAATTTCAAAGTCACCAATAATTCTTGCCCCAAGACGTTCATACCAGGGCCAAACTTTGGTTGAACTCTGTTCATACCAATGTGCATAAGCACCCTTATCCAGGTAGGCATGCCGCATCATGATGACCTCCTGTTGTCCAAGACGCGGAACATCATTTCTAACAGGCGTTGGTTGGGCTGAAACGGATGATATGAACCCCATAACTAGTAGAGTAATTCTTAGCAATGACACGATTCGCGCATTGGTTTTAGGATTTTCTATGTATGAGTTAGCCATCTCTGCTCCAAATCTACTTTTGGTATTCGCATAGAGTTTGCGAAAACTCGAAATAAGACAAAAGAGATCGGGCCATAGGGCCCGATCATGATGCACAAATACCAGTGCACAATGATACCTAAAACGACATGTCTTGGAGAGATAGATTGTCTAAACCAGGCATCGAAAGGAGTCCTTAATCTATGTGTTGTCCTAGCTAGTTGTCTCCCTAAATATGAACTTTGACTCCTTGATTTCGAACAACTCCAAAACCCTTTCTGCGGGCATCAAATTGATGGCTCCTTGCCGCACTATTTTGGTGCGAACTGTGATGGTTCTTTTCAGCAAGCAGGGAAACGAAGAAATGTGTCACTGAAAAATAGTAATCAATAAGCGCGTGTTATCCATATTGGCTCTAATCGCATGAGTTTGTGTAACTCGGGAGGAGTTTGTTAACCCTGTTTATATAAACGCTCTAGCAGTCCTCATGGGGGAGTTAAAAAACACAAGCAGATTGGCCCACAACTCTAGATGTTCTAGAGGCAATCCGCATCGCTGGTAAAAACTAATAAGAAATACAGGAGCAACAAAAAATGAAAGAGATTCAGATACAACCAGGCCCTCATAGAAGGAAGATATTGCCTGCAGCAATCGCTGCTTTAGCAATAAGTGCCCCAGTCGCAAATAGTTCGCTTGCCCAATCTGATTCAGGCATAGAGGAAGTAGTTGTAACGGGTTCCTTGATCCCTCGATCTGAGGGCATCGTCGCTGCATCACCTCTCGTTCAGTTCTCAGCTGAAGACATTGAAGCAGAGGGCACAATTAACATGGCCCAGGTGATCCAAAACTTGACCTTTAACAATGGCACTGGTGTCACAAATTCTATTCAGGGAACAACAAACCAAACAGCAACATTTAACCTTCGCGGACTTGGCACTCGTGCAACACTACCGCTTATAGATGGTAAGCGTGTTCCGATTTCTAATGTACAAGTGCTTCTGCCTTCAATGGCAATGGAGCGTATCGATATCGTTACCGATGGTGCCGCCGCGTTGTACGGAACAGATGCTGTAGCGGGTGTGGTTAACATGGTCCCTTACAAAAGCTACGACGGTTTTAAACTTGAGGCCTACGAGGAGCAGGATAGCAGAGGCGACTACTGGCGGCGTGAAACGTCCTTTTTGGCGGGGCGTAGTTTTGGTGACATAGATTTAGTGGTTGCGGGCTCCTATCAAAAAAATGATGCCCTCGCCTGGCACGACAGACCAGAATATATTGTTTCGGGGCTCACACATAATAGTGGTTCTAATCCGGGAAACTTTGAAGTACCGCTTCGCGACGAAAACGGCGATTTAACCGGTAGAGTCAGAAACCGGCCTGACCCAAGCTGCGGGCTAAATGAAGACTCTGACCAAAACGCCCAGTTCAATTCGTCATGGGGTAACAGAGCTCTTGGACGTTGCTGGATAAGTTTTGGTGATACTCGTGATTTCATGGAGGAAATCAACTCTACCAATTTGTACGGAAATCTGAATTGGAATTACAGCGAAGACATCTCTTTCAACGCCCAGTTTCTCTACAATCGTCAGATAGTTCACGGTCGGCAGGGGCCGAGTAATCCTGGAGCGCGAGTTGATGAGTTGCCGACAGTTCGCGGAGAATTGCCTGGAAATACATTTCGAGCGGTTAATTCTAGTGGAGACCTTCTTTTCGCGGAACCTCTGCGGGACGCTAATGGGGCTATCATTACAGATGCCTATGGCAATGCACAATGGGTTAGAGATGGAAATGGCCAGACTGTCTTAGCGCAAAATCGTTATGCCGACTTCAATGCTGATCCACTAGGTGGTGTGCCGTTTTATGAAGATGTCCGGCTTGGAGCATGGTTGCCTTTCGGTAAGCCCGCGATAAATACTCATCCTCAGTCTTTCCAAGAAAACGATGGTTTGAATATGGAGCTGGATGATAGGCGCACTGCCCGATTCTCGTTTGGTGCCGATTTTAATGTGCCCTGGTTAGAAGGGTGGCGAGGAAAGGCTGAATATACGTACGGCTACTATCATCAGATTGATGTAGCGAACCAAGACTTTAGTTTCAGTGCCGTTGAGCAAGGTTTGAATTGTGATCAAATAAATGATGCCGATGCATGCTTCAATCCTTTTGCTGCTCAAGACGCTCGATATCGCAACTCTCAGCAGGTAGCAGATTCAATCTTCACAAGCTTTAGAGAGAATAACCGAGATGAGTTACAAACCTTCGATATTTATGTTACCGGTGAACTTCCGCTAGGCTTTGAACTGCCAGGTGGAGCTATTGCTGCTGCAGTTGGTTATCAGCGCAGAGATGAAACTGATGAGGATAATCCTCCAGCGGGCGATGTAGCGAACGACCAGCTAATTGGAAACCAGGAAGTTCCGCAGACAGTGAATCGATTCGTGAACTCATGGTTCGCAGAATTTTCATTTCCAATCTTGGAAAATTTGGAACTCTCGGCAGCTGTCAGAGACGAGTCGTTCAGTACTGGGCAGGGCGCTGTTGTAGATAAGTACGGAATCATCTACAGCCCTACAAACTGGTTGAATTTGAGGGCCACGACTGGCGAGGCATTCATTGTTCCTACTCTTCCGCAATTAAATCGGCCAGAACAATGTGGATTGAATAATGTGGATGATTTATTCAGTTCATTCTCAGGATTCATCACATCTTGTACTACAGGGAATCCCAACCTGCTTTCTGAAACTTCCGATAGTATTTCAGCTGGGTTCGACCTTACGCTTTTTGATGATTTGGTGTGGTCAGTTACTTGGAGTGAAACCGACTTCAAAGATCGAATAGTGAGCACAACTACACAGGATATTGTGAGAACCGATTTTGCGAATTTTCAGGCAGCGACCGGGTTCACACCTTCGGATGCGAACCCGTTTCCAACCGAAGCACAACTATCAGCCTGGATTGCCAATCCGCTGTCAGACTCACGTATTCTTCGAAACCCAAGTGATATTACTACCCCAGTTCGAATAAACCAGAGCGATTCCAATGCATCAACAATGCTGGTGCGTGCGATTGATACTCAGCTAAGCTATGTTTTTTCTCTTGATCAAATTGGGCTTAGCAGTTGGGGTAATGTAAATTTTAGCCTGCAGGCTACCTATGTGGATACATACACGTTCCAGTTGCAGCAAGATGATCCCGTATTGGAAGCAAAAGGAAATCAGAACAATGATTTTGGGGCAGTGCCTCCTATTCCAGAAATTCGGGCAAATCTGCGGGTCGGTTGGACCAAAGGTCAGCATAGTGTTGTAGCTACCGGTCGTTACGTGGATGAGGTTTTATTCGATGCTAACGAGTTTGGGTTTCAACGCTTCCTACCCGGCAGTCAGTGGCTCTCAACAGACGTGGTGGAAGAGTGGTCTCAGATGGACTTGTTCTATAGCTACCGAGATTTCGAGGCTTTAGGTGGCTCTTTTAATTTCTCTGTTGGTGCTCGTAACCTTTTCGACCGAATGCCTCAAAAAACAGGCATGATTGCGGGTGTTGTTGCTTCGCTTCAAGACCCTTTAGGGCGAGTAGTTTACGCAAGAGTAAATTACAACTTCTAGAAATCTGATACTGGGTGGAGTGTTGGGAGGGATGCAAAGTCTCTTCTAACACTCCAGCTAGAGTCAATTAGCTGGCGTTTAACCAAGTATCTGGCCTACTCGAACTAATTTTCGGTGCTCCTTTTTTCTTATTTTGTGGAAAAGTTTTAGCTTGGCCACAAACATTAACAAACGTTAATGTTTTTTGGAGCGCCTTGATTTGACAGGCTTTCTGTAGAAGTAGAGATTACGGCGTAATACTTCAGAGATCAGCTATCGGAAATATTTGCATGCTAATGAGCACGAGCGACATTTTTACCATTTTGTCAGTTGGATTACTGATCCTCCAGGGAGGCTATTTTTTCCTCTATTACAAGTCCAGCATCTCTCGCCTTATTAGCTTGAATTTTTTCCTCATAGCAATCCATTTCTTGGCTAAGCTTGGGCAGCAACTGGTTTTTGAGCCTATGCTGCTTGAGCTGCTTCAGCGTTTTTCATCTCTTATTCCAGGAGTTGTTTGGATAACAGCGTTCAGCCTTTTCTCTGATGAGGAGGAGATCAGCCCGTATTTTTGGTTGCTATTTGTTGGGTACTTTTTGCTCGCATCGATTGCATCTTTTCAGAGTATGGGGCTATTTCCAGCTAGTGAAGCGCAAGGTCAGCTGGTTTACTTTCTGTTCAATCCATTGCCTTTCATGATAATGCTATGCCTCGCCGTGCATGCCGTTCTCATCGCTATTCGAAGTTACAACATGGACTTGATAGAGGCACGAAGAAAGGTTCGCCTTTATTTCGTTGCAGGCGGCGCAAGTTTAGTTTTTCTTACCGTGCTTCCTCACGCTATAACGAAACTGGCAAATACCTTATCACTAAATGAACTACCCTGGATATTGCCAGCCATTGATTTCTTCTTACCTCTCTATGCATTCTCCATTCTTCTGGTATTCAGTCTAGCCTCCTATAAGATGCAAGGACAAATACAGCTTACGGTAGAGGGAACAAATCATTTACCCAGATCGATAACTGAGATTAACCAGAGGAAGGTGGATGAGGTTGAGTCAGCGCTAGTCGCCAAGATCATAAATTGTATGGAAGAAGACAAGCTTTATTTAGATGGCGGTTTCACCATTACAGAATTTTCCACTAAACTGGGGATCAATGAGCATAAGCTCAGACGAGTTATAAACAAGCGTTTAAGCTATAAAAATTTCAATCAATTCATTAACTCTTTTAGGGTTCGGGACGCGAAGCATCAGCTTCTTGAATTACCTTCGCCTATTTCAAGCATAGCGTTCGAAGTAGGATTTTCCTCTTTATCCGCATTCAATAAATCTTTTAAGGATCTTACTGGTCAAACCCCCACTAGCTTTCGCCTTTCACATTACTCTGTGAAAGAAGAGTGCTTAGATTTTGCCGGCTTCGAACCTTCGCTCAAGGACTAGGTTGCGCTGCCCGGTTGTTGAAAAGAGATTTATATAGGGAAATTCGATGGTCGTAGTCAGCTGTCCAACTAGCCATAGGGTGGGTTATTCTTTCAGAATTGGAACCATTGAATCCCAGATTCCATCTCGCATCTTGCGGTGATACCAGGCAGCTGCTATGTGGACGGCAATGGTAAAGAAACTTGCGCCTATCGCTCCTTCATGCATCACGATGGCAATTTCCATCAATATACCTGATTTGATGCCATAATAGTAAAGTGCCCCAATGATTATGCCTGTAATGGGCACCGCGGCGAGACTGGCATACATTGCAAGGTGACCGCAGCGCGCCAGAAATTCAAGAGGCTCAGGCGTATCTTTGGGCAAGGCAGTGGGATTTGTAAGATGCATATAGAAATAGCGTGCGGCCAGAAACAGTAAGAAAATTGAAGCAAAGGCCATTTCGTGCTGAAGTAAAGAGGCGTCTTCTAATTCTGAAACATCGCCAACTTGCTTGGTTAATGCATAGATAAAGAAGAACATGAATCCCCAGTGGAAAAACTTCGCGACCAGGCTATGCGCTGTTGCTCTGTTTGCGGAAGGCTTCCATTCGTCATGTGAAGGTGTTGAAAGTACTTTGCTTTGCATAATCATTAGTCCGTATAAGTAACAGGTATTCAGTACATGACTGAGTTTTTACGATTGAGTTAATCCTGGATTGCCCATTTGCTTTGATCCGCATCCTTCCAGGTCATAAATCCAAAGAACATCTCCTCCCAGCTCTGCTGTCCATCCCGCACAGTGATGGTCGGATCTGGATTAAACGGATTTGCGCCGAATTGTCGAAGGCGCCGTCGAGCACGATGCTCGTCCCTTCAGGTAAATAAACTGGCTCCTCGGAGTAGGAAACGCCCTCATGATCGAGTAGGGTGAAATCACCAATGCGCTCGGCTGCCTGTGCTTGAACAGACAGTCCAAAAATCAATAAAACAGTGATCGAACTTCGCATGACTTACTCCCAGGTGGTGTGTGCTGTCTCGGTTGCTTCTAGAATTAATCAGTGACCAGAATCATACCTAGGGAGCTAGAGTACAGGGGAGAAAAGAAACATTACCATTTGGAAAGGTTTTCGAATTGGAGCTTAATCTGGCTTACCATCGGAGTTGTGAGTTGTGGCAATGAACTTCCCTTGTGCTGGGTAGTTTTAGATAGGTATCGCCCTGGGGCGTCGTGTAGTATCAATGTACTTATTGATTGGCAGTGAGAGCTGATTAAATTGGATATCCTGATTATAGAAGACGACGCTGTCGTGTCCGAATTCATTTCTGAAAGGTTCGAGGCTGAAGGACATAGCGTTGATCTTGTGCATGACGGCAAATCCGGATTAGCCAAAGCGAAGACGGACTCTTATCGCGTGCTTATCGTAGACCGGATGATTCCGAAGCTGGATGGTTTGGCAGTAATTCGCGCTATTCGCTCTGCTGGGCTCAACACCCCGATTCTGATTCTAAGCGCTCTGGCGGATGTTGATGAACGGGTGGCAGGTCTTGATGCAGGCGCCGATGATTACCTGGTCAAGCCTTTTGAGTTTCAAGAGCTATTGGCCAGAGTGAATGTATTGTCCAAGCGCGCCTCTCATTCTTCCGGATCTCAGGAAGAGCTTGTTGTCAGTGACCTATGCTTGAATCTTAGAACCCGAAAAGCCAGTAGAGCGGACACCAGAATAGAGTTACAACCGCGGGAATTCCGTCTTCTGGAGTTTCTAATGCGCAATGTGGGGCAGGTGGTTACCCGCACTATGCTGCTCGAGTATGTTTGGGACTATTATTTCGACCCGCGCACTAACATTATTGATGTCCATGTCAGTCGTATCAGGCAGAAAGTTGACAAAGGTTTCGATCAACCATTGATTCACACCGTCCGTGGGGCAGGCTATGTTATTCGCGAACCTGGCTAACATACATCGCAGTACGTTTTTCCGTCTGACGGGATTGTTCATGCTTGCGTTCGTCGCCGCTACTCTTCTAATCGTGGCTTGGATTGACGAAACGATGGAAAACTATCTGGAACAGAAGGCTATTTCGTTTAGTGAAGAACTTAGTCAGGAAAAGCAGGATTTCTTCCATGCTAATGGTCGCGATGCTTTAGCAGCAGATATCTCTGCGTTCAGTGTAAAAAATACGGATTCCAGAGAAATTTATGTGCTGTTCGATGCGAGCTGTGAGGTTATTGCTGGCGCGCCCGGCAGATTGCCGAATGAGTTTAGCAATGCTGAGATCTGCGGCAGTCTTGTAGCAGCTGGTGGCACTCGCATTTTCGCTCTATCTAGAAGTATTTCTGAACTGGATTACCAGTCAGAGTTTATCTCCGATGCGCTCAAAATCGATGAAGCGGTCGCTCAGTTTGCTCAGTTACCAAATGGCGAATCAATCCTGTCTGTGCTGGTGGTACCGGAAATCGAAGAGACGCGAGATTTTTTAGATAGGACCCTGGCATGGCTGGTTGGGCTATTGTTTGCTGTTGGTCTCGCTGGAGCGATTTTCGTCACGCAGGCGATGAGCCATAAGCTAGACAAAGTTAATTCCATGAGCCGCGACATTCGAAAAGGAGATCTCTCAAGAAGAGTGCCGCTGGATGGCTCGGGAGATGAATTTGACCATCTTTCAGCAAATCTAAATTCCATGTTGGATCGCATTGAACAAGTTCTTGAAAGTCACCGGCAGGTTACGAACGACATTGCTCATGATTTGCGCACGCCGCTGACGCGAATTCAGACTCGAGTTGAAACGCTCAAATCTAAGCTTACAAAGGGTGAAATTGCCCAGGAACAGATTTTAAAGATCGAGGCTGAAATCCAGTCCATCTTGCAGATATTTAATGCCTTATTGCAGATCGCTGGTATCGATTCCGGGAGAGCTGCCAACTCTTTCTGTGAAGTTGACCTTGCAACCATTTGCTTTGACGCGGTAGAGCTGCTGCAATTATCGGCTGAAACCAATGATCTGTCCTTGGAGCATAGCTTTTATGAACCTGCAGCAGTCAAAGGAGACCGAAATCTCCTGTTTCAAGCGGTAACCAATATCATTGAAAATGCGATCAAGTATTCGCCTCCTGGTGGAAAAATATCAGTGATGCTGAAGCGAAATGGCAACAACTGTGAAATTACAATCACCGATGAAGGCCCAGGCATACCAGAAGCCGAGTTTTCCAATGCATTCAAGCGCTTCTATCGATTTGAGCGTCATCGTGGCACTGAAGGTCATGGTTTGGGATTGAGCCTAGTTCAAGCCGTTGTTGAGCTCCATCGAGGTTCAGTTCAATTGAAAAACTTGGAATTTGGGCTTGAGGTTAGTGTCTTGTTTCCGAGCTCTTGATGCATCTTAGGCCAGCATTTGCTAACCCAGTGATTACTATTCGATCTACACAGGCGCCTTCTCCCTCGCAAAGCCTACGGCGACCGCCCCCATGTTGCGTGCTGCTCACGGTCGCCATTTTGGCGTGGTTCCCTGGTTTGCTTTTGGCGCAGCATAGTCACGGCGCAATCACTCCAGCAGTCACTTTTCCCAAGGATGACGCAGTGCTGCTTGAGCAACCTCCTATGCTGACTCTCAGTTTTCGATACAACGTGCAGCTACTTCAGTTTGCGCTCTATACCGGGAAGGGGGAATGGATAGATCTGGGATTCGAATGGGATCCAGGGCAAATCAGGCCAAATTTTGTTTTCCCGATTCCCAGTGAACTGCCTGCAGCAGAATACTTTATAGCCCGATGGTCGGTGGTTGATGAGGATCAGCGATTTCTGAAGGGTGTCTTCAACTTCGCGTTTGGGCCTGAAGCGCTGCCGCCTTCTGAAATAATTGAGGCTTCAATCAGTCGCCGGGAAGACGGCGACTACGGCACACCTTTCGAGGCCTACAAAAGGCGCCAGCAAGAACTTGAAGAAGAGCAGCCTTAGGCAGCGCAGCAGACATTATCGTGATGTTGAAGCCTAGTGTGGACTCTCATTATCGAAGCTCTCTCCAAGTATTGGGGGCAAACTGGCGATTCCAAAGATTCTTTCGAAAAATCAATATGCTATCCCTGATACTCTGTTTCACCATTTGTGACACGTCAGTGTCGTAGAAAGAATTTTGTCGGTAATTGAGGAAATCACACAGCATTTTTTCAGATTCAGGCAGCAAAAATCTATTGAATCGCGATAGCCTACATCGCTTTGAAGTAGCAGGCAGAGTTCCGAACCTGAATGATCGATGCCATGTGAGCCTTTCAGTAATGAACCAGACAACTAAATCTAAGGAAATTACAGGAGATAGCAATGCGACTCTTTAAACTCATGGGCATTGTCCTGGGAGGTCTTGTCGTCATTCCTGCGGCCAACGCGCAAGAGGGACAGATTACTTTCCACAAGGACATTGAGCCAATTCTGCAGCGCAGCTGTCAGACTTGCCATCGTGTCGGTGGAGCAGGCCCAATGCCACTGGTCACCTACGATGAAGTGGCTCCGTTTGCCGGACTGATTGAATACAAGACAGGTTTGAGAGATCGTGCTGGCGCTATGCCGCCCTGGTATGCAGAGAAGGATATTGGCATCCAGCAGTTCAAAAACGATCCCTCATTGACTGATGAAGAGCTGGCGGCTATCTCTACCTGGGCGCGCTCTGGAACACCAAAAGGTGATCCCACTGACGCTCCTGATTCTCTGGTATTCGATGACAGCATCAAGTGGAAGCTTGGCGAACCTGATCTAGTGGTCAGCACTGAAGACTTCTATATGGAAGGCGGTCGCCCGGACTGGTGGGGCGATCTGCCAAGCGTGCCTACTGGCATGACCGAAGATCGCTATGTGAAATCTGTGGAAATTGTTGAAGTAAATGATGTGGGTGAGGGTGGTGATATTTCTGACACTGTCGGCGGCCTCTATATTTTCCACCATATGATATGGCGTACCGAAGTTCTAGATGAAAACGGTCAAACCATCCCTGGCGAGTCAGTCAACTGGCCGGTCCACGAAGTTGCGCGAAACGGTGACATTTTTGACCCGGAAGCTGGACCGCTGCTGAAAGCGAACTCAGCCTTCTTCACAGATTCAGTGCACATGCACTCCAACGGCCGCGATACTACCGGGCACCTGGAAATCGGTTTTCGATTTCACGATGAGAGCTATGTGCCAAAGTATGAATCTGCGATCAGCGTCCTGGGCAATGGCTCTGATATCAGCGTAGAGGGAGATGCTGGCAACCAGACGCTACATGCCTACCAAGTGCTTGACGAACACACTAAGGTCATCACATTTGAACCTCACCTGCACGCGCCAGGCGAGCGCATGTGCCTCGAAGCCATTTGGGGCTACTCGCGAGAGACTATTTCCTGTGTCGGCTATGACCACAACTGGGTGCGTGGCTATCCGTATGCAGATGATTACACGCCGCTGCTGCCGAAGGGCACTATTCTGCATATAACCGGCT
>Ga0160423_10003136_pt1 | contig 13790 bp, 11 predicted proteins | sample CRUFie14St8metaG_FD_108191 | JGI IMG/M metagenome (GOLD analysis project Ga0160423, IMG submission 108191) | Marine microbial communities from the Costa Rica Dome - CRUD Field 142mm St8 metaG | ecosystem: Environmental > Aquatic > Marine > Oceanic > Photic zone | place: Costa Rica: the Eastern...
ACTAATATATTAATAAAAACAAAACAGACTCCAATAAATAAAATTAATCCCATTACTAAAGGAAAATCCATATTATTAATTGAATCAACTAATAACTTACCTATACCATTCCAACCAAAAATATACTCAACGAAAACAGCACCTGACAACATTGAAGCAAACCAACCGGATGAAGCAGTTAAAACTGATGACAAGGAATTACGTAAGGCATGAATTAACACTACCCTAGTTTCTGACAAACCCTTGGACCTAGCAGTTCTAACATAATTTGAAGATAATGATTCTAATAATGAATTTCTTGTTAAATTAATAATTACAGCAACAGGCCTTATCCCTAAAGTAATTGCAGGCAATATTATATTTTTAAATTCTAAGTATTCACCCCTACCTAAATCATCAACTTCATATAAACTTCCCACAACATTCAAATTTGTCAACCAATTTAATTTGTAGGCAAAAATCCACATAATAATTATGGCAGAAAAAAAAGAAGGCAAAGACATTCCAAGAGAACCAAAAATCCAGAAAAATCTATCAAAAAAACTGTTTTTTTTTACAGCAGAAATAACCCCTACTGGTATTGCAAAAAATATTGCAAAACAAATTGAAAAAAAAGCTAAAACAAGAGTATTTGGAAACACAGATAAAATTAAATCTAACACTTCCTTTTCTTTATAAAAAAAAGATTCCCCCAAAAAAGGTTTCTTAATTACAATTTGTTTTTTTTTAAAATTTAAACTTAAGACTTTGATGTTATTTATTTTATCATCATTTTTATTATAAATAGAAATGACAGAGAGATCGTTTAAGTATAAAAAATATCTACTTAATAAAGGTTTGTCTAAATTATACTTCTTCCTTATCTTTTCTAACTGACGAGCATCGTCTCGCTCACCTAACATCATTTTAGCGGGATCTGCTGGAATTACATTAAATAATATAAAAACAATGGTTATTATACCAAGAATGACAAATAGACTATAAGCTGTTTTTCTTAGTAAGAAACTTGTCAAATTAATTATTTTAAAAGATGTTTCACCTCTTCTATTTCAGGAATGTTATTATAATGCCACTTTTTAATTATAACTCCATTTTTAAATAAAATTAAACCAGGGTCTGAACGAATTATAATTTTTCCAATATCACTATCGTCATAATAATATATAACGTCTTCACCTATAAATTCTTTTATTTGATCCATAAATTGCCAATCCGAAATTTGCATTACTCCAACGCCAGCTTGTTTTGCATGAGTAAATAAATCTTTTATTTGATTAAAAGAATTTTTATTTGTTTTATCAAAATTGTATGAAGTAGAAACAAGAATTGATGGAGCATTAATAAACTCAGAAGTTACATTTTTATCAAACCCGCCTTCTCTTAAAGAAAATGAAGTTGTTTCATTAATTTTTACCTCTGAATATTCACCGTTTTCCTGATAATTTTCTTTCATATCGAAGCCAACTTTATAAGGTCTGTAGTCTTTAAGAGGCAAATTATTAAATGTATAGGATACAAAAATCGCAGATAATAAGGCAGAAGAAAAAATAATTAACATACTGCTACTGTAATATTTTTTTATAATAAAATAAAATATAAATAAAATAATCAAAAATAATACAGGAAAGTACCAGGAGAAAATAAAGCCCCAAATTAAGGTGAAAATCAAAGAAAAAACAAAAGAAGGAATGTCTTGAAACAAAGAATTCAAACTTTTTCTTCTATCTAAAATTATTATTGGAATGGTAAAAACTATTAACAATATATCTTTAATAAATGATTCCCAAGGGGTTAAGCTTCTACCAATTGAATCCTTCATTGCATCACCAAAACAACCACAATCATCAACACATTGAATTGGTATTCCGGACAAAGTTTCTCCAGGTATACAAGTTGCAGTATGTAAAGTGAGAAATGTAAAAAAAATTAACATTGAAAAAATGAAAAATAATGATGTTTTAATTTTTGCTTTAACAATTAAAGCAAACCCTAAAACAATTTCAAAAACTGAAATAAAAACTGCTAGTAAAAGAGTATAATCAATTAACCACTCTAGAGAAAAAGAGTTCCAACCAAAAATTTCATGAAATCTATAAGCAAGTGCTCCGTCTTGAAAATACTCCTCTAATTTATAAGAAAAACCTATAGAATCATTTCCTTTTACAATACCTGACACAACAAGGGTTGCGCCAACAATTCCTCTAAAAAAAGAAGATAGTAATGCTTTCATAATAATTTTTTTAATCATTTTTTTCTTTTAATTGTATTAGTGCAAAAATAGAATAATTAACAATATCGTGATAGTTTGCATCAATACCCTCAGACATTATAGTTTCACCATCGTTATCTTCAATTTGTTTAATTCTGTGTAATTTTTGAAGAATTAAATCAGTAAATGAACTTATTCTCATTTCTTTCCAGGCTTCACCATAATCATGATTTTTTTGTTCCATTAAATTTTTAATTATGGTAGCATGTTCTTTGTACTCTAAAATTGATTCATCAACACTCATATCGGGTTGCAAAGTGGATTTTTTACTTAATTGAATTAAAGCAATTATTGAATAATTTAATATCCCCATAAACTCTGCATCAATTCCTTCTTTAATTTTTTGAACTCCTTTATCGTCAATACTTCTGATCCTTTGAGCTTTAATAAAAATTTGATCAGTTAAAGATTTTAACCTCAATATTCTCCATGCACTTCCATAATCATGCATTTTCTTTCTAAAAATATCAAGACAGTCATTTATAATAATATCAAAATAATCTGAAGTAGCTATCATTAATGTAATTTTTATTAAAAGTATTTATAAATTTAAGCTTATTAATGAAAAAAATATGTCTAAAAAGTTAAAAAATATTTCTTTCCCAATTCAAAAACCTTTAATAATGGGAATTTTAAATATAACACCAGACTCATTTTACGATGGTGGTAAGTTTTTCTCAATTGAAAAAGCTTTGGATCAAGTTAATAAAATGCAAAATGAAGGTGCAGATATAATTGACATTGGTGCATTTAGCTCTAAACCCAATGCAAATGAAATTTCAATTGAAGAGGAAAAAAAAAGAATTATACCTGTTGTGAAAGAAATTATAAAATCTTTCCCAAATTTATACTTATCGGTTGATACTTATAGAACAAATATTGCAGAAGCTTGTGTCAACCTAGGCGTAAAGATGATAAACGATATATATGGGGGGAGATATGACAAATCAATGATTAAATTCATAACCGATAATAAAATTCCATATGTGTTAATGCACATGAGAGGAAACCCTAAGAATATGCAAAAAAATATTAATTATGATAATTTTAAACAAGATATAATTGAATTTTTCAATAAAAAAAATGAAGAATTCATAAAATTAGGTCACGAAAAGTTAATTATTGATCCAGGATTTGGTTTTGGAAAAACAATTGAACAAAATTATAAACTAATAAATATGATTCCAGATTTAAAAAAAATAAATAAAAACATTTTAATAGGCTTGTCAAGAAAATCTATGATTTATAAAGTTTTAAATTCTAATGCTGAAAATTCTTTAAACAGTACATCTATTTTAAATACCATATGCCTAAAATATGGAGCAAAAATATTAAGGGTCCATGATGTCAAAGAAGCAAAAGAGGTAATAAAAATGATTAATTTAGTTGAAGATAATAAATAATGTTTTTTTTAGATTTTAACATATTTGATTTTATAGATATCACACTTGTCAGTATTTTAATTTTTCAATTATACAAACTGGTTAAAGGAAGTGCGGCAATAAATATATTTATTGGAATGACACTTGTCTATATTATGTGGAAAATATTTTCAGCCTTAGAAATGAGTTTGTTGTCTGAAATATTGGGCCAATTTATTAGTGTTGGAGTTTTGGCTCTAATTATTGTTTTCCAGCAAGAAATAAGACGTTTTTTAATAATCATTGGTAAAAATATTTTCAAAAACAAAAACTTATTTTTTAAAACAAAAAGTTTAAATAATTTGCTTGATGATAGTAATATTAATGATATATGCAATGCATGTAAAAATATGTCAAAATCTAAAACTGGAGCAATAATAGTAATAGAAAAAAATGACAACTTAGACTTAATCTTAAAAACTGGCAGGACAATCAATAGTAATTTATCACAGATTATGATAGAAAGTATTTTTTATAAAAACGCTCCTTTACATGATGGGGCAATTATAATTATTAATCAAAAAATTATCGGAGCGAGATGTGTTTTGCCAATTAGTGAATCAACAAAAATACCATCTGTAATGGGCATGAGGCACAAAGCCGCTATGGGAGTTACAGAGCAATACGATTGTTTAGTTATAACCGTTTCAGAACAAAATGGCAATATTAGTAGTTTTGAAAACGGAGTAATGAAAACTAATCTAAATATTAATACATTGAAAGAAACTGTTTTAAAATTTTCCACTCTTAAATGAAAAATGTAAAAATAATATTTTTGTTAAAATTACTACTTATCTTTTTTAACAGCTGTACATTTTTTAATAATGAAAATAATTTTTTTAAAATTTTAGATGAAAAAAAAATTAATTATTCCAAGCAAAACCCAACTGTAATTATTGCTCTAGACACCGAGTGCCCTCTTTCAATACAATATACTGAAAAAATTAATGAACTAGCCAGGAAATATTCTGAAAACGTGAATTTTTTAATTTTTTTTCCAGGTCCATATTATTCAATTAAAGAAATAGAATTATTTATTAAACAGAATAAAATTCAAATTGATTTTATTAATGATATTGATTTTAGAATTACTAATTGGTTAAACGCAACCATCGTTCCAGAATCATTTATTATTGATACAAATTCGAAGATAACATACCAAGGCTTGATTGATAATTGGGCGAGTGAATTAGGAAGAACAAGACAGTACACTAATAAAAATTATTTGGAAGACGGAATTAAATCTATCCTTAACAGTAAACAAATAATTATAAAAAAAACAAACGCTATTGGTTGTATAATTGAAAATAGTGATTACATAAAAGAGAGTCTAAACAATTCAAATCAAGCTATAAATATTATTTATGAAAAATGTGCTACATGTCATTATAAAAAAGGACCTGCTCCTTTTTCCTTAACATCATATCAAGATATATCAAAAAGAAAAAAAATGATATACCATGTAATTAGTAGTGACTATATGCCTCCATGGCCTGCAGATCCAAATTATTCTAATTTTATTGATGAAAAATTTTTGTCAGAAAATGAAAAAAACGTAATTCAAAAATGGATAAAGAGTGAAAACAACTTTAAATCTTACAAAAGAAAAAAAAACAACTATAAAATTAAAATCAAGAAACCAGACAAAATTGTATCAATGGACAGTTCATTTAAAATTAAAGGAGATAATAAAGATAAATTTTTAATGATGAAATTTCCATTCGAATTACCAAAAGATACATTTATAGAATCAATTGTTTTTGTTCCAGGTAATAATCAAGTTGTACATCACGTTAATGCTCACCTTATAAGTTATGATAACAGAAAGTCCAATATCTATAATGGTCAAAGATATGTTGATACTGAATTATTCCCAGATTCAATTTGCTTTGAAAAACTAAATTTATTCAATGATGATGGCAGCATTCCTCCACTAAGCAGATCAGTTTCAAATTACTTACCAGGATCTAGACAAACCTCATACCCAAATGGAATAGGGGTTATAAAAGCAAAGAAAAAAAATGTAATACTTGTTAACGACTTTCATTATGGCCCCTCTAACATTGAAACTTCTGATAGTTCATATTTTGAAATTTATTTTTCAAAACATGAACCAACAAGAAAATTAAAAGAAATTACTCTTGGCTCATTAGGCCTTAAACAAAATTATTTTTCTAATGATACTACTTTCTATTGTTTACAAGAAATAACACCAAAATTAATTGTCGAACCAAATAAAATTCTAAAATGTTCAACAAGAACTAAAGTATTAAAAGATATATCTATTTTAACTATCAATCCACATATGCATTTATTAGGAAGGTCATTTAAATCTTATGTTATAACTGAAAAATTAGACACTATTCCACTAATTAAAATTGATAATTGGAACTTTAGATGGCAATATTTCTACACATTTAATAAAATGCTTAAAATTCCTAAAAACTCTGATATTATTGTAGAAGCAACCTTCGATAATACCATTAACAACTTAGATAACCCATACGATCCTCCAAAACTGGTAACAGAAAAAATTGATTGGAATGGAAAAGGAAGTATGAAAACATCAGATGAAATGTTACAATTTATAATTACATATCTCCCATACAAAAAAAATGATGAAAATATTAATTTAGAAAACTAATGATATCTTTTTAGAATTTCCTGATTAATTTTTTTAACAAGTAAAGGGCCCTCATAAATAAAACCAGTGTATAACTGTATTAGTGAGGCTCCGGCATCAATCTTTTCAATTGCATCTTCAACACTATTAATTCCTCCTACACCAATAATTGGAATAGTTCCTGAAGATTTTTGATGAATGTATTTAATCACATCAGTAGACTTATTTTTAATTGGTTGACCGGTCAAACCACCAGGCCCAATTTTTCTAACTAAATTTTCTTTTGTCTTTAGATTATCTCTTTTGTTAGTGCTATTTGTAGCAACAATGCCATATATTTTATATTTTTTTACAAGCTCAATAATTGAGTCTAATTCACTGTTATTCAATTCTGGAGAAATCTTAATTAATATTGGTTTTGGTGATACTTTAGATTGATTGATTAATTGAACAGATGAAATTAGAACTTCTAACTTTTCTTTCTTTTGCAGTTCTCTTAGTTTTGGAGTATTTGGAGAGCTAACATTGAGAACAAAATAATCAACATATTCAAATAACTGATTGAATGCTTTTTTATAGTCTTGAACTGAGTCCTCAATTGGTGTAATTTTATTTTTGCCTATATTCCCCCCCACAATAATTTTTGTTTTTTTCTTTCTTAATCTTTTTATTATTTTTTGTAAACCATCATTATTAAAGCCCATTCTATTAATTAATGCTTTGTCTTTTTTTAATCTAAATAATCTTGGTTTTTCATTACCAAATTGAGGTTCTGGTGTTACCGTTCCAATTTCTATAAAAGAGAAGCCAAATGCATCTATTTCGTTTATTAATTCTGCATTTTTATCAAATCCAGCAGCTAATCCTACAGGATTAGAAAATTTAAGACCAAAAAGATTTCTTTCAAGTTTGTTATTATTGATTACATACCTTGATTTTTCAATGGATTTAATTAGTGGAATCTTAAAAAAAAATTTAATAAACTTAAAGGTAAATTTATGAGAAAATTCGGGTGGGAATAAAAAAAGTATCGATCTGATTAGGAACCACACAATTCTATAAAAATAATCAAACATAAATCAATAATAATTAAACAAAAATAATAATTAATTAAATATTTTATCTATTGTAAAGTTTTTAATGAAATTTAATTTTTAAATTTAACTTATATTCTACACAATTTATGAAGTCATTTTTTCAAATAAAAAGTTTTTTATTTACCTTAATTATATTGCTCAGCGGTATTACATTTGCTTGTGACACTTCCCCATCAATAATAATTAATCAAAACATAAATAATGGAGATGGAACATTCACACTAGATTTAAGTATATGTATAGGAAGTGGTGGTTCAGCAGATGGTTTTGATCTTTACTTTGAAAATGGGATAAATGTAATTTCAACTAATGTGACTGAAATAACCTCCCCTATTGGAGGAAATATTGCTGATGTAAGTATTAATAATGGAGTTTGGATAGCTACTTATGATGGTTTTAATGGATCAACAAATAGTTGGTTTGAACTTGAAAATGCTGGCTTTGGATTAGATTGCATGAATTTTCAAATTATAGTTGACGGAGACCCAAATGGATCAACCATTTGCAGTCTTGGAATTAATGAAAACTGCTTAGGTTTTACTCAGCAAAATGAATTTATCACCTGTGAAAATATTCCTGGGCCTTGTTTTCCAAATTACTTCATTGAAGCACCTGGCGGTGCAAACGGTAACGTTGAGAATGCTGGTGAGAACTGTTCTTGGATTGACGGAGAAGACGAAATAATTGAAATTACCATACCTTGTCAAGGAGAATATACGTTTAACTTGAGTCAAAATTTCAATGGCAACTTTTGGGGTAATACAATTTGGGCCACTCTGGGAGAATCATGTTGTGATGATCAAATAAATCAAATAACAGCGTGGGAAGAATCCACTTCTTGGACTCAATCTCTTGATGCAGGGGTATATTATTTAGTAATTGATATGTTTATTGATACTTGGTCAGGTTTATCAGGTGAATGGAGCTTAAACATTACTGCAGATAGTAACGTATCGTCATCAACAATTGCTGAAGCAGGAGAAAACCAAGAAATATGTAGTACTTCAACCATCTTAGGTGCAAATAATTTTCTTAATAATGAAATTGGTCAATGGAGCATAATTAGTGGAAACGGTGTTTTTTCTGACATAAATGACCCAGAGGCCACCGTTAGTAATTTATCATTTGGGGAAAATATATTTGAGTGGAGTATAATTGGTGAGTGCGGTGAAACAACCGATCAAGTTATCACAAATGTCATCAACGGAAATCCTGAAATTAATGTTCAAGATATTGTTTATTGCTTAGAACCTATATCATTAAATGTTAATGTTGAAGGGGAAGGTATGTGGTCAGTAGAACCTTCAACAAATATTTCAATTGAAAATCCAAACAATCCAAATACTACCGCAATACCAACAGCTTATGGAACATATACATTTACTTTTGAAGGATGCAGTGGTCAAGCTTCTCAAGAAGTAATAGTAAACGCATCAACTCCCACAATAATTGAATATCCTGATCAAGTGTATTGTCTATCATCATTTAATTTGGAAGCAGAAGTTGACGGAGACCCAGGTTATTGGGGTTTTGAAGGTCCAGGGTCAATCATTTTTAGCAATCCCCTTTCATTGAATACAACTGCAACTGCTGATGAATATGGTTTATATACTATTACTTATTATGGGTGTGGTTCCTCAACAAGTCAAATTGTAAATATTCAAGGTGTCTCTCCTCAAATTGTTAACTCCCCCAACGAACCTATCTATTGTAACTTCAGTGCTGATCTTGAAGTGTTTGTTGTTGGTGATCCTCAGGGTTGGACTTCAAATGGCCCAGGAAATGTCAATTTTTCTTCTCAAGGAACTTCAACTACAGCAACTGTGGATGAGTATGGTCTTTACGAATTTATTTACGAGGGTTGTAATGAAACAACATCAGTTTTTGTAGACTTTTCTCCATCTCCACCTTCAATAATTGAACAAGACACAATTTTTTGTGATTTATCAACAAATTTAGAAGCTTTTGGCGCAGGAGATCCTAATGGATGGTCAGTAATTACCTCTCCACCAGGTTCAAATGTAAATTTTAGCGATCAAAACGAATATATAACTAACGTTTCTGTTAATGAATATGGTACTTATCAATTTGAATTTACTGGTTGTGGAGATTCAGCTCAAACATTCGTAACATTTAAACCAGAAGCACCTTATTTACTTTCACCTGACCATCCAGATTGTCTTTTTGAAGCTGAATTAATTGCTTATACTAATGATCAAAACGCAGGACCATGGACACTAATTTCTGGTGAACAAAATGTTATAATTGAGGATGATTGGAATACATCAACTAAAATCACAGTACCAGACTATGGTCTATATACTTTTGAATTTGAAGCATGTGATACTTCTTCTGTCATCTCGGTTGGTTTTTCATGTGAATTAGATATTCCTAATACAATCACCCCTAATGGTGATGGAAATAATGACTTGTTTTATATTCCTAACATGAGCTATGAAATATATTCTGAAAGTCATTTAACTATTATTAATCGCTGGGGAAATGAAGTTTACTCAGTAAAAAATTATGGAATAAGTGCAGAGGATAATTGGTGGGATGGTGTAACAAGTTATAAGGAAGAAAAATTAAAATCAGGAGTCTATTACTACATACTTGATGTATACAATGCAGTTCGTAAACAAAAAGAAAGTTACTCTGGTCATGTAACAATTTTTAATAATGAAAACTAATCTAATTATTTCTATTTTTTTTTTAATAAGTCAATTTTCAACTTCTCAAAATTTAACTGTACAAAACCCTTCTTTTGAAGGAAATTCTGGAATTGGTATTACTCCTGCTCCTTGGGAGATCTGCATGAATGGTCAAACACCTGACACTCAACCTGGCTGGTTTGATGTTAATATAGCACCATCAGATGGAGCAACTTATTTAGGTTTAGCTACTGATCATTTCACTGATTGGCAAGAAGGAGCTTCTCAAGAACTTTTAAATGCAACAACACTCAATCCCGAACCAATGCAAGCAGGGGAAACTTATAATTTAACAATTGATCTTAGAGGATTTCCAGTTGTAGGTGGAACATACACAGACGAAGCTGAATTACTTATATATGGAGGTTTTATGACGTGCCCTCAAAATGAATTACTATGGAGTTCTGGTGACACACCTGATGATGATTGGAATACATATAATATTTCGTTGAATCCTAGTAATAATTACACATATATAATGTTACAAATTGAATCAACTAATCCAAGTCCACAATTTTCTGGAGCATATCTTTTAGTTGATAATATGTCAACTATTCAAAAAGGCTGTCCTGAACCAGAAGCTAACGCAGGACTAGATCAAGAAATTTGTGAGAATTTTATTAATCTTTCTGCAAATCCACCAACAAACTCAGTCGATGGTGGGATTATGACAGGGGAATGGTCAATAATTAGCGGATCTGGTCAATTTAACTCAATTAGTGATCCAAATGCATTAGTTTCAAATTTATCAAATGGTGAAAATATTTTTGAATGGACATTAACAAATGATTGTGGTACTTCTAGTAGTCTGGTTGTAATAAATTATGATTTAGAATTTGAAATCCAAATTCCAAATAATGTTAATTGTTTAAATAGTTTTGAATTATTTTCATCTGGAGAAGGAAATTGGATAGTAAATGATCCATTAAATTTAATTATTGATGATTCAAGCTCTCCAAACACATTTGCAACACCACAGAGTTATGGAACATATATAATTAGCTTTGAAGCATGCGGAAATATTGTTTATTCTCAAGAAGTTAGCATTATAGGATCAATTCCTATTATTTCTGGCCCAACAACATCAACCTGCCTTGACCCAATTTCATTAAACGTTTCAGTACCCGGAGATCCAGGATTTTGGTCTTATGATGGACCAGGGCAAGCAACATTTGATAATATTTTATCACTTAATCCAACAATAAGCGTTGATACATATGGAATATACAATTTTACTTATTATGGATGTGGACTAAGTAATAGTTTCGTGGTTAATTTTTTAACTGAAAATCCAACAATTGAAACTCCAGATATTACTTACTGCTCTTTTGAGACAACCTTGACTGCTTTCAGCCAAAACCCTGAAGGTTGGTCATTATATTCTTCACCAATTAACTCTAATGTTGAAATTTTAAATCCACAATCTGAAACAACTGAGATTGAAGTGAGTAATTATGGATTATATCAATTTATGTTTGAAGGATGTGGTGGATCTGAAATAGTTGATGTATTATTCGAAGCAATAGAACCTTCAATAATATATCCTGTATATGAAGATTGTTCAAAAGAAACTACATTGTCTGCTTATACACAAATAAACGAAGTTGGCGGACCATGGGAACAAATAAGTGGCCCTGCCGACGCAATAATAGAAAATCCATTTGCACTAACTACCAATATTATTGTACCTGAATATGGCGTATATGAATTTATATACCCATCATGCGATACATACTCAACTATTCAAATTGGATTTTCTTGCACACCAAATTTCCCAAATGTAATGTCCCCAAATAATGACGAAAATAACGATGAGTTTGTAATCGAGAACCTTAGCAACGGAAATTATGAAGAAAGTTTACTAACTATTATTAATAGATGGGGGCGAGTTGTTTATTTAGAAAAAGATTATGGGTTAAGTGACGAAAGCAAATGGTGGGATGGTAAAACTACTTACAACGTAAAACAATTTTCAGGAATTTCATCTGATAGAAATATTGAAAGTATTACAAAAAAAGAAGTAAGTGAGGGAGTTTATTTTTATGTATTTGAAGTATTTAATAAAGCACGGAAAATAAATGAAAAATTCACTGGGTACATAACAATAATTAGATAAAAAAAAAAGATCTCTAAAGAGATCTTTTTTTATAACAAAACTACAAATTACTTCTTTTTCTTTAGCTCTTTAATTTTTAAAGTAAAAGGATGAATAGATCTTGAAGATTTTCTATATTTTTCTAGATCTTTGGCAGAATATCCTTTAGTTGCCTCTTCATCTCTCAGTTTAAGAAAATTATTCATCATTTTAAATTTTGCTTTTTTATTAGCAACTAACGCTTCAGAATTTCCAACAGCAGATTTATCTTTTAGAAGCATTTTTTCTTCCATAGTTGCAATATTCTCTGCATACTTTGTAAAAGCCTTTTGAACGGCAGAAAGTTTAGAGCCTCTTAATTTTAATTCTTTCTTTAAAAAATCAACTGCTAATGTTGAATTTTTAATAAGTTCTTTTTTATTAACTTTTTTCTTATTCACTTTAGCATCTACTTGAGCAAATGAAAAAGAAAAAAACATAACAGCTATAAAGCTTAGGATTAATTTTTTCATAATTATGGGTTTTAAGAATTATATATATAACAAAACTATTATTTTTTTATTGTATAATAAAATAATTTAATATAAAAGCCCCTTATTGGGGCTTTTATATGACCGTCATAAATCGTATTAAAAATACTGTTTATTAAGTTGCTTATCTCTTACTTATTCAGTTTCAGTAGCTTCTTTAGTTTCAGTAGCTTCTTCAGTTTCAGTAGCTTCTTCAGTTTCAGTAGCTTCTTCAGTTTTAGTAGCTTCTTCAGTTACAGGAGCTTCTTCATTAACAACATTTTCAGTAGCTGGAGCCTCATCAACGGCAGGTGCATCTGTTTTCATAAACGTCATAACTCCAAATGCTATGGCAACAACAGCTAGTAACATGACTATTTTTTTTGCGTTCATTTGATTTAATTTTAAGTTAATACAGGGCGAATTTAACAAAATAATTAAAATATATAGATAAAATTAGTATTTTTTTAGATGTTCATTTTTAAACTTAAAGAATCAATTAAAAAATAATTGTCACATTTTTTTAAATCAATATCCCAATAATTTAAACCAACATGAAAATCAATTTCATCATTTTTTTGCCATAGCTTCATGAGTTTTGAAAAATCTACCATATCCACCTCTTGATAATTTTCAAACTCTGAGTATTTATCATAGAATTTATTAATCTCAAACAAAACTTCAATTTTTAGATTAACTAAATCACAAGGAGAATTTAAGTTATTTAAGTTTTTATTTTCTACTGAATAATTACATGATAACATTAAAAGAATAAAAGAAATAATTTTTTTCATGATATAAAAAATAAAGAAAAAATCTTGTGACCCTGAAAGGATTCGAACCTTTAACCGCCTGATCCGTAGTCAGGTACTCTATCCAGTTGAGCTACAGGGCCATTAGTTAATTTAACTTTTGATTTAAAAAACTTATGGCATTTTTTGTATCCTTAGGCTTACTAACAATTTTCATTGATTTGTCAAGAATAAACACAGAAGGTGTTTTTTTAACTTTATAATCCTTACAAACAGGTGACTTATAAACTTTAAATTGATTGACATTAATCCA
>Ga0160423_10003137_pt1 | contig 13788 bp, 12 predicted proteins | sample CRUFie14St8metaG_FD_108191 | JGI IMG/M metagenome (GOLD analysis project Ga0160423, IMG submission 108191) | Marine microbial communities from the Costa Rica Dome - CRUD Field 142mm St8 metaG | ecosystem: Environmental > Aquatic > Marine > Oceanic > Photic zone | place: Costa Rica: the Eastern...
TGCTCTCCACGCACACAGTGCTCAACAACCGATTCGATACGCTTCATTTTCGCACCTCTTCGCTTGGTTTTCTCAATCCATGAGATGATGCTATGGCGATACGTTGCACTCGAGTCGAGCCAATAGGATTGGGCCCGAGCGACGCGAAGAGCATCCAGCAATTCTTGTGGTTCAACAATGAATTCCCGTACTCTGGAGTCTTGACTCATATGTAACAGAATTTGATTCGAATATATCAATCATAGTTTTTGAAACTCTTTCAACATCGATGGCATGGTTCATTGAGTTGGTGCTCTAGCAATGCATCATGACGTTGTCATCACCACCAGACCCATCAGGATTCATGGCCGATCTCGGCATTGAGCGCACCATTTGGAAACCAGGTCACTCTCGATTGGAACTCACATTAACAGACGACCATCTCAACAAAGGAGGTGTAGCACACGGAGGCATTCACATGGTCCTCTTGGATTCGGCATTGGGGAGTGCATTGGTTGCATCCTTGAAAGTCGAAGAATGGTGTGCAACAACGCAGTTATCGACAAGTTTTCTCGCACCGGCTCGACCAAGCGAACGATTGGTTGCAGAAGGGAGAGTGGTTCGAAGAGGCAAACATGTTGCTCACCTCGCCGGTGAAGTCAAAGTTGGTGACCGGTTGGTGGCCACCGCAACAGGAACGTGGGCCATTTGGTCTTCGCGTCCACCCTCACTCAATGGAGAATGAGTCATTCAAATGAAAAAAGCCCCACCAAGGACCTGAATCCTTGATGGGGCGGAGAGCCACTTTTGTGGCAACACTCGTCGAACGAGTCAGCTAAAATCAAGAGAAGTTGAGAACCTCAGAGGTGCTCAATTCCGACCTTCTTGACGTTGGCCTTCTTGATCTTGTCTGGGAGCCAAGCTGGGCCGCCAGCAGGCTTGTCGACCATGCTGATGGAGCCTGTGAAGACGTGTACACGCTTGGTGCCACGCTCTCGTAGGCGGATGTTCGTGTGTCCACGGGTTGCAGCTTTGAGGGCTGCTCCTCGTGGTTGCTTGCTCGCAAATACTTGGCTCGTGTCTTTACCGTTCTCCATGAGAACGAAATATTTCTTGTCTGACATTTGGATTACCTCCAAAACCTAATCACAACTTCTAGTTATTATAATTTGTGCCGAAAAAAGGCAATACTGCGTCACATATGGCTTTCAGTAGGCCTTTCCAGAGGGGTAAAATCAGCGAAAAAGGCCACTGCGAGGCTAGAATTCTGCACCTGCAAGTGTCTTGGAATCGAGGATACCAGGAATTTGTCGAATGGACTCAACGACTGCTGTTGCAATGGACGACAGATCATCTGCAACCAACTTGACTATCAAATCGTAGTCTCCAAACAAAACAGTCACGTCATCGACGTTGTCTTGATCTTTCAAATGAAGATAGACGTCGTGTTCTTTACCCGGGACAACGTTCAGCAAAACATACCCTACTGCCATAGCAACCAAACCCCCGTTCCTTATTCAGAATAATATCTCATCGGTCTCGTTGTCTCGAGGTGACAATCGAGAGACGTGTTCCAATCGAATGGTTTCCCATTGTTCATCGCTCCAGTCCTCCGGTTTCTCACCTTCCAACCATGCAACAAACGCTTCCTCTGTCCATCCATCCGGAATTGGAGGCGTTGTTGCCATACTCAGCAGAGATGCCTCTGCTTGAGCGATGGAATCGGATGTTAGCTGCTCAAAGTCATCGAGGGACTCATCGGAAGCCCACTTGTTTTCTGTTCCTCGGCGTCGGACAACAAGAGCAGTTGTGATTGCGAGTATCATCAATGCAAGACCGATGGTGATCCATGGCAGCGGAGAGGATTGTGAGGCCGTTGCAACCTCTCCTTCATTCGTTATGTTGCAGTTGATTCGGCATACGTACGGTTCAACGGTAATGTTCTCTGTGCTTTGCCAGAAGCCTGTTTCCCCGTCTGAATCTTCACAACCAACTTCAATCCGTAACCGGTCCGTTGTCTCGTTTAAGTTTCGAGGAACTGGCCAGCGCATTTGATTGAATCCATTTGCATCGAGCGTTTCAATTGGCCGGAATTCCTTTGCCCAAACATCGGAACTGTTGTCGTCGATAACTGAGAGTGAACACGATACATCGTCCAAACCATCGAGATCTGTAATGGAAAGTTGGAAGGAAAGATCGCTTCCAGCTTCAACGGATTGCGGGGTTGTTCCATTGATGATGGGTGGAGCATGACGGAACAACATCGGCATCTGCATCGATGCAGGATAACCATCGATGGTCGAAGCGATGAGTTGAATCGACCCCTCATCCGAAGCAAATGAACCATCCAATTGGAGACGGAACCAATAGACTTCATCTCCTTCTTGCTGAAGGCAAGCATCGTTGGAAGAAACCCAATCGGGTTGCTCAATGAGAGGTGCATTCACCGACCATCCTAATTGTCGTAGAGAAAGTTGAACGTTCTCAAGCGGCCTGTCGCTATCGATAACCGCTCCAAGAACGGCAGGGTGGCCAAACATCAATTCCGTGATGGAACCTTGCTGGTTGCAAGGAATCATCTCAACGATTCTCGGAGCATTCAGTACAAGTGGAATGGTCAAGGACGCCACAGACTCAACACCTCGTGAGTCCTGAAGACGGACGACGATCATGATATCACCAGCTTCAAGCAAGTCTTCAGGAGGTTTCAGATTGATGATGGCCTCACCATCATTGACCGTCCCTTCTGTCGAAAGAACCTGCAGACCAAAGCCTGGCCAATCGATTTCAATGTCTGCGAGATAGGCATTTGCGAAATCATCTTGATCTGATACAACGATACGTAGGAATTCATCACCGTTGTCAACGATGCGATCGATGGCGCCTTTGGATTCGTTCTCAGAGAACAACTGGATTTGAGGTGCTGCATCTACGACTTGTAACGTGCGTTGAGCAACCAAACTGCCGTCGTCTTTTCGCATCTCGATATCGATGTTGTTGACGGACGAACCATTCTCAACCATGTAGGATGCTTCGTAACAATGGTGATTGGCATCGCTCATGTTCACGTAGGCAATATCTCTCAATTCGCCTCGAGAGACGAGGAATTGCGGCTGTTCGAGTACAGGATTGTGGTCAACATCGAGGACGCAGCCACTCAACATTTGTTGTACACCTCGTTGAATACCCATTGGCGTCATAGGAGGCAATTGCGTGACACCAAGCCATGTGATGTCTGCATTGGACACGTGAGGGCCGAACCACGATGCTGGCGCGTCAACAATGGTTGAGACGTTCTCAACCACTACGCTGGTCTGTATTGAGAGGCCGTCCATGGCAGTTACATGCAAGGCGAGATGCCCTGTTGTGACATTAATCGGGAGCGTGATCATGGCTTCCCATGTTGTTCCATTATCGTTCGATCCCATACTGCCCATGTTCCATGTTGCATTAGCAACGGAACACGTTGGACAAAGCACAGCCCATCCCATGTTGACCGATTCAACGAGCTCATCGTCAGATGTGGTAACGGTGCAGAGGAAAGAATCACCACGAGCATACTCGTCCTGATCGCAACCAACGGATTCAATGACTGGCGCATCATTTACCCAAATCCGCATGATGACGAAATTATTGAGCGTGTTTCGTTCAAACGAACTCGAATTATCGTGAGCATAGCGAACACGAACGTCCAACCATCCAGCTTCAGTAGGCGTAATTGGGATGGTGATGGACATACGAGAACCTGGCTGGTCGCCTGCGACAACACTCAGATTGGTCGACGACATCAAGACTGAGCCTTGCAAATTGATGATGTCAATTTGTCCTTGTCCTGCAGACATACCAATGTTCTGCAGTCCGACTTCGATCTGACCCGTCTGACCGACTGAAAAGTTGTTCAATATTCGCGTATCCAAGAGTTCGACATCGTGCAACGTGCTCACATACGGTGCCATTTTCGGATCACCGACAACAACCCCCATCCAAGAGATGTAATCGTTTGCAGCTGCATTGGCTTCAGCAAAATTGTACCCTTGTGCATACATTGAGAACAAGACACTGGGCTGACCTACCGCAGTAAGGTATGGTTCATACACGTAACCTTTGACTCCGCTTACACCATCTTCCAACAGATCAGCAACAAGCGATTGTCCATAGGTCGTGCCTAATGTGAACGTGCGTCCACCGGTTGATACGGCTGTTTCTGCAATCGAACCATTAATCCAAGACATATGGGGCCGAATCGCACGAAGAATGTAACTGTCAATGTACACCGAACCACTGGTCGAGGTGGCAACAACGCTCAATGGTACTTGGATTCGGAACGAGGTTGCATCCTGATGTGGTCTGAAACGCATGACTGCACTCCCCCAGTTGTTCTCAAACGTCTTCGAATCGGACGTATTTGTCGATACAACGTTGCCTTGTGCATCGAGTCCCTCGACAACAATTGTGAAACTTCCATAAAGGTCACCATCACGCTTCCCTTCGAGCGATACAATCCACGCATGCTCGTTCAACTCAGGATCGATGGTGACGAACTGTTCCAAAGAAGCCCCAGATGCACCAGAGCCTGAATACGCCTGACAGTCTTGATAGATGTCTCGGCTTAAGATGGTGATTTCGTCATCAGAGAGGGCACTTTCCCAGACCATGACTTTGTCGATCATACCCTCGAAGTACGTCGAACTAGCACGATTGACACCGAGTTTGTAGAGGTCAATGTTGTTCAGCGATCCTGTCGGGAAGGAGGTGGTTCGAACGTGTACACCATCAAGATACTGCCGTGCTGCACCGTTGTCAAACACGGTGACAAGGTGCATCCATTGTTGTGCTTCAACATCCCCAAAGGTGTGGGTTTGGTTGTTGTGCAATCGCCATTCCCCATTGAAAATAGCGTGCTGGAAGGATGTATTCGAACCAGCATTGTCGGAAACGGCGAGGACTGAAGCATAATTTGGAAGGGTTGTTGCATTGGCCCAAACCCATTGACTGACCGTGAAATTCCCAACCCAATCGTCTACATCAACCTCGACATAATCGTCAACGCCATCGTACCACAGGCACCCTCCATCGGCGCAAGAACGCCAGTTGGAGGCATCCATGTTGTACAAGGTCATGCTCGAACCGTTTGGAGCAGAATCGTTTGATTCAGTCCCAACACCTTCGTCAAAATTCCAAGCGTGGATCAATGTCGAAGGTGATGGAGGCGTTCCATCCGAAACGACAAAAGCAGAGGCGGGCACCATAGCTTTGGGTTGATTTGGCCCTTCCCATTTCAGGTGGAGACCGTGTGGACCTGTCCCTTGAAAGAATTCAATCCTGAAGTCATGCAAGCCTGAACTGAGGTTTCTCATTCCTGACTTTTCTCGCATGCCGTGTGAGCCGTAATTGGTGACTAGACTGGACCCATCAATCCACAATTCACTTCCATCATCGCTCGTGAGATAGAACGTCCAGTTTCCTGAGTCAGGAATGTCGATGAGACCACTGAATCGAGCACCCCAATTGTTCTTGAAACGATCATCAAGCCCTGGATAGGCCGAATACATAGATCCGTACTGCAGTGATGATTCAATTCTCGTATGCTCAGGAACACGATCGATGAGAGAAGGCATGGAGCCTGTGTTGAAACTAACACCCTCATTATCGAAGTACTCTGCAAAGATACCTTGTGTACCGTTGCTCGATTCATCGGTGCAAGAAGCAGAGATTGCAGCTTCAAGCGAAGCACTTCCGGCATTTTGGACTGAGGTTTGATAGTTCCATGCAAAGGTGTCGCCGGAGGACAATGTTGGAATTGAAGCATTCCAGTGACGAACACCGCTCGACCACGCTGCATCTTCGGTTTCAAAGCCCGTATTGAGGCCCCAATTTTTCCCCCAGTTTCCGTCGTTTGAACCCCACGATGCATACCCCATGACGTTGCTTATATTCGTCACAAATTCGGTTTCCTCATCGAAAATGACAGTTTGGTTGTACACCTCGGAAAGCGTTGTGTTCGCAGTATACAGGTCATCGTTCCAGAACTTGTATCCCGAACCGTTTCTGTTGGTGGCCAAATCCAAGACGTAGGTACCGCTTTGGCCCAAACTGTTGTTCGCTTTTTCAATCAATTCCAGTGCTGTTTCGACCGTGTATCCGGTCAACCTTGTGACAAGATAGAAACCATGTTTCTGCCTCGAAAACGATTCAAATTCACCTCCGGACAATGGGCCATAGGAATGGGTAGCCCAATAATCACCGCCAATGGAACTGTTGTAAGAGCCTCCAAGCAGAGCGAACTCTTGATCAAAGGAAGCTTTGTTTTGACCTCCATTCACTCGTAGTGGCATCCCTTTACTAGTCACAAGATAATTCATGTCCGATACATTGCTACGGTTGTTCAGCATCTCCAAGAAAGGATAAGCAAAGTACGTATTGAATTGATTTCGATTGATGGTTTCAGCCGTTGGTGTTCCATCGAGATCGAAGATGAAAACACGTTCGTGGCTGATGTTGCGGGCTTCAACAAATGCCCAACCTATGGTTTTACTCGATTCGGATTTGTTGTTGATTAAGACACCAACATCGCTGTAATCGTACACATCGATGGCATTGAAACCATCAGGTACAGCGACCGTTTGGTTGTTTAGATAAAGCCAATTATCACCCGTTGTGAAGCCTTGGAAGAGTTCTTCTGTCGCTTCGAGGCTATTGGATGGTTGCGGTATCAGTGGTGCTGGAGGCAATGCTGTCAACAATGAAAGCAGCATGATGGAAACAAGAAACAAACTTGTTCCTCGACCTGCCATGTCCTGTCGATACCAAATTGCAGTTTAGCAGTATTGATTGAATGGTCACATCCATGGTATCAAATTACGCTGTTTTCATACAAAAAGCACTGAAAGAATATGAAGGGTGGCCCCCTCTGAGCAATTGATGGCAGAGTTGTACATGGCTCGAACGTGCAGATGGGGCACACTCCGCGTCGTCGGCGGGGACGTTTGGAATCATTCTGGTGATGTCCTCATTACACCAGCGAACAATCGACTCTCTGGACGAGAAGGTCTCGACAACATGATTCATCAGAAGGCTGGTCAAGAATTGACGCAAGCAACTCGAAACATCTGCCTCGAAATGCGGAAAATCAACGCTCCACCGTGTGCTGTAACGCACAACGTCGTCACTGAACCGTTTGCATTGAGCGACCGATTCAAGCACATCATTCACGTCGTTGGACCGGATTGTCGACGACCCAATCAAGACGAAAACCGACGTGACCTCTTGCCAGAAACGTATCGTAACCTCTTTGCAACGCTCAAGGAGCTTGGAGTTATCGAGAACGTGATCTCCCCTCCACTTAGTATGGGCGTGTTCGCCTATCCTCACCGTGAAGGAGCACGACTGACGCTCGAGACCTTGCTCGGAATTCTCGATGGAGAAGAAGACCCTGGTGTCAAGACCTTCACCATCGTCGTCAAAGAAAAGAACTTCATCTCCAACATGCGTACTGTGTACCGAGAAATCAACGATTTGTTGCCAGGTATTGACACCACAAACGACTGAGGTCTGCATATGAGCGACCTTCCTCACATGGTGAGCGTCGCCCTTCAATCATCTTCGTCGTTCGATGCCATTCTGATGGTTTCCAATGATAGCCGAAAGGTACGTTCGATCGCAGAAATAGTTCCATCGAACCTACCACTACGGGTGATGACGAGTTTGAGTCGGGTCCGAGATGCATTGGTGGATGTTAACATTAAGGCACAGGTGCTTGAAGAAGGATTGTCTTCCAAAGGACTCTCCATTCTCAATGAGCTCTACGATCTTGTTCTCCAAGGAATGGGCGAGCGTTGGATTGCTAAAGGAGGGCGCTTGCTCATCGTCCTTGCTGAGCCAATCGATGGCGTCATCATGGTCGATACGAAGATGCTCGGTGCTGAACGTTTGACAGCCATTGCTGAAGAACAAAGCATCGAATTGGAGGTCTTAATCCGGATGATCGAACTCTCACGTGCCATTGGAACACGCGGACGGGAAGGAACAGCCATTGGCGCTTTGTTCGCTATCGGTAACATCCAGAAAATGCGAGGACATTCAACAGCGATGGTCTTGAACCCGTTCAAGGGACACAGTGAAGCAAAACGGGATGTTCGAAACAAGGAGAATCATGAGACACTTGCAGAGTTCGCGTGGTTGGATGGAGCCATTCTGTTCAATCGTGAGGGAATCGCAAGCGATGCAGGTCGTTACATCCAGGTCCCATCTGGTTTGACACCAAAATCTGGTGAAGGTGGCCGGCACCTCGCTGCTCGTGCCATTTCACAATTGACTGAAGGCGTGGCAGTCGCCGTCTCCTCCACAGGTAGCATCGTCTTGTATGCGAATGGTCGTGAACGCTATCGTGTACGCATCAAGTAATCTCGTCGATTGCTTCCTCCAAGGTTAATTCGCCTAGAGCAACCTTGCGAGCGAGATCGGATGAAATTGTGACACGTCCTTGACTTTTGATTCGGCTTCGACGTTGGAGTTCCTTTACCTCACCTTCCGTTGGTTGCAATTCAACCATTTCCCATATACGCTCACCTGCCAATGTCGCAATACGGATAGCAGAAACACTGTGTTGGTTTCGATTAAGCCCTCGAGAGGTTTTTCGTTCATCGACCAATTCAACAACATATCCTTGTTGAAGCATGGCATTGAGGAGCCGGTTGCGATGCGATGGAGATCCTTTGCCCACTCGAATCAAAAGATGTTGGAAGTTATGATGTTCAATCAAGGATTCAATCGTTTTGATGCATTCTTCGAGAGATTCGGTTTGTTTGGTATCGATGAGGACGCCATCGGTAAACCAAGCGATACCAGGGCGAGGTCCAGTATCGATACCGATGGTAAATCGATGTGTTTTGGATGCTCCTTTCAAAGCAAAAATAGCCGTCTCTATGGCAAGATCAATCGATTCAAGATCGGCAGCAATCGGGCGGCCTTCAGATGATTTACTTGCAATCTCATCCACAGTTCCAATCCAAATCGCATTTTTCGAAGGCAAAGGTTGCTTCAGAGAAACTTGTTCAACATCGATGTTTCGTGAACGAAGCATGTGCATAATGCGATAGGCAAGTTGGAAATCATCGGTTCGAACCAAGATTTTTTGCACGAACTTACCCATGCTCTGATGCCCTATAATCCTCCGTCTCGATTCAAGTTGAATGAACGATGATGGTTTGTCGCAAAATCACCGAAGTCAATAAAGGCGGCTGACAACAATGTCGCTACATGACAAGCCAGTACGAGCGAGAACTACGCCACGTTCTCGCTGGGATCCCCGCAGGTGTTGAAGCCGTGATTAAATCATGTTCAGTTGAAGAAAAGGAACGTATGCGATTGGTCCTTAATCGGCCGTTTCTCGTGGTCCGAGCTGCTGGTTCAGGAATCGAGGGCAGTGGTGATTTGCTCGCTTTGAGAGGAGACATTTCCTTCCCTATTGAAGTCAAAACCACTAAGGGAAAGAAGATCTATTTCAGCGGTCGAACGCTTGACCAGTACAACGCTCTTGCATACGAAGGTGAACGCTGCGGACTCATGCCTCTGTACGCTCATCGATTGAAAGGAGCTCGAGGTGATTCATGGCGGATTTTCCGTGTTGAGACATCAACGCTCGAAGGACGCCTACGTGTTTTGGCTCGTCGAATTCCTGCCTTACCTCGAACTCGGAAAGGACGGGCATTCATTGATTGGGACCAAGGCATGCCGCTCAACGAATTCATCCATATCTTGTGCCAACACAACGAAAACTCACCAACACTGGATTACATCCAGAAACGGAGTGTCGCTGAGAAAGAAGAGAAGGTGAATGCTCCAATCAAGGCCTCAATTCTCGATGAACTCCAACGTCGAAGAACCATCGTTCGATGATTAGAAGTATGGAATAATTAAGATGAACAAGAGAATAAACAGCAGCCCGAGTGAAGAGAGGTTGCTTGCTTTTCTTGAAATTTGATCCACCCAAAGTGGATGGAAATTCCACAGTTTGAGTTTCCGCCCAAAGGCTCGAACTCGTGAAAGTCCTGCATGAACCATGTCCTTGAACATGTGTCCTCCATCGAAAGGAACCATTGGAATCAAGTTGGTAAATCCAAGCAGAACGTTGACCCACATCATCCAAAACATCAGATTAACGAGGACCAACAAGCCCTCTTTTCCAAGGAAGTTACCAAAGAAGGTATCATCCGCTTGCAGCATTGCTTCCTCGTTTGGATGCATCGCTACACCCTGGAATTCGAATGGGATGATCATGATGGTTACAACGTGCAAAGGAGCAATCAGTGTCCTTTGTAGAGCAGTATATTCCACATTCGGCGACAAAGGTCCTGCCAAGCGATCGATGCCTGCTGTATTCGAAGAAAGTCCCTCAACACCCAAGAAAGGGTCGCCTTGTTCGATTGAAAACGATTCCAATTGTTCTTCTGAAAAGCCGAGGTTCTGATAGTAGATGTACTTGTCCGAAAAGGTCGCATTAACCGTCTCCCTCGTCCCATCCTGATGGAGAACACCGATGAGCACAGAATCACCTGCCTCGTATTGTTCCACAATGTTACGGAATCCATCGAGTCCAACAACGTCCTCGCCTTGAATCGTTTCAATCGTATCCCAAGGCAACATACCTGCTTCATCCGCTCCTTCGCCCTTGACGATACCTGTGACGTGGATGGATTGGTCGTCGGATGCAAACTGACCCGCAATTCCTCCGAGCAACAGCAACAAAACAAACGCAGCAAACAGGTTCGTCGCAGGTCCTGCAGCAAACATGCGCTGCCGCTCTCGACGTGGGGCTTTGAACAACTCTTCACCCTCTGGCTCAGCGAAAGCACCGAGCGGCAAAGGACCAAGTTGCAGCAGACCAAACGAACGAATACGCATGCCGTGTCCTCGAGCGAGCAACCCGTGTCCGAATTCGTGAATCACCAAAGCAACGATGAATCCAATTAAGCCCCACCAAAGTGGAATCATCGGATTGATTCCGGGAATAGCGACCAATTCGCTCGCACTCGGTGGCGGTACATCTGGGGGCGAGAGAATTGCTCCGACAAATGCAAGCAATACGACAAGAGCCACCATGAACATGGCAAAGGTGCAAACCCAGAGCGAAATCTCGCCGTAAATTCGCCAGAACCTTCGGGGTTTTGCCACCTTTTCAAGCAGGTCGAGTCCTTTTTTTGTTCGAACCATCAAAACGAATCCGAAGACTCGGGTAGCGTTCCATCGATCAAGAACACCGTCTCGTTCCCAACGCTTGAGCAACAAATACCACCCAAAGATGAGGAGAGGGATGATGCGCCAGTCGAAATCGACTGCGCCCCATGATGCTGCCATGGTTGCGTGAGTGCTCGCTTCCATATCAATCAATGCACCAACTCGTGGATGTGAAGGTTCATGAATGGGGAGTTGAAGGTTGAAGCATGTTGCATCGAGCCGCCATCGAATCATGGACGAGCGATAAATGGGGGCAATCATCGGTTCAAATTGCTGAATGGTTGATTGAAGACAACATTGTTCAAGCCTTCATTCGTCTCCAACGAGGTGCATTGATCATCGATGCAAGCATCGATGAAACCGGTCATTTGCGCTGCAAGAATCATCTTCACATTCCATTCGACCAATGGAATCCTGGTTCAATCCAAGCCAACCGAACGCGTGATTCTCGCGTACGATTCCGTCACAGGCACGCTGAGATTGTTCTCTCCGCCCGATTCCGAGCACCTGAATGGGGCCAAGCCCTACTCGAAGAGTGGCTGATGGCGCAACGTGGCGAGGAAACTCGACCGAAAAGCTCGGAGCAGCGTTTGGCCACCATCCGCCGATCAAAAGCTAGCATTGAACGCTATCTCGAACAATCGAATCTCGATTATGCCTCGGAACTGCTCGCCACGACCAAGAATAGTCTCGATAATGCTGCACATGAATTGGGCCGGAACCGGGCCATTGCTGAAAGTGAAGAGTGATTATTCCTCTTCATCAACGCCGAGAGCGATGAGGAATGCCTTTTCTTGTTGCGCTTGAATATGATCAGGCGATGATGAGAAGATGCGCCGAATCAATGGATCAGCAACCATCGGGAAGACAAGAATGCCGCCAATGCATGCAAAGAGGTACATGAGCGATGAGCCTGGAACATATTCCAATCCAGGACCTGTGCCACTCACCATGAGCTTCACCGCCCCAAGCCAAGGAATCTCACCACCAGCACGACCAACAAGCCAACTCTCCCGGACAGGCCCTAGGACTGAACCATCGAGTGTGCGGAGACCTGATGATCCATTCACTGCATCTGCACCTTGATCAACGGAACACTTGTTGGCATCACCGAGCGTAATTAGGCCAGAATGCTTCGGAACCCAATCATGGACAACCAAATGGGCTTCAACACCAGCGTGTACGTAGCGTTCACAGTCGTAAAAGCCCGCATCGATTCCATCGAACGAGATGTTGATGCTTGATTGATTTACGACATTGGTACCTGGCACATCCCACGTAAGCACACAGGCCCCATCGCTTCCTTCAATGCTCCATTCAGCATCGTAGGTTCCTCCAGTCGGGCACGGATCTGCCGTCGATGTAGCAGCATACGCTTCGTGAGGTACAACTCGAAGAATAGCACGGTGAATGATCGGTGTTGAGATTTCACCATTTTTCTTGTAAATGACGACATCACCTTCCATACCATGAGCCTCATGGCCATAATATGGATTCGATGGGTCGGTCGCTTCTGCAAACGTTACAATGTTCTCAAACGAGGACTTGTGAACCAAGACGAGGTCTCCAGCATCGATGCTTCCGACCTCGCCATCTGCATCATGAACCATGCTCGAGGACTCGACAACGACCAACGGAGGCATGGAACCGGTGTGTGCATACAAGGCAGCAATGAGAACGACAATCATGCCTCCGGCAAGCAAAATCTCTCGAAACAAGAGTTTTGTCGAGTCGGAAGGTTGCAAAGAATCGCCACCACGTCATCGTCGCAAGCCACGTTCTTGGAGAAACGCATTCCAACGCTCCTCGTATCCTGCACCAAGCGCTGCAGCAGAGCGATCGCCTTCGGAGCGGCGTCGCTTCAATTCCGCCGTACTTCGAATCTCGTAAAGCTCATCCAAAGTGCTGACGTGTCCTTTAAACACCAAAAATTCAGGTGTAACAAAGATCAATCCGGTTGCAGCTGCAACGAGTACACCAATTGCTGCTCCAGTGTATTCACCCCACGTGGCGGATTCTTGAAGGAACAACAACTGTGAGAGGCCTGCGAGAAATAGGACCAAAAACGCTCCAAAAAGCGTTGTAAGTATCGAGTATTGACGTCCATGCTGAGCCGCCCACCATCGAGAAAATACACCTGCCATGTTCGCCCCCCCAAGAGGACCTATGAACACCGTTCTTCAAGACGGTTACGGAAAACTGTGCTGTGACCAAGAGCCGATGCGTTGATATGCTTAGGAGGGATAGTTTGTGATAGTGGGTGTGTGCACTATGCGTAAGGCAGTATTTCTCGTTCTCATCTTTTTCATTTCAGTGATGGCGCCACTCGCTTCATCAGCGACGACTGAAACACAGTTCAAAGTAGGTACAACCTCGTACACGCACACTTTCAACGGTCAAGGGACTGGGTCTGCTGGTGTCATCACGTTCCCGTTTGGAGCTGAGGTGACTTCGGCGCAATTCAATTTCCTCGGTGAGGCGAGTACCACGACATGGAGCAACTTCACCAACAACAACGACTTTGGCGGCGTCGGTACTGGTCAATGGTCGAGCAAGCAAACAGGTTCGTTCCAA
>Ga0160423_10003138_pt1 | contig 13788 bp, 15 predicted proteins | sample CRUFie14St8metaG_FD_108191 | JGI IMG/M metagenome (GOLD analysis project Ga0160423, IMG submission 108191) | Marine microbial communities from the Costa Rica Dome - CRUD Field 142mm St8 metaG | ecosystem: Environmental > Aquatic > Marine > Oceanic > Photic zone | place: Costa Rica: the Eastern...
CCGTTGGGTCGAAACTGACACGGGGCACAGGGTCCCCAACCACAGCAGCAAGTGCGCCCACCTCCATGGCCACAGGTATCGGTTCGAAGCAGAGATCAGCGGTGAACTGGTCGGAGACCCCGATGCACCTGATGATGGCATGGTGCTAGATTTTGGTGACGTTTCCCGCATCCTAACGGAAGAAATCCATGATGTCGTGGACCACGCTTTCCTCATACAAGACACGGATACCGCGGGACGTGCCGCCTGCGAAGCCATGGGTCCAAATCACAGGACAGTGATTCTTCCCTTCCCTCCGACCGCCGAGCATTTGGCCGCATGGGCCTATGGTCGCGTTGCCAAGGCGCTGTTCGAATGCTACGGCGGACGGCTCCATTTGGAAGCCCTGCATGTACGGGAAACACCGAAGTCATGGGCCACCTACAGGCCTTAGTCTTCCTTCTTGTTCGACGGGAGGCGCCTTCTACGGTGTTTGGACCAAGCCTCGTCCCCGGACACGCGCTGCAAAGCGGTGGTTGCGTCGAGGTATGCACCAACAAGGCGCGTCATTTCTTCGTCAGACACGGCCGACCGGGCTGCCATGCGGTCCAACGCCTGGCGGACGCTGACCCGCCGCTCTTCGAGCCCAGGTAGGACATCAGCGAATTGTTCGACACTGTCCCGAAAGGCCCTCCGAACCTGAGGGTTGTTTCGTACGTTCAGTGGAACGACGTTCGGCAATGCTGGGTCCTGACCTTGGCGTTGCAGCACTCTTGTCCGATGAAGTTCATAGAGAAAAATCGTAACGGCGTGGCTGAGGTTCGCGATGGGGTACCCTTCCCACGTCGGCAGGGTAGCCAACACATCGCAGCGGTCCAAGTCCTCGTGTGAAAGACCCTTACCTTCCTCACCGAACACGAGGGCAACGTGCCCTTCGCCTCCCTCAAGACGGTCAGCGAGGTCCCAAGGGTACATGAAGTGACGAAACACGGTTTTCCTACCAAGCTCACGCTTACCCGAGGTCCCCACCACCAAGGTTGTGTCAGACAATGCTTCGTCAAGGGTATCGAACACCTCAGCATCGTCAAGGATTCGGCCTGCATGCTTAGCCCGGTTCCTCGCCTCGTCGTCGATGACGCATTGGGGGTGAACCAAACGGAGACGGTCAAACCCGTGATTCAACATCCCGCGGCACACGGCCCCAAGGTTACCAGCATGTGACGTCCCGACAAGCACAACAGTAAGCCGATACGGATCGGCAGGCAGAGGGACGACGCTGCGCTGACCCATTCACACGACCTCCTCGATGACCGAAGACAACACGCGTGGGTCGATGGGTGCGTACAGGAAAGCCACGAACCCTCCATTTTCACGATCAGGCATTGGAACTGACCTTTTCCTGAGGCCGTGCTTATCCCGAAGCAACGCGAAGAGGCGATTCAGTACTTCTGACGTTTCGGCATGGAGGCTAACAGGGTCCTGCGTCCAATCGACGCGGATGTGGTTGGCCATGGGCCGACCTCAGTCGGTTCGGCGCTGACGGTATCGCGTGACGTAGCCGGCGATCCAATTGCGGAGTTTCTTTGAATCAACGTCGGTCAATTGTTGGACCATGAGCTTGTTGTGATCGAAGTCTTCGGTGAACTTTTCACCGTGTTGTTCAACGAGCGCGATGGCGCGGATTTTGATGAAACTCGGTCGAATGTTTCCCATGCAATTCACTCCTGTGCGAGGGTTACCTCAATCGGGAAATCTGGCTCATCGTGACGGGTCACTTGAAGCTTGATTTTACGGGGAGGGTTCTCGATGCCTCGCGCCCAAATGTGCTCGTTGACGGAAGGATCGATGTATATCTCCTCTTCAGGGGTCACTTTCAGGTGTCGGACGACCTCGTTTCGGATGATCTGAATGGCACGGGGCGCGCGCTTGTAACGCGTGATGTTCCATGCCTTGCGCAAGGGAACCGTGAGTTCAGATACTGCTGCACGAACCATAGAAACACCTCAACGCTGGAGCTTGCTGCGGCGCCAGTGGTGGCGCTTTGGGTGACTCACCGTCTTGCGGTTGGTCTTGAGCATCACCCAGACTGGAACGCGGCGGTTTTGCTTGCCCACCTTCAAGAGACGGGCCTTCTTTGCTGTGGGCTTAATCTTCGACATGATTTCACCTCAATACTTGTCGAGCCCCGGGTAGGCCTCAAGGGCTTGTGGCAGGACCGCATGGGCCACTTCATCCATGATTTTCTGTCCTGCTCCCGTGATCACACGACCTTTGTACAGCATCTGCTCCCCGTCCACGCTTTCGATTGGCTTCAGATCGACCAATTCGACCAAGCCCGCTTCTTCGAGTTGCTGCATGGCGGTCCTGATGACGTGACGTGAGCCGGCTGCAGGGGTGTTGGGCATGGAACCGTTGTCCTTGTACCCGCCAAACAATTGCGAGAGGGCGGTGATACCGATGGGACCCCGTCGTGCAACCTTGCGCAGCACAGCGGCGGCACGGAGGTGCCACCAGTTCTCCTGTGTTGGCGGACGCTCGCGGGTCACGCCAGTCTTGACGTACGCGGCCCAGTCTGGGGCCACAATAGCGCCGACGTCACCCAGCCGGTCGGCCAAAGCGGGGATGAACATGTCCGCGGGAACGTCGTGATACGTCGTCATAGGAACACCGAGCATTCGGGCGACCGAACGCCCCTATATGAAAGCGACGGGGCGGTACACGCTTGCGTCGCCCCAGTTTTGTGGCTCGGTGGACATGTTCTTGAACGGTGGGGCTGACCAAAACCACATGAGGAAGGCCTTGGCCCAGAATCCAAACCTTCTGCGGACACTTCTCGGCCTTTCCTTCACCCTGATTTTCATGCTCTCCTACGCCGTGTACGCCAACACGATAGACACGGCGTATTACACCTACACGACTGAACCGACCACGTCCAGTCAATCCAGTGATGGTGAAATGAACTTTGAACGGCAATACGACGAATCAAGCTCCACCACCACCTGGTCATCAAACGTGACAATCGACCGGAACAACCTCACCTGGGTGAACGTCACCGCACAAGAACTGGCTCCAGGTGCGACGTTGACGGTGTTCGATGCTGCGGGCCTTTGGACCCACTCCCTGTTGGGCGATGAAGACGCAAAGGATTTCTCGTGTGCTGAGGACTGTCAGTTCAACGAAACCACGACCCTCGAGGAATCTGAAGGCATCGCCGACTACCACGGTCTGGCTGTCACAGAACCAGGAGCGCGCTCGAACGGAACCGTTGTGGCTGAAAGCCAGGAACAGGCGGAAGAGATGGCAGCTGAGATCGTGAACAACCGGCATGGCTCCGCCGTGCTACGGGTGACGATTGTGGAACCCGGTAACCGCAGCACAACACCATCCTTGACCATTGAGATGGTCAACGAAGAACTCGGCCCCGTGACACCCTTCACGGTCGACGTTGCATCAGAGTTTGTGTGGGCCTTGACCGCGGTCTTTGCCTGCTTTGCCATTGTTCTCTTGCCTGCGTTCGCCATCTACGCAGTTTCCCGACGTCGGGAGCGCGCCGACGAAGCAAAGTTGGCGGAGGCAGAAGCCTCCGATGTTGTCGATGCTTGATCGAACAGCAAGAATGTGTCACCAAAAATCGCCGTGGCCGATAAATAGGTCAGCGGAGTTCTCGCTTCATGCGGCAACGTCTGACGGCCACCGTCCTCGTTTGCCTGCTCCTTGCATCAACAACGCCCCATGCACTCGCCACGGAAGGCAGGGCCAGTGGCGTGGACCTGTCCGTTGAAGGGATCGCTTTCAGTTACACCTCCTCGGCCGATGAAAGCAAATATCGCATGTTCTCATCCAACCACCCCATTCCTGGATTCAATCGACCGGCCAGCTTGTTCGTGATCGATGGAGTGGTCAATGTCCCAATCAACGTTGACGTGACCGTCGCTAACAAAGGAAGCGTTGCTTCGTCTGTGACCGACGTGAGGCTCTTGGTGCTTCATGATGAATATCAGCGGTTCGAAATCGTGAACCTGACTGGGCCGTTGAACAGTGTCTCCCCCGGTTCAAGCAGTGTCATGCAGTTCCAATTTACGCCCACATATGCTGGGAACCACTCCATGCGCATTGAGGTCATGCATGCGACCGTTGATGACAACCCCAGCAACGACGTGCGGTTGAGCCGCATGACCGTCGGAGCAACGTACTGGAATTGTGATACGCTGCAAGGATGGTCCGCAACAGGAGAATGGTCCCTGAGCAGCGACACGTCGATTTCAATGGGAACGTCATGCCACGTCGGCAACGGGCAAAGCTCGACGTACAGTCAAAATTCCATCTCAACGTTGACTTCACCAACGCTCAACTTTGCGGACGGATTATCGAGCGGAACTCGGACCATGGGACTGAGTTTCTTCTACACCGGCAGCATTGTCGCACCCGACCGGCTGTCCGTCGAGGCGAAAACCTCGGCAGGTGCTTGGGAGGAATTGCTTGGTTTCTCGGGGACTGTGGACCAAGATTTTCTGACGGACGGGGCGAGTTGGAACACGTTCAGCATTGAATCAGGAGGCCATACTTCGCCCGTCATTCCACTTGCACCGGCACGTCATCTCCATGCAAATTCAGCGTTCCGTTGGACGCTCAACACGGATGCAAGCATCGAGGACATCGGCTTGTGGATGGACGAAGTGGTGATCATCTATGATCAATCAGCGCGTGCGGAAGCTTACGGCCTCACGGTCCAAGGCCAAGGCACAACAGGGGCCGTGCCTGGGGCTTGGGGAAGCGTTGACCTTCGCATTCTCAACGACGGGAACATCTCCACGAACGTGATTCCGGGCATCGAGGGATTGCCCGCTGGGTGGGACACGTATACCACTTTCATGGACGGCAGCTCAGTCCCTACCGCTGGGTTCAATCTCTTGCCAGGAACCTCAATGGACGTTTCTGTTCGAATCAAACCAGACTCCAACGCCACGGTGGGTTTGGTGCCCATGACCTTCAATGCCACCACCGACCACCCAGACATCCACGCAACGGGACCAATCAGTTTCACCGTCTTGGCCGACCGACTTCCTGTATGGCAAGGCCCAGACTCACGCCCATCCTGCCCCGCCCAGCAATCCTGTCCATTTGTCGCAACGCTCAGAAACGAAGGTGGCGCGTCCGATGTGTTTGATTTGTCCATCGACAACAGCCAACTACCCAGCGGTTGGAACGTCGATTTCGCATGGTCCCAACCAAACAGCGTGTTGGTACGGCCGGGGGAGGAAGTGGACATCGACCTGTTGTTGACTGTACCGTCTGGCGCTCAACCGGACACTGTGCGAACCACGGTGTTGATGGCCACCGCCCAAAACGACAGTTCGAGGTCTGACGCACTCGAGCTCGACGTTGCAGCATCGATGGTTTCAGAACTCAGATTTTCATCCACCGGTGATTTCTCCCCCGTTCTTGCCGGCGGATCCAGCACGATGACGGTTGAAATCGAAAATCTTGCTGAACGGCCTGACATTTTGATCTTGGACGCTGAGCTATCGACCGTTCAAAGCGGTTGGTCCATTGCATCGTTGAGTCGAACACAAGCGGTCATGACATCAGGTGCCACGGTCAGTGTGTCCATTACGCTGACCGCACCAGATGTGCTGTTTGCAACTGAAACAGCACCAGACGTACGGCTGCTTTTGTCCTCGGATCGAAGCGGAATGGACCTCCAATCGCCGTGGTGGGTTGGGCCTGATGTAATCGAAGTTCGCAGTGCAGAATTCGCCGTGGAAACCACCATGCTGCGCTTTTTACCAGGTGAACCGACAGGTGTACTCGTCAACCTGACGAATGAGGGCAACACGGATTTGAACCTCGACCTTGTGGTTGACGGTTTACCGTCTTCTTGGACCACATGGTGGCGAACAAACGAGGAAAACGTGTCCGCATCTATTGACCTCTCGACGCGGAACAGCCTAGGCCAGCCCCTTGCTTTGGAACTGATGCTGTTGGCTCCTACCAACGCCCCCGCAGGAACACCGGTCCCACTCACCCTTCGAGCCATCGACGCTGGTGTCGAACTCGATCGTCACGCATTCGAAGTGCTCGTACAACCCGTTCGCAAACCAGGATTGATGCTCGAAGGAAGCATGACAGCCGTCAGTGCTGGCGACACCGTATCGGTCAAAGGAACGGTATTCAACATGGGCAATGCGCCCGACCCGGAGGTGTTCATCGAAGTCACGGTTCGTTCAACACAGGATCTGCCGAACATGGTGACCTTTCTCAGCATTGACGAGGGATCAGGTTTGGCCCTCGACACGCCACATGTGATTGGACTAGGAACAGGTAGTGAGCGCACCTTCCAGCTCGATCTCAACGTGCCAGAGGCTGCCCCACTTGGGACACGAATCGTGGTCGAGGTCACGGTTCAAGGTGGACTTGACGATGAAAACAGACCCTATACCCTTGAGATGAGTCACTTGATTGAAGTGGATCAGCGACGAGAAGTGGAGGCAAATTGGAGCGTTCCTGATTCACGTGCATCTCTCGGGGGCTCGCATCAACTCACCGTTCAATTTGCTTCATCGTCTTCGTTTGAAGAAAATCTCTCCATGTCGTTTGCATACCCTTCCGCTTGGGCTGTTGTCTGCGATGGGATTGGCGCCTTGACACCGGATTCCGCTGCATATGTTCGACTGGAGGCGGGTCACATTGTCAAGGTTGAACGAACCATTGGATGCACGATTGTGCAAAACGGTGGACCTTCCGATGGTGACATGACCATCACGGTGATCACGGCAGATGGAGTAGCCATCACAAGCAAGGAAACGTCGCTTGCTTGGGAGGTTCCCCCAGAACCTGAAGGGTTGAGCGGTCAGGTCATAGCCTTGAGCGGTGGCGGCCTCCTCCTCCTCATCGCAGGCATGACACTCCTGCTACTCCGCCGAAACCAGGAGGAGGAAGACTCGGAAGAGACTCAGATGACTCAACCGTCGGGGCCCCCTGCAACCTTGGCTGGACCGACAGCAAACGTCGAGATGGCGCCACAAGCCGGACCGCCGGTGAGCACCACGAACGGACCACCGCTGCCGTCGTCGGGGCTGCCTGAAGGATGGTCGATAGAACAATGGGAGCACTATGGGCACCAATGGCTGGCTCAGCAACAACAAGCAGACCCCTAACCGAGGCCTCTGCCATGAGTGAAGATGTGACATGGGCGTTCCTGATGGCTGCGGTGGGTGTTTTTGGCGCGATGACGTGGTGGTTTGACCGTTTGGAAGGGCGTCCACATCTCGTGCGCCTCTCTGCAGCAGCCGGAATCATCTCGATGCTCGCACTCTTGTACTGGACGTGGAAGCCATGACGGCGGATGTGGTTGTCCCTGATGAGCATCCGTTGCACGGGCTTCATCCGGTTCGCACACCGGTTTGGTGGGGTTGGAGGGGTGACGTGGTCAAACGCTGTGACATCGAGGTCCACACGGGACGACCTGTTGTCCTGAGGATCGAAAAACGGTTCAGCGGTTTCGAGCGGTTGCTCGCGAAATTGTTCAGAGCCCCTAACGAGGTTAAGCGGCCTCTTGACCCGATGAACAGCCTGATTTGGGAATTGTCCGATGGAACACGCGATTTCCAAACCATTGTCCACCACCTCAACATCACCTTCGAAGAGGAAGCCACACCAGTCATCGAAAGGAGCACGGCTGCTGTGAGGGGATTTGTAGCCCTTGGCGTGATGAAATTGATTCCCAGTGAGGCGCGTGTCCCATGGTCGACTGAGCCGGGTGCCGTCCCACCAGAACAGAACATCGAGGCTCGCGATCCCGATATGGATCAGTGGACATGAGGGTGCCAAGCGAGACGGAAGCCGAACCCATCTTTTCGGGCTGAATAGGGTGCACTGTGTCGAGATGCGCAGCGGGTTGAATCGGATTCCATGTACCAGGCACCACCCCTGAGTACGCCACGCTCGGTTGCGTTGTGAACGGGGTCCTGAACCGCATGACGTTGGTCAAGAACCGGATGGTATCCGTCCGCACACCATTCTGCGACGTTCCCGGCCATGTCTTGGAATCCCCAAGGGTTTGCCCCTTTTTGGCCAACTTCTCGTGTGATACCACCGGCGTTTCCGGCATGCCAAGCAAAACCGTCCAAGTCGGTATCCGCATCACCGAACCACCACCGCCCCTGAGTACCCGCTCTTGCTGCATATTCCCACTCGGCTTCGCTCGGGAGAGCGTACTGGCCGAGACGGTCACCAAGTCGGCCGTTGGTTTCCGTGTTCAACCGAGCGACGAAGGATGCCACGTCATGCCTTGACACCGATTCAACAGGTCGTAAACCAGCCGTCCAACCCTCCGTAAACTTTGACGGGTTTTCGCCCATGACCAATTCCCATTGCTGTTGGGTCACGGGCCGAGCGCTCAATGCATACGGAGCATCGATCACGCACAACGTGGGTGGACCTTCGTCACGCCGGCCTTGCGAGGGGGGGCATCCACGGAGGAACGAGCCCGGCATGAGGTCAATGAAGTACAGACCATGCGGTCCTGGCACCTCGACCATGCCCACGGATAGGCCTATGATTCACGAACCCTCCGCCTCGACCACAAAGCAACAATCCTTATCCTCGGAACGAACAGGAAGCATACGATGACAGAGGCGGATGTGGTCGTGGAAGCACCCGATGTCAGTGATTTGTTGAGGGAGGGCGAAGCCTTGTCCCGAGCGCGAAATTACCCCGACGCCCTCGACCGGTTCAACCGCGCCATCGCCATGGACCCATCCAGCTCCATGGCGTGGTACAACCGGGGGGTTTTGCTCGAGGGCCAAAGGGATGCAAAAGGAGCAAAGCAGTCGTTCACCATATGTCTGGACCTCGACCCAGACCATGCTCCAGCCACAGCGAATCTAGCCGTTTTGCTTGAACGAATGGGAGAAACTGAAGGTGCTGGAGCGATGGCCACACGTGCCCTGACGCACTACCCCGATCACCCCGAACTTCTCGACATCCGACGTCGATGCCAGACCGGCAACGCCATCGAACCTGACCTCCCCGTACAACGCCCCACACCCACTGCGACTTGGGAAGACGAACATCTGACCAAAGCGATGGACAAAGCAGGCGTGACCGACGCTCAGGCCGTTTTGGAAGAATCAACGCACCACGATACAGATGGAGACGGACGGCTGGACGAAGAAGAGTTGGAGCGCGCAGCAAGTGTCGTGGCTGCGCAACAGCAAGTCCAAGAGGCAATGGTCGAACAAGACGCCGTTTCTGAATCAGAACCCGCCCCCGAATCCAGTACCGTGGTGGCATCTGAGCACAACGTCGCGCCCCTTGCTGAGCTCATTGAACAAGCACAGGCCGAATTGGAAGCAGGCCATCCCAAAGCCGCCATTGGACTCTTGCGTGACCGTCTGAGGACCGATGGAGCAGAAGACGTCGAAGCATGGATTACGGCAGCAACCGCCATGCATCGTCTCAACCTAGAGGACCACGCTTTGGGCGCGGCACAGCACAGCATCCGCATTGATGATGAGCGGCCGGAAGGCTGGGCCCTTGTTGGCGATGTTCATGCCGCAAAAGGAGAGATCAGTGCAGCCATTGACGCCTACACCAATGCCTTGGAACGTGGTGCAGATGACGATGTCGCCACACGACGTTGGCCGTTGTTGACGCGCTCTGAACATCCAGCGCTTTGGTTTGAAGAGGCGGTGGTGCGCCTTGGACCCGACGCCGCAGAAGACGATCGTACCGCGTTGGCTGCATGGATGCTCGACCTCGGCGAGGGTGAGGTTTCAGCACTCGAACACCTCCCTGACCAGCCTCCAACATTGCCGGAGGCTCCAGAATTGGGGGCCCGGGTGATTCTGCTGCTGGCCGATGACGCACCACGCCTCCGGGCCCGAGCCCACAGCCTGCAGCTTCAACATCTCGAAGCCATTGGATTATGGAAGGAAGAAGTGACGAGGGACAACACTGACGCCTCGGCGTGGACCGGAATGGCCAGAGCCCTTGAAGCGGCAGGAGAATTGGAAAAAGCTGCAAAGTGTCACGCTCGAGCACAACAGAATCAATCGGCTGACCCAGATTACATGGCACCGGCAGAATCGGGAGTCCCTTCTCAAGGTGAAACGCTGACAACAACCCTCGATGTGCCACCAGAGCAGGAATTCTCCACCGCAGCGGACCCAGTAGAACAGGAACACGTGGATGCTGCTGCATCCTTGCTGCTCACCAGCCCAGCACCACCGCCAGCGCCCGCTGTGGAACAGCAGACTCCTGAGGTCGATCTCGCTGCGGCTGCTTTGGAAGCGACCGCTAACATCGCTGCACCCACGAGGACCACGACTCCAGAACAAGACGCACAGCAGGGAAGAGAGTGGTTCAACCGTGGGACACAACTCTTGGAGGACAAAAAATACCGGGAAGCCCTGTCGTGTTTCGATAAATCGCTGAGTCTGCTGGCTGATGATGAAGAGAAGGTGATCCTCGTGCTCAACGCGAGAGGAAATTGCTACTACTACATGGAAGACTATCCAAAATGCGTCGACGCATACTACCAAGCCATGATGATTCGACCTGCGCAGGTTCGCGGTCAAACCCTGTACAATATGGGCGTGGCATACGCCGAAATGGAACGGTACGACGACGCCATCAAATGCTTTGAACAAGGGGAATCGCGTGGTCTGGCGCCAGACGAAATCGCCCTTGCCAAAGAACAAATTCGGCGTTGCAAAATTCTCCGCAAAGAGAAAGAGAAGCGTGCATCCAAGCGTAGGTGACGCCACAGGTTGATGAACGAGGACCTTGTGGGAACGACATGGACTGTGGAACGTGTGACTCGGCCCCTGCCCTACCGGTAGAGGCACCAGCCCCTGTGAACGTGAACCTCACCATCACCGACAAGGCCCGGGCAATGCTAAGCGACGCCTTTGGTGACACAGAAGGCCAATCGCTTCTGGTTGGCGTGTTGTCCGGTGGTTGCTCTGGATACATGTACGACCTGCAAATCATCGAAGGTTCGGAGCCGGACTGCCAAAGCTTGGATGTCATGGGCATCAACGTACAGGTCCCCAACGCATCGAGCCACCTGCTTGACGGAATTGAGATCGATTATGAGGACCGGCTGATGGGTGGTGGATTCAAAATCAACAATCCGAATGCTGGAAGCACTTGCGGTTGCGGCGAATCCTTTGGTTGATCGCGGATGTCGTTTTGCCACCTCCGACCCGATATTGGCGTACTTTTTGTCCGGGGCCGCGATGCGGTTGCCTTCATCGATGGCCTGAGCACCAACCACGTCCCCGCCACACCAGGTTCCGCCTTGCGGACGGTATTTACCGACCGAGCCGCGAAAGTGATTGCTGTAGCAACAGTGATGGTTCGAGAGGAAGGCGTCGTGCTTTTGATCCAGCGCGAACGCTGGCAGACCCTGCTGGAACACCTCACGCCTCGAATGCTCGGGCAAGAAGTCTCTTTGTTGGATTTGAGCAATAGAAACCACGTGGTGTACCAAACCATGCCGGATGGGCCTATCGAAGGGACGTGGTCAACAGACGATGGCATCACAAGAGCACGCATCCACAACGCATTGTCCATTTTGGTGATCTCTGGCCAAACCAGTGCAACCTATGCGCAAAACAACGAAGCTTGGACCGCTTGGAGGGTCGCCAACCGTTGGCCAGAAGAGGGCTTTGAAATCACCCCTAAACGTCATCCTTACGCGTGTGGGTTGGAATCATTGGTGCATGAAAACAAAGGATGCTACCTCGGACAAGAAGTCCTCACTCGTATGCGAAGCAGAGGCAGAACAGGGTGGGTCTTGGTTCAAGGTGCATCTGATGAGCTACCGCAGGAACGCATCACGACCTCGCACAATGGTGTGTCCCTAGCCATCGTTCGCACCAGCGAAGTTCAGTAACCGAGAACGTCGGTAAGTTGGCCTTTGTAGAACTGGCCAGACGTTTGCAACGACTCGAGTTCGTGTTCGAGCAGGTCGAGCTCGAAAATTTGCTCGACACCGTGAGCACCAATGATGCATGGCACGCCGATGTAGACGTTTTCGAGCCCGTATTGACCGGTCAAGTGGCATGAAGCTGGTATCAATCGGCGGCGGTCGTTTAGGACCGCTTCTGCCATGATGGCGGCGGCGGAACCTGGCGCATAGAACGCTGAACCTTTTTCCAAAAGGGCAACAATTTCACCACCACCTTTGGCCGTTCGTTCGGCGATGGCATCAATCCGATCTGGAGGCATCAGTTGCGTGATGGGGATGCCACCAACTGTGGTGTAGCGAGGCAGAGGGACCATGGTGTCGCCGTGACCACCGAGGACCATCGGGGATACGTCCTCTTCGGCGCAATTTAATTCGAGCGCGATGAAATGTGCCATTCGGGCAGAATCGAGAACACCGGCTTGGCCGATGACGCGTTCGTAGGGGAACCCTGTGACCTTCTGCATGTGGTACGTCATGAGGTCCAGGGGGTTGGTGACCACGATGACCACGGCATCAGGTGCGTGGTCACGGATGCCCGCTCCAACCTGGCTGATGATGTCGGCGTTTTTTCCAATGAGGTCTTCACGTGTCATTCCAGGCTTACGAGGGAACCCGGAGGTCACCACAACGACGTCTGATCCTGCGATGTCTTCGTAGGAGGAGGTACCGGTGATGCGCCCGTCGTAGTTGAGTACCGTGGCGTTTTCCGCCATGTCCAGAGCCTTGCCTTTGGCAAAGCCTTCGAAGATGTCCAGCAACACGATATCCGCGATTTTCATCTGCGCGAGAACGAACGCACACGTCGCACCAACGTTCCCCGCCCCGATGACTGCAATTTTTCTCCTTCCGTTCGCCATGGGCTCGACCTGAACCACGGTTTGGCACACGACCCATAAACTCGCGGTCAAGACAAACCGAGCCGGTTCCGTGGTGTTGAAGAACCCGCTTCCGTTGGGTTGAATCACCGCTCCAGCGGAGGTGTTCGTAATGCGCATCGGTGTCGTCAAAGAATCGGACCAGGAAACACGTGTGGCCCTCGTTCCTTCGAGCCTCCGCAAACTGACCAAAGCCGGCTTTGAGGTGGTGGTTGAGAGCGGTGCAGGGCTCACGTCAAGCCACGACGATCAAGCCTACATTGACGCGGGAGCAAGCATCGGCAGCCGCGATGACGTGATGGCATGCCCGCATGTGCTGGCAGTTGGATTTCCTGGCGTCGATGGGATGGCGGGTGGAACAAATTTGGTCTGCGTCGCTGACCCGTTTCGACACCCAGAACGTGTGAAAGCCTGCATGGACGCTGGGGTGACCCTCATGTCGATGGACATGATACCACGTAGACTGTCACGCGCACAATCCATGGACGTGAATTCAAGCCAAGACAATTTGGCGGGATACAAAGCCGTCCTGCTTGGTGCCGCCCACGTTCCGAAAGGAATCCCCATGATGACCACCTCAGCAGGAACCGTGCGTCCCGCCAAAGTCGTCGTGATGGGATCGGGCGTAGCCGGGCTTCAGGCCATCGCTACGGCCAAGCGGCTCGGAGCTGTCGTCTATGCCTCTGACGTGCGAAAATCCGCTGCAGAGCAAATTGAATCCGTTGGCGGCCGTTTCATCGAAGTTGACGGGATGGATGATTTCGAAGATGCATCCGGTTACGCGAAACCGTTGACCCCTGAATTCATTCAGAAGGTCAACGACACCGTCTGCGGTATCGCCTCGGACGCTGACATCATCATCACCACGGCCCGTATCTTTGGCCGACCGGCCCCCATCACTGTTCCAGCGACAGCGGTCGCGAACTTCAAGCGAGGTTCGGTCATTGTTGACATGAA
>Ga0160423_10003139_pt1 | contig 13788 bp, 7 predicted proteins | sample CRUFie14St8metaG_FD_108191 | JGI IMG/M metagenome (GOLD analysis project Ga0160423, IMG submission 108191) | Marine microbial communities from the Costa Rica Dome - CRUD Field 142mm St8 metaG | ecosystem: Environmental > Aquatic > Marine > Oceanic > Photic zone | place: Costa Rica: the Eastern...
ACCTGTCATGGTCCGGATGGACAGGGGACGCCAGTGCCTGATGGTAAGCCAGGGCAACTCCTGGCGCCTTCGATGGTTCAGGCTCCACGTATAATCGGGAGCGGAAGTACCATGATTCGCACTATCCTTCACGGTCTCACCGGACCACTCGATGGAAAGACCTACCCTGGTCTTATGGCCCCTATGAATTCACAGGATGACCAGTGGATCGCTGATGTCGCTACCTATGTGCGAAATAGCTTTGGGAACAAGGCAGCTCCAATCACAAAGGATTTTGTGGCAGCTATTCGGGAGGAGAACAAGGGTCGCACCACACCATTTACGCTTCCAGAACTGGAAGCGCTCGATCCGCCTATGCTTGTCAACCGCGGGGACTGGACTCTTACTGCAAGCAACGGGGCTGATGGCTGCAAAAATGCAATCGATAGTGACGGGAGCAGTCGATGGACCTCGGGGAGGACTCAGAGGGGTGGAGAGTGGTTCCAGATAGAGTTGCCAGAGGTATCCAAGGTAAGCGAGATCATCCTGGATTCGGCGCCTTCAACCGACGATTACCCGAGAGAGTATGAGGTTGTGGTAATGGCGAACAATGAATGGAGCAAGGTTCTGGCCAAGGGAAGGGGCGACGGTCCTGTCACCGTGATCGGTCTTCCACTCGTGAACACCAAGATTATCCGGATCACTCAGAAGGGCCGTGCGAACGGCAAGCACTGGTCGATTCACGATCTGCAGATCAAGGGGAAGAAGCTGTAAATCTGGAAGACTGAAAATTCTAAAGGCCATCCCTGTAGGGATGGCCTCTTGGTCCAAGGGGTGGAAATCCAAATGATGACGACCTACCGTTTTGGATAATCCTGATTTTCGTCGAGGTCTGCATCAGTGATCTGATCGGAGGGAACCCCTTCAGCGGGAACCTCTGCCTTCGCGCACCAGGTAATCGCATTCAGGACGATACGACGGAAGTCGTCGTGGCCCCAGTTACGGTGGAAATGTCCTCCTGTGAATCCAAAACCTCGACCGCCGTCGGGACGTTCGTAGGCCCAGGCCAGATGTTGTATTTCTCCTCGCTCGAGGGCGGCCTTCACATGTTGATTGCCGGAGTGAAACCCATTTCTCCTTTTCATCGTACTAGCAGGGGGATGGGCAGAGAGAATAGGGGTCACCCCTTTCATGTTCTCCTGAAAGCGCATGTGAAAATACCATTCATCACGAATCTTGAATGGCTTCACCCCACGGGTGATGGGGTGCTCTGGGAGCTCCTTGAAATCCGCATCCCAATGGGGGTTAACTGACCAGTTTCCTTCGAAGTAGCCCCCGATCCAGTCGAGAAACTTTTCACCCGATTTGCCCTTCGGCACCTCAACTCCATAATGGAGGCAGACGAGGCCGCAACCGTCCTTGAGCTTCACATCGAGGCCCTCCAGGTGCTGGTTTGCCATATGTCGGCCTCCACCATCGCAATAGAAAATGATACAGTCGGCATCCTCTAGCTCGGTGGCATTGGCGGGCCATCCTTTGGCGAGATGGACCTCCGCCTCAAGATTGTCACCCATATGCTTGTTCAGTTGATTGGCGAGCAGCAGGCATCCCGCCTTGTGCTCATGCTGGTCGTAACCATGGCTGCGGTGGCCAGCCATGAAGACTACCTTTTTTTTGCCATTGGGATCGGGGGATGCCTTCGCACCCTTGTCTCCGAGCAGGGCCGGACCGGTGAAGGCCAGCAGAAGAATGGCTAAAAGTGCAGCAGTTGCAGTTTTCATGGCTAATCCTCATCAAATCCTATCGGGAAGCAGATTGCAACCTGTCCATGAATTCCGAGGGAATAACCCGACATGTCCCGGTCAGTGCTAGCGAAACAGCGACCTCGATCCGTGGGCACAGCCCTTTCAAGGTCCCTACTTAACCCTCATGACTCCCTTCATGATCCGCCAATGTCCGGGAAAGGTGCAGACGAAGTCATATTGCCCCGGTTGGTCCGGAGATATGAATTCGAGGGCTTCGGTCTCTCCGGGAAAAACAAGCCCGGTTGCGGCTATGACCTCGGGAATGTCTGGGACGTAGCCCAGTTTCACTGCAGTTGGATGGTCTGCCAGCATCTGATCCGCTGCGGTTCCTATTTTCTCGAGAGAGCCCGGCTTGCCAATGACGATGTTATGGGGCATGGAATCGGTATTTTCAAAAATCAGTCTGATTCGTTTCCCGGGAGGGGCGTCGAAGACTTTTCTGTCGAAAAGCATTTGTTCTCTTACGGATTTAAGTACTACCGTGATGGTCTCGGTTCCCTTTCTCGGGTCCTGACTTTGCTTGTCCGCTTCCTGAGACTCAATGCTCTTCTTGAGCACTTGTGCAAACTGGTCGCCTTTTTGTGCCCGCTCATCGAGGTGCCTGATGAGGGTCGTCTTGGCAGTTCCAGAAGCATTCTTGCCGAAGTATGAAGCGATGGAAAGGACCGTGCCCCCCAATCCTGACTCACTGGTTTCCTGCAGATAGATATCGTCGTACCAGGCCGTACCCGTTTGCCCGCCATAACCGCCATAGAGAGCATGAATAATAATTTCCGTTGCACTGCCAGAGTCAAAATCAACTGAATACTCTGTCCACCCTGTCGTGCCGCGGACGGCCTTGGTCTTGTGTCCGACGCCATGGACATTGAACATGGATCCACTTCCTTTCACATTTTCAGTTCTGATCCATCCCCCAAGGCGGTAGCGGGTATTACGCTTCACCTTGATCGTAGCCGCCCATCCTGAATCTGAGCTCTGGTCGCTGGTGACCTTGAGGCACATGCTCCCTTTGCGACCTTCCTTGACGGCTGAGAAGGCTGCATTCCGGGATCCACCGTGAAAACGAGGTTTCCAGCCATCGGGCTGATCGCCCTGCATTGTTTCGATATCTCCATTATGCAGGACGTCTCTAGGGCCCTTGGTTTCCTTGGGCCTGATAGTATCAAGGGCACTTTTTACAAAGGATTCACCGTGTCGGCGAGCGGCCACCTGGAAGGCATCATGGAGAACAGGGTCATTCATGATAACAGCCGGATCTGCGCTGATGAGTCCCACGAGAGCTGTGCCAATGGAATCCGAGTTTCCGACGCTTGCAAAGGCAAGGAGGAGATCCAGAAGGACTCTTGGTTCCCTGATGGTGATTTTTCCATTGGAGATGAACATCTTGGCCAGTGTGTCATCGAGGGGTGCGTTGCGGAGCGCGGCCCTCCTCAGGCCCGCATTTTTCGAGGAGAGGGCCGCCTTAATCGTCTCGAGGTCGAGGGATCCATTGCCGGCCTTGGCGTAGAACTCGTGGATATTGCTCACGTTTTCGATACTCGTTCCCTTTTCGACTGCTGCTCGCTGAGCCTCCATTCGCCAGAACATGTTACTGCTCGCGAAATCAGCCTTGTAGGGATCATTGGAAGAGCCCTTGGGATAGACCCTGTAAATTCGTCCATGCTGCTTATCCCGGTGGGGAGTGACATAGGCGTTGCCCTTTCCCCGTTTGGCGTCCAACCCGGAGGACGCCTTATTAGGGGTCGGGTTGTGCTGGATCACAATATTGTACCAGTCACAGATCCAGAGCGCTCCATCGGGGCCAACTTCGGCGCAAACCGGTCCGGACCAAGCATCAGCAGAATTATAAATGTTATTGGGTTGCTGTTGTAATTCAAAGCCAGCGCCCTTCGCGTGGCGGGCCCACTGCCCAACGAGTTTTCCAGTTGGTGCACAGATGAAGGCCATGTTGTTCCAGTAGATTTCGGGAAACCGCCGGGAGGTGTAGAAGGCGTGCCCCGCAGCGGCGGTATAGCGGTGGTGGGCGTCGACTTGGCGAATATCCGTAGAACTCGGAAAGAAGAGAGGGTTGTCATCTGCTCGCGGAGTCCGTGGTTGACTGAGCCCGGCCTGTTCGTAGTGCCGCCGGGGAAAGGTGAGATAAAAGCTTGGATTTGCGTTCGCGGTGGAGCCGTGAATGTCAAATTCCTCCGAGAAACCCAGACCCCATGTGTTGTTGGTAGTGTTCTGCAGAAATTCCATCGCACTCGCATCCGGCTTGAATCGAAAGACTCCGGTGCCGAACCCATGAGTTTTTCCACCTACCTCTCCTCCGAATCCCGAATACCCCGTCGTGGCCCAGATCCAGTTGTCTACCCCGTAGCGGAAGTTGGAGGTTCCGGCGTGGGTGTCACCTGTGCGGATACCGGTGAAAAGGACTTTCCGCAGATCAGCCACGTCATCTCCGTCGGTGTCCTTGAGGAAAAGAACATCTGAACCATTCGTACAGATGACTCCACCGTTTGCGAAGACCATGGTGGTGGGAATCGAAAGCTTATCGGCAAAAACTGTGAACTTGTCAGCCCGTCCATCCCCGTCGGTATCCTCACAGATCTTGATGCGATCATTTCCGACGTTTCCTGCCTGTAGGTTGTTCGGGTAATCGATGGTTTCCACAACGAATGCCCGACCCTTGTGATCCCACGCGATATAAATTGGGTTAACGATGTCAGGTTCGGATGCAAACAGGGACAATTCAAATCCCGGAGGGACCTGAGCAAGCTTGATGGATTCCTCCGGGGAGAAGGGCTTGGGAACCTTGGTGACTAGCTTGCGCTTGATATAGCCAGGTAGCTGGACGTCGATCATTTCAAACTCTGGTAGTTTGAGAGCGGCAAGCTTACCCCGGGCTTCGTCACCCACTGCCCAGTAAACTGCGCGCTTGAGAAGGTCGTGAAAGTTGGGCTGGTCCCAGACACGGTGGTCGTGCCCGGAAGCGGTATAGAAGACGCGGCCCCTGCCCTGAGTTCTGATCCACGTCCATGGTTCTCCGTCCCTCTCCTGAAGGATGGTTCGATCGGAAGCGTGGCGTTCATGAACATAGGTTTCGTCCCAGGCGGTGAAGCCCTCATAACCCCTCGTCACCTCATGGGTTGAGTTGGTCGTCTGGGGGGAGAATTCGGCGGCGCCATGGGATTTGAAGACACCTCCGACCAGTTTGACGAAGGCCTCGGATTTCCCGTAGCACGCCGAAGCTGAGTGGATGGGGAGAAACCCACCCCCATTTTCGACAAAATCGACAAGGGCCTTTTCTTGTGCGGGGGGCATTGGCCCGCGCTGGGCCCAGTTGCCATACATCAGGACCGCATCAAATTGGGCCAAAGTCCGGGGGTGGAGGGCCTCCGAAGGCTCCTCGAGGTAGGTCAGGTTAATACCATCATCACCGAGGTGCTTTTTCAGCACGCGATAGCGAGTGATGGGATCATGTCCGGGGTGATTCTTTGTAGGAGCGCCAAAAAATAGCACTTCGAGGCGTCGGGCGTCCTCTCGTGGTGAAATCAGCGGGGCCGCAAAGGCGGCCACTGCAAGCGCGATGGTCAGGATAAGAGGCGTGTGTTTCATGGGAAATGATTCAGTATTCGAGCGAAGATATTTGGTTGGATCAGCGAGATCAGCTTGCGTATCAGCTTCATGTTAGGCTCTGGCCCTGCGCCTGTCTTTGGCATTTTCTTGATCAGTCGTGCCGAAAAAACACAAAATTGAGGCTGTCCCAGATGTGCCTCTGGCACAAGAAAATCAAAGGAGCATTAACCAGCGAAATTAATCTCCGGGGTTTAGGAACTCTACACACATCGCGTTGGCGATGTTCACTTCGTTATCGGTTTCCTTCAATGTGCCATCGCTCCTGATCTGGAAGACGGGCACGTTGCCTGATTTTTGTCCCGCAACAAGCAACCAGCGACCTTCCGGGTCTACGCCGATATTCCGGGGAATCTCGACCTTTGCCGGGACGGTCTGAATTCTCTCGATCTGGCCCTCCTCAAGAACCTTGAATACGGAGATGGAATCCCGGTTCTCCCCCTTGACGTCGCGGTTGGCAGCATAAAGAAATTTTCCACTCGGGTGCACCCTGATCTCAGAGCAGCTCATTCCTTCGGATTTGCTGTTTGCGGGGAGGCAACTGACTACCTGTTTGGACGCGCCGAGAAGCCCATTTTCAGGGTTCCGGTCGTATACCGCGACGGTCAGGTGTAATTCGGTGAGGACGTAGGCCTGCCGTCCGTCCTTGCCGAATTTCATATGGCGTGGTCCGGCACCGGCTTTGGTGCGTGCAGATCCTGCCCTCTTGAGGGTGGCTTTTGCGGCATCCAGATTGTAAATGACTACCTGGTCGATTCCTAGGTCCGGGGAGTAGGCGAATTTATTATCAGGACCAGGGTAGATGGAGTGTGCGTGTGGCCCTTTCTGGCGCCTGAGGTTGACACTGGATCCTTCGTGCTGGTGAGCCGATGCTGATTTCACAAGAGATCCGTCCTCGTCGATTTTCAGGGCAGCCACGCTGCCACTTCCATAATTCGCGACCATGAGGCATGTTCCTGTTCGGTCCACGGAAACGTGGCAGGGTCCTGAGCCCTCAGAGGGTTGAAGATTTATGGGGTTGAGCATGTAGTCCTTTCCGATTTGAAAGGCAGCTACCTGGTTTCTGTCTCCTCTTGCGGTAGAGTAGAGGTATTTTCCGTTGGGATGGAGAGCAAGGAAGCCGGCTCCGGAAAGTTCGGCTGCCAGCTTTGGCTTTGTGAGTCTGCCTGTCTCGGAATCAAGATCACAGAGGTAGATGCCTTTGCTCAGTCCTCTTCCCTGAGTTCCAAGGTAAACTTTCATGGTGCCTGCCTGAGTCAGGAGCGGGGAGAAAAAGAGGAGGCTGACGAGGAACCTGAAAAGAGTGAGTCTCATGGCGGGTCATTGATGTAAAATCATGGAGCCTCTGCAAGCCTTGGATGAAACGAAGGACTTATGGATGAGAAAGAGGGGTGTTTCCCACAGGGAATCTTACTTTGCCTGCACGGGATATGCTGGAACGCTGTTCTTGCGGTAGGGGGCCGGAGAAGATACGAATTCACGCAATGCGTTTTATCTTCTGTTTCCTGGTCGTGGTCTCCGTGCTTGAGGCTGCGCCGGTGGTGCCGGCAAAGGAGAGTAAGGCGTTTCGTGAGATTATGGCTGCGATCGCGGACCCAGTGGAGGATGCGGTGCACCAGAAGGTGAAATTTCGCATCAATCACATCATGATGGAAAAGGACTGGGCGTTTGTTGATGCGCTTCCGCTGACCGCAGAGGGCAAGAGGATTGATTATGCAGGTACCATGTTTGAGGAATGGATCGAGGAGGCTGATGAAGTTCTCTGGGTGCTTCTACGCTATAAGAGAGGCCGTTGGTACATCGTGGAGAAAGAGTTTTTCACGACCGAGGCAACCTGGATCGACTGGCCTCAATATTTTCGGGCTCCAAGCGGGATCTTCCCAAAGCGTAAGTTCAACTAGACGATCTTTTCCGGGGTAACCGCGAGTCCTCCGACCTCTATCTGAATACTATGAAACATTACACACTCCTTATCATTTCCATGGCTCTGGGCTCCTCGCTTCTCTGGGCGGAGCGTCCCAAGATAGGATCAGTCATCCGGCATGACCCGGACTTTGACAAACTCATTGCGAAAGATGCCGAGATCGAGGTTCTGGCCTCTGGTTTTGTCTGGTCCGAGGGGCCTGTCTGGGACAGGAAGAAAAACCGCCTCCTCTGGTCTGACGTTCCTGCGAACACGATTTACCAATGGTCAGAGGATAAGGAGGGTCATTCTGTGTTTATGACGCCATCCGGATATACGGGAGTGACAGCGGGATATCCGGAGCCGGGTTCAAACGGGTTGTCCTTTGACGCCAAGGGTCGACTTGTTTCCTGTGAACATGGGGACAGGAGAGTTGCGATGCTGACCCCGGAAGGGGGAAAAGTAACCCTCGCCGACCACTATGACGGGAAGAGATTCAATAGTCCGAACGATCTGGCGATTCATTCCAGTGGAGCCATTTATTTTACAGACCCACCCTACGGTCTTCCGCGCAGAGAGAAGGATCCCCGCCGCGAAACTGACTGGTTTGGCGTCTACCGGATTGAAACAAATGGCGAGGTGAGCCTTCTCACCAAGGAGTGTGACCGCCCTAACGGGATCGCGCTTTCACCAGACGAAAAGAAGCTTTATGTCGCTCAGTCCCATGGACCGAAGCCCTACATCTTCTCATGGGACATCAAGGCAGATGGAACCCTCGGTCCCCAGAAGGTCCTGTTTGACTGCTCGACGTTGGCCCGGAAGTATCCAGGAGCTCCCGATGGAATGAAAGTAGATAAGGACGGGATAATCTGGACGACTGGTCCAGGTGGGGTGCTCGTGATTTCTCCAGAGGGGAAACTCCTCGGACATATCCTTACTGGTCAGCGCACCGCAAACTGTAACTGGGGTGATGATGGGTCGACCCTCTACATGACGGCCGATTTTCATGTCTGCCGGATCAAGACCCTTACAAAGGGAGCAGGCTGGTAGGGGCTACAAAGTCTTTCCTACTTCATGGCGAGAACACCATTGCTCATGGAGCATTTGGGGTCTACAGACTTTATATTCTCGAGAATTTCGGTTCTGAATTTCTCGACAAGGCCTTGTCGGATGTTGTCGCCCTGATCGGAGAAGGGAGGAGCGTCCTCGCGGTAATCGGTCTGAAGCAGGATCCAAACGGTGAATAGTCTGATGGTCCGCGTGGGGCCTCAGCTCAGCACCTCCTCGACGACTCGAGCCTTTTCAACTCCGGTGAGACGAAAGTCCAGTCCCTGGAAGCGGTAGGTGAGTCGTTCATGGTTAATTCCAAGCTGCCGCAGCATGGTGGCATGAAGGTCATGGACAGAGACGTGATCCTTGGCGACCGCGTAACCAAGTTCATCCGTTTCGCCCCAGCTCGCACCGCCCTTGATCCCGGCGCCGGCCATCCAGATTGAGAAGGCCTGAATATGGTGATCTCGTCCACTGCCTTGCGCCATGGGGGTCCGTCCAAACTCTCCTCCCCAGATAATGAGGGTATCTTCGAGTAGTCCACGCTCCTTGAGGTCCTTGACCAAGGCGGCGGTGGCCTTGTCAATGTGACCGGCAACGGTATTGATTGCGCCCTTGACGTTGCCATGGTGGTCCCAGCCGCGGTGATACAACTGGATAAAGCGAACCCCACGCTCGGCAAGGCGGCGCGCGACAAGGCAGTTGGAGGCGAAGGATCCGTCTCCCGGCTTGGCGCCGTAGAGGTCAAAAACATGCTTGGGCTCCTTGGACACGTCGACCAGATCTGGAACCGAAGCTTGCATCTTGAAGGCCATTTCATACTGGGCGATTCGAGTAGCAATCTCGGGGTCATTCTGCCTCTGGCTCAGCAGGTCGTTCAGCCCGTTAATGGTGTTAAGGAGGTCTCCCTGGTTGTCTCGTGATACCCCTGCAGGATTGTTGACGTAGTGAACCGGATCCCCCTTTGAGTTGAATTTGACACCTTGGAATCGAGAGGGAAGAAATCCACTGTGCCACTGGCGGGCAGCGATGGGCTGATCCTGCCCCCCTCCGGAGGAGGTCATCACCACAAACCCGGGAAGTTCATCGGTGTCTGCTCCGAGTCCATACAGCAGCCAGGACCCCATTGAAGGGCGGCCCGGAATGACCGAGCCAGTGTTCATGAAGGTGTGAGCTGGGTCGTGGTTGATTTGCTCAGTGGACATCGAGTTGATTACTGCGATGTCGTCTGCGATCGAACCAATATTGGGAAAGGCGGAGGACATCAGTCTCCCACACTCCCCATAGGGTTTAAATTCATGTTGGGGGCCGAGGCACTTGAGCTTGTTTCGACTTCCTTGAAGCTGTGCGAGCTGCTGTCCCTTGGTGAAGGACTCCGGCATTGGCTGTCCATTGAGGCGAGCCAGTTCTGGTTTATGATCCAGAGTTTCGAGGTGAGAGGGTCCACCTGCCATACAGAGATGAATGACCCGCTTGGCTTTTGGTGAGAAATGCAGTTTTTCATCGAGGATGCCCTTCCACTGGGGGGCGCCCTGTGACTCCTGACTCATTAGATAGGCGAGTGCAGCACTGCCCACCGAGTAGGATGAGCCCTTGAGAAAGGTCCGCCTGTTAATCGCATTGATCAGCTGTTCGTTCATGATTGAGAGTTATGGGAGTTATCCAGATTAGTACCTCGTAATGGTCTCGTGCAGATTGAGGAGAGCTCTGGTGACCGAGGTGAAGGCCGCGAGATCCATGGGGTTGGCTTCCCTTCCTGCCGGGTGGAGCCCAACTTTCAGAAGTGCATTCGCTTCCTGAGGGCTTTGGATGTAGCGCTTGAGCTGCCTATCGTAGAGATCCTTCAGGAGTTTGTGTTCTTCCGGATGAGGCTTGCGTTGGAGGAGTGCCTGAAAGCCAAGCTCCAGCCTCTCATCGAACGGTCGGCTGTCCCCTGTAAGCTTCTCCGCGAGAACCCACGCGGCCTCAACGAAGGTGGGATCATTGAGAAGGTTAAGAGCCTGTTGCGGGGTATTAGAACTCTCACGACTTGCGGTGCACTCTTCCCTGGGGGGCGCATCAAATGCGACGAGCATAGGATGCAGGAAGCTTCTCTGCCAATGCATGTAAACTCCGCGGCGATACTGATTCTGGTCATTATCCTGTTTGTAGGTTCGCTTGGGAAAGTTCAGTTCCCGATAGTAGCCTGCCGGCTGGTAGGGACGGGCACTTGCACCACCTATCACCGGATTAAGGAGGCCCGAGACTGCAAGGGCATTATCGCGGATGAACTCAGCAGGCAGTCGGCGCGCATTCTGTCTCGCGTAGAGCTTATTGTAGGGATCCGAGCCAGTCAGATCCCGGGAGGCATTGGAGGATTGCTGGTAGGTTTCCGACGTAAGAATCAGTTTGACGAGATACTTGATGTCCCAATCACTCTCCATGAATTCTACGGCGAGCCAGTCAAGGAGCTCAGGATGCGTAGGCCATTGACCCTGGTTGCCGAGATCCTGCAGGTCCCGGGACAGACCAGTTCCCAGAAAAAGAGCCCATACCCGGTTGACGAAGGCCCGGGCGGTGAGAGGGTTATCCTTCGACGCGATCCACTGGGCGAGGTCAAGACGTGTCAGCCGATCCCCGCTGGATTTGGATTTTTGCTTACCACTGGCAAGGAAAGCTGGGAGCGCGGGTTCAACGACCGGCCCCGATCGATCCGTCCAGTCTCCTCTGGGCAGGATCCGTATTTCACGAGGATTGGTCGAGAGTGTCACGAGGGTCATGCGGGTAGAGCCCATAGCCCCTTTTGCCTGCTGGTCCAGTTTGGCAATCTTGTCCCGGACCGGTTGAAGAGAAGGCGCAACCGTCCGGAAGTAATTAAGCAATGGCTCACGAATACTGGCGCCGAGCTTTTTACTCCCTACGGCAAGCAACTGCTTCCTAAGGTTATCTGGAATGCCCGCGAGTGCGGCACTGGCATCACTGGTCGTTCGTCCTGCCAGATCCCACAGGACGGTTCCTCCGTGTTGAGTGTAGGCTAGTTGGGTGATTTTTGTTCCGGCGGGAAGACCGACTTTTTCGGCAGATACCTCGATCCGAACCCACTTTCCTAACGCAGGAAGGTCACCACCCCGGTGGTGGTCTGGTCCACTATTTCCCTTGCCATAGGGAATGAGATCTTCACCCCACCACACTCGGTGCTCCCAAGAGTTGTTTGCATTAAACTGGAGCATGATCTGGCGTGGAGGATTCTTGGGGTCGAGCCAGACATGGGCAAACAGCCGTTCCCCATTACCAAGGCTGACTGGTTTGCTACTGGCGTCTACAATGTGTTGAACGAGACCATTGCTTGTCTGTTGCCGAGCGATCTTACCAGAATGCACGTTGTCGGTGACTGTCTGGACTTTTTCGAGGGGAAGCTCGTTGTCGTCAAGGATGGTCAGATCCTTTGGCTTGCTGGCTGAAATTTTCGCCCGCAAATCATTCAACCATGTAAGAAACTCTTTTTCCAAGCCGGGTCCTGTTACTTCCAGTTCTTTTTCGAGGAGTCGCTTTTCCTTCTCGATCCGGGTCAACTCATTCGTGTCCTTGGGATCGGGGACGTCGAGGGCCGGCCCCCACTTGTCCAGTTTGAAGCCCGGGTAGTTCTTTATATCCGCACCGGCATTGTAGCGGCCATCCCCATTATAGGCACCCTTCTCATAGATGTCGGAGAAGAAGGCTTCCATGGAATAGAAGTCCTTGGCGGTAAAAGGATCAAATTTGTGATCATGGCACTCGGAGCACCCCATTGTTGAACCGAGGAAAGCGACAGAGGTCGTCCTCACTCTCTCGGCATAATATTTGGCGATGTATTCGGCATCCTGAATTCCCCCTTCCTCGGAGAGCTGGTTCACTCTGTTGAAGCCGGTGGCAACGTATTGCTCAGTCGAGGGCTTCTCGAGAAGGTCCCCCGCGAGCTGCTCTACAACAAAGGTATCATAGGGCTTATTGCTATTGAAGGCGCGGATGACATAGTCCCGGTAGGGCGTCATACTCCAAGTCTTGTCACTATGGTAACCATGGCTATCGGCGTATCGTGCGAGGTCGAGCCACATGACTGCCATCCGCTCTCCAAAATGAGGAGAGGAGAGAAAGTGGTCGATGTAGGATTGAGCATTTGATTTCTCGATTTCCTCGAAAGATGCCGGAAGACCCGTAAGGTCGAAGGAAATCCTTTTTCTCAGAGTGTCCATGTCCGCCCGCGGAGACAGCTTGCGGCTGGTCTCAGGCATTCCCGCAAGAATAAAGTTATCGATAGGGTGAGTGGCTCCCACCTTGGGAACTTCTGGTCTTTTGGGAACTATGTAGGCCCAATGCGGTTCATACTCCGCGCCCTGTTCTACCCATTCAGACAGGATCTTTTTCTGAGCGGAGGTGAGCACCCTGTGAGATTCGGGAGGAGGCATGATTTCCTCGGTGTCCTCTGTGTAGATCCGATGAATGATTTCTGATTCTTCGGGATCGCCAGGAACGAATGCTTTCGAGGCCAAGGCATCTGCCCTGACGTCCAGTCTGAGCTTGGCTTCGCGGGCATTTTTGTCCGGGCCGTGACACGAGAAACAGTTTTCAGCCAGAATAGGTCGGACGTCTCTGTTGTAGGACAGGGGAGCTGCCACCGCGGGCAGAGAGGCGAAGAGAGTAAGCGCAGTGATGGTTAGGCGCATGGCGCCTCTTACGTAACGAGGGCCGTGAGAGTTCGCAAGAACTGGGTTTTCCCAGCTGGTCCTGTTTTCGTGGGATTGCTGCCGATTACGTGGCCAATACGGGCACATTTGGCAATTCGCCTAGCTCAAAACTCCCTGCACGACTTTTGCGGGTTCTACCCCGGTAAGCCGCATATCCAATCCCTGAAACTTCACGGAGAACCGATTATGATCAATTCCCAGCAGATGAAGCATGGTGGCATGCAGGTCACGGACATGCACGATATCCTGCACGGAGGCATATCCAAGTTCGTCGGTTTCCCCATACGCTGTCCCGCCTTGGATCCCCCCGCCGGCCAACCACATTGAAAATCCTTTCATATGGTGATCCCGCCCGGCCCCACCTTTTCCCTGAAACATCGGGGTCCTTCCGAACTCTCCACCCCAGACGATAAGGGTTTCGTCCAGCATCCCGCGCTGTTGCAGGTCGGTCAGCAGTGCCCACGTTGGCTTATCGGTGAGCCCGCAGCAGGTATTCATGTATTTCACCAGACCGCCATGATGATCCCATCCCCGGTGATAGAGCTGAATGAAACGGACTCCCTTTTCTGCCAGTCTGCGAGCCAGAAGGCAATTTGATGCGAAAGAACCATCACCCGGCTTAGCGCCATACATGTCGAGAACATGCTGTGGTTCGTCTGAAACGTCTGTGAGCTCCGGAACACTGGCCTGCATACGGAAAGCCATTTCGTAGGCCGCAATACGGGCCTTG
>Ga0160423_10003140_pt1 | contig 13781 bp, 14 predicted proteins | sample CRUFie14St8metaG_FD_108191 | JGI IMG/M metagenome (GOLD analysis project Ga0160423, IMG submission 108191) | Marine microbial communities from the Costa Rica Dome - CRUD Field 142mm St8 metaG | ecosystem: Environmental > Aquatic > Marine > Oceanic > Photic zone | place: Costa Rica: the Eastern...
GGGTATATAGCACAGCTTGCTGGCTATGCGAAGGCAGCAGACAAACGTGCCGGTGGCTGGTGGGTAGTGAACAAAGCTAATGGTGAGTTCAAGTATGTGCCAGCTACGGGTCTTGACATCACGCAGGAAGTAAACAATATTAAGCAGACGGCAGCGACTATGCAAGAGAACAGGTTTGAGCGTTGCTTCGATGCTGTGCCTGAGAAGTTCCGTGGCAAAGAGACAGGCAACATGGTGCTTGGCACTGAATGTGGTTTCTGTCGCTACAGGTTCTCTTGTTGGCCTAATCTACAGGAACGGCCTGCCGTAATGTCACAGGCAAAGCAACCAAAGACGGTTGCATATGTATCGTTAACAGAGGAGTATCAGTGATGAGTGAAGATATGGACACGTTGCTTGAGGAGATTAAAGCAACAGAAAAACACCTCGCAGAACTACGCGAAGAATATCGTGAGCGTAAGACAGCAGGTGTACGTGCTGCAATAGAGGCACGTGCAGAAGCAGATAAAGTGCTGCGTGAGGAACTAAAAGCTATAGGGTATCGTGACTTTACCCGTACCTTGGGCATCCACCGGCGACTAATCTAGTGCCTAATCACGCAGCATTTCGTGCAGCACGAAAGTATGGTTATAGGAGTGGGCTGGAACACAAGCTGTCTATCTACCTTGACGAACTCAAAGTGTCTTACGACTATGAGAAAGTTAAGATTGAGTGGGAAGACCTTGCGTACCGCACCTATACACCAGACTTCGTGCTGTGCAATGGTATCATCATCGAAACGAAGGGCATGTTTACTGCCGCTGACAGGCGCAAACACCTAGCCATCAAGAAGCAGCATCCAAAGCTAGACATCCGCTTTGTCTTTGAGAATAGTAGACGCAAGCTACGTAAAGGTGCCAAGTCAACTTACGCAGAATGGTGCATCAAATATGGCTTCAAATACTATGACCGCATCATACCAGAGGATTGGTTGAAAGAGAAAGGTAAGAACAAGCACCCGAAGTTCATCAAGTTTAGTGGAAGCAAGGTTAAAAGGAGATAGCTATGGAACACATGTCATTTGAAGATGAAGACTTTGTAATCAGAGTGCGCCCATCACTCAACGGAGACGAGTGGACAGGAGAGATTGACATATCCATCATCTCTCAAGCAAGTAACCCGCTCAACGACGAGGGGTACAACCAAGTTATGCACTTCTGCAAGATGATGTGCGCTACCGTGCCTATCATGGAGCAGGATGAAACTATCCGTAACTTAGTACACACATATGTGATGGAAGTAGTTGACAGAGAAACTACGGTTGTGGTAGAAGAAGAGGATGAATTGGTCATCACGAAAGAGGATGGCAACGTAGTACATCTCAACTTTGGCAGCAAGACGAAAGGGAGTGCATGATGCGACACGAAGAGTTTATGAAGATGAAAGCACAGGAAGAGGACATGGTGAATAGTCCTCCGCACTACAACAAGACAGGCATTGAGTGTATTGATGCCATTCGCGCCGCCACAGGAGATGGTTACGAATACTATCTGCAGGGCAACATTATGAAGTACCTGTGGCGTTACCGCTACAAGAACGGTACAGAAGACCTCAACAAAGCACAGTGGTATCTAACCAAGCTGATAGAGGAAGTAGAAGGCTGCTACGATGAAAGTTAAAGTCTTCATCACAATTGACATAGACCCCGACGAATACCCAATACCTGCCGACGAAGATGTTGGCCTAGAGATTGAGGACGGCATACGTGAATACTTCTATGACGTGGACGGTGCTGAAATCAGACATATTAAAACACTGACGGAGTGACGAGATGAACAATTACCTACCTACAGACTACCAGAACTTTATTGCCCTTTCCCGATATGCTCGTTGGAAAGAAGACGAACAACGTCGTGAGACTTGGAGCGAAACAGTCGATAGATACTTCGACTACATGGAAAAACACCTTGGACAGAAGTATAACTATGCTCTGTCAGATGAATTACGCGCAGAACTTGAAGAGGCTGTGCTTAACCAAGACATCATGCCAAGCATGAGAGCGTTGATGACCGCCGGTCCTGCACTTGACCGTTGTCATGTCGGCGGCTACAACTGCTCCTATGTACCAGTGGATAGTCCTCGTGCCTTTGACGAGACAATGTATATCCTCATGTGCGGCACTGGTGTAGGCTTCTCTGTGGAACGTCACCACACTGAGAAGCTGCCCGTCGTCAACGAAGACATGAATGACACAGATACTGTCATCAAGGTTGGCGACTCTCGTCCGGGCTGGGCCAAATCCCTGCGTGAATTGATATCCCTACTATACGCAGGGCAAATCCCCAAGTGGGATGTCAGCGAGGTTCGTCCTGCTGGCGCACGTCTCAAGACTTTTGGTGGTCGTGCTAGTGGCCCAGCCCCGCTGGAGGAACTGTTTCAGTTCACAGTGGACATGTTTAAGAAGGCATCAGGCCGTCGCCTGTATCCCATCGAATGCCATGACCTAATGTGTAAGATTGGTGAGGTTGTAGTCGTTGGTGGTGTACGCCGCAGCGCACTCATCAGCCTGTCTAATCTGAACGATGACCAAATGCGTCATGCCAAATCAGGTCAGTGGTGGGAGAACGAGGGACAACGTGCGCTGGCTAACAACAGTGTTGCCTACAAAGAAAAGCCAGAGATGGGTACATTCATGCGTGAGTGGGTATCCCTGTATGAAAGCAAATCAGGTGAGCGTGGTATCTTCAACCGCCAAGCTGCACAGAAACAGGCAGCTAAGAATGGCCGTCGTGATATAGAGCATGACTTTGGTTGTAATCCTTGCAGCGAGATTATCTTGCGTCCGTATCAGTTCTGCAATCTATCAGAGGTTGTTGTACGTGCGTCCGATACGCAACAGACACTCACAGAGAAGGTGCGCCTTGCCACTATTCTAGGCACGTTCCAATCTACACTGACAGACTTCAAGTATCTGCGTAATGTGTGGAAGAAGAACACAGAAGAGGAGAGGCTGCTTGGTGTATCACTGACAGGTATTATGGACAACGCCATGATGTCAGGCAAGTCGGCACACCTTGGCATGAACATTGGCTCTACACTGAATGCACTCAAGGAACAGGCTATCACTACCAACGCTGCTATGGCTGAACAGCTTGGCATCCCGCAGTCAGCAGCTATCACCTGTGTGAAACCGTCAGGCACTGTGTCCCAACTTGTAGACAGTGCCTCTGGCATTCATGCTCGTCACAACCCGTACTACATTCGCACGGTTCGCGGCGATAACAAAGACCCGCTGACACAGTTTATGGTCAGTGCCGGTGTGCCTTCTGAGCCAGATGTGATGAAGCCCGACAGCACGACAGTGTTTAGCTTCCCTATGAAGTCACCGCACGGTGCAGTCACCCGGTTTGACATGACTGCTATTGAGCAGCTTGAACTGTGGTTGCTGTATCAGCGTAACTGGTGCGAACACAAGCCGTCCGTAACCATCTCTGTCAAAGAGCATGAGTGGATGGATGTAGGAGCGTGGGTATACAAACACTTTGATGAAGTGTCTGGTATCAGCTTCCTGCCTTTTAGTGAGCATACGTACAAGCAAGCCCCCTACCAAGACTGCACAGTCGAAGAGTATGGCGACATGCTAAAGCAGATGCCAAAAGCTATTGATTGGACTTGGCTACAAGACTACGAGAAAGAGGATACCACGTCCGGTGGACGTGAACTTGCCTGCACTGCAGATGCATGTGAAGTGGTAGACTTGAACGCAGCATGATTGAGGGTGCAGACATGCCTAACTGGTGGCAGTGGTGGTTGCTATTCGCCATCACTGTCAACACCGCTATCAACGTAGTCGTGTTCTTCAAGCACAGGTTTAGGAGACAACGTGATGGATAAGATAACTGATATGTTAGTAAAACTACTGAGCAGATTCATCAAGTTCCAAAAGCAACCGGAGTATCTACGTGGTAAAAAAGACTCGACAGAATAAGCAGAGTAGTTTAGTATGGAAGCAGGGTGACGGGTGGGTGCAATACAATCCCCCTCGTCACCACCCTTGCTATGAAGAATGGATGAAACGAAAGGAGAAACAAGATGAAAAAGCAGATGGTACAGGCTCTTAAAAATCACGCCATTGCAAATATACACTTGCATAAAACGAACATTGATATATACTTCGCTAATCCAGCAGGTATTGGAGAACACTCTGATATCTTGGAAGCGGTGCAGGGTGAACTGGACAAGATTGCCCTACACGAAGACCGCCTAGCAATCCTACGCAACTGGCCGCAAGGAGATGATGATGCAGAATCTGGAACCGCAGACTAAAGACCGCAAGAAGTTTGACATTGACCTCTCGTATGGAAAGGTACGAGAACAGATGGTAGCTGACATGCTTCAAGACAAGAAGATTGAAGTCAAGTCAGAACGTGACATGTGGATGCGCACTGGCAACATTGCCATTGAGTATGAATCCTACGGTAAGCCTAGCGGCATTGCTGCTACAGAGTCCGACTACTGGTTTCACAACCTGTGCATTGGTGATGAAGTGTTCGCCACCCTCGTGTTTAATACAGACGCACTCAAGCGCATCATCGACAACCTAGATTACAAGAAGAGTGTATCGGGCGGCGACAACAAGGCGTCTCGCCTGTATCTGCTGAACCTGCAGAAGCTATTCTCTTCTGATGTAATCAAAGCCTTCAAGGAGAAAACAGATGAACAAGAGTCTAGCGGAGAACTATAGAGCGGGGTATGATGCCTTCTCACGTACAGAGGTACGTAAGGGCAAGTATCACCACGTTGTTGCCAACCCCATGAAAAAGAATACCACGCCGTGGCGTGAGTGGCAGCGAGGATGGGAAGCTGCGTACTTTAAGAATCTGGAGAATAAGAATGGACCTAGAGCAAGAAGCTAAAACGTGGATGAAGGAGAAGTATATGTATGGAATAACGGGTACGGCATATCAGATAGCGGCGTGTGATACTGCTATCTTTCCGAAGAACAAGGCTATGGAGTACCTAACTCTTGGCCTTACTGGAGAGGCAGGCGAGATTGCCAACAAGGTCAAGAAGTTTATACGCGACGGCGCACCTCGTGACGAGTACGAAGCCAAGAAGATACAGATTGCGTATGAGATTGGGGATGTGATGTGGTACTGCGCTGTCCTTGCCGAAGAACTTGGCATGGACCTTGGACACATCATGGAGAAGAACTTAGAGAAGCTGGCTGACAGAAAAAAACGTGGTACGTTAGCAGGCTCTGGAGATAACCGCTAGTTACCTCATCGCTCTATCATATGCTTTTCCTATGAGAAGAAGCCTGTTGATATCCTTTTCATCAACACCATCAGGTTCACGGCCATACTTCTCAAAAAACTTTACAGAGGCGGCTGTTCTTGTTTCTTTGGACAGCCGCCTATACTTTAGCATAGCCTCTGCGTACACAGGCGCATCTGCAGTCAAGACTTTACCTTTCGATACCTTGTCTCTAACACGCTTTACTTTCTTCTTTATAAACATACGCATTCTGCTAGAGACATACTTCTCTTCAGTAAACTCTTCCTTTACAGCATCACTAGCATTCTGATACTGCCTACGTAAAGATTGTTCGTATCTTTTTGCGCCCTCTACAATACCCGGAAGTGCATCTCGCACGACACTGTTCTCAAACCTACGTATGCTTGGCACCTTTGACCGGCTACCTAGTTCATAGTCTGTGTATCCAAACGAACTGATATACTCACCGTACTCGTCATCAATGGTGGCGAGATTGATACCACCAAGCACACGGAACAGCGGCGCTACTCTTTGCTTGTCTTCTGCAAACAAGAACTCACGCTTGGGAAGAGCGGCCTCTTCGTCAGGAGACTTGAACCTTGAGAACGGGCGAGATAGTTCGCGCATAAACGTAGACTGAAAATCCATCGTAGGGTCTTCTGCAGCGTCTTTGTATTGTAATCCACGCATACCTGCCGCACGTTCCGCTTCGATGATTTGTGAAAATGGCACGGCCCAAGTGGACAAATAATTACCAAGTGTTCTACCAAAAAGACGGGCAGACTGCTCATCGTCTACTAAGTCTACACCCGACGCCAAGTCGGCTACTTCTTGTATGATACTTTGGCCTACACCCTCACGAATATTTGTGCCAAGGAACGTCTCTGTAAATTCTTTTGCCTTGAAGAAGTCATAAAACGTGCCGTTGTTTATACGACGAACAGCCTCTCCAATATACATAAACTGCCGCATAGGATACTGCGGTGTGGTATCCATAACTGTATCATCGCCCGTCTTCAAGAGTTTATAGTCAGATGGGGCTTCATCAGATGTTCTGTACTGGTACGCAGCACCGACAACAGACATTCCTAGCAAGAAGTCTGCTGCATAGTCTATAGCACTTTTATCTTCTTTTTTCTCTTCAGGGTCGTCCTGTAGCAAAAACGGTAAGGTGCCAGAGCCTACAAAATTCCTAGATATTCTTTGTCTATCTTTAGCCGTAAGTTTACCCCCGCCAAAGCGTCCCATTGTCACGACACTAGCCATCTTACGGGCAAGGGGTATAGACGCTCCTGCCATATACTGTCCCATCAGTTCCATGCTATTGAACATGAACCTTGGGAATGGGAGAACAACAGTCAAACCATTACGCACAATGAACTGTGATGTTGACCTAAACACAGGCACGTCTGGCTGCTTTGCGTATGTAACGTCTAGGGCTTTTTGAGTGGCATCCTCTACGATACTAATAAAGGAACGTGCGTCTTTCGGGCGCACGGACCCGGCATCGTTTAGTAGGTCACGTATCTTTCCATCGTTAATGGCGTCAATTAAATCAATACCATACTCTCTCTTTACAAGGCGCTCCAGTTCACCAAGAAAAGCGCCCCTACGGATAAGGTGTTCTTGCCACCTGTTGGGTGTGTTCAGCACGTCTACGGCGTCTTCAAGGGCTGTAGCAACGGCATCAGCACCCTTACCAAGAGTCGTGGTTGCCTCACCTCTACCCACTAGCCGCTGAATCTCGTTGATGTTGTTGAACATCAGGTCAAACTGCCCCGCTAGTTCAGGTCTATCTAAAATGAAGTCCACATACTGACGTGTGTCAGACACTACATTAGGGTCAAACATATATTTCATGTGACGGAAGCTATCGCGCCAGTTGTTGAAAGTCATTATAGATTTAGCGCCAGCCGCTACACCCCTAATGCCACCCTTTTCTGATGCATTGTACAGGGCGGTATCCATCACGTTTCCAAAGCCCTCAAGAGGCGCACGGATGCCGCCAGACTGCAGGTTACGAGCAGCCGTTGCTATCTGCGATACGAGGCCACCCCGGCGAATGTTTTCTGTGCGCATTACAGCCTTACGGATTACACCCTGCGCGTTAACAGTAGCCTTCTCTTGCAAAGCAATCATCTCATTTGCTGGTCGAAGACGCTTAATTTGAGATAGCTTGTTAAGTATCTTACCTGCTTCAGAGCCAGAGCCTACGACAGTCAGAACGTAGTCCTCAAAAGACAGGCCATACCTGTTCAACATGTCAATGAGTTCATCACTAGCTAACAACTCTTCATTAACTGTGAGTTCAAACAGGTGGTCAATAGTGGTATATTCTTTACCCTTACGTGGGCCTTCCTTATGTATCTTCTTTTTGAATGCGTCTGGATTGCGCTTCTTCAAATCAGATACTATGGCTACGAGGCCGTCAAACTTCTCTGGCTTCAGGAGAGGTGATGTAATCTTCTCTCCCTGACCGGCTAGTTCTGACAGCCCGTGTAATTGCACACTAGCATCGCCAGTAAGAAACTCTCTTACTGTGCCACGCTGCGCTTCGGCCACTTCTTCTGCTGTCTCTACGCCAGCCTTTCTAGCCTTGTCAAAGTCAATCTTCAGACGCCCGTCAGCACCTGTGCGAGATATTGTTTTGCCGGTGTCTGCTTCAAACAGAATAATCAGGTCTTCGGCAACATCCTGATTAGCTTCAGCTACACGTGCTGCTTCGTCTGCTCTCTTGGCCGCTTCTTCTGCTGTGGCACCTTTTGCCTTGCTGATGTTTAGACGCCGGTTCCATGCTTTATCAGCAGCCTTTACTGCCTTCTCTTTGGCTTTTGCTTTTAGTGCATCTGTCTCATCTATTTCTTTGGCTACAGAGGCACTCAACCTCTCTTTAGCAGCCACAATCTTCTTGCTTGCAGCTACTTCAGCGGCCTTGTCTGTTGCTCCTGCATGTTCTTTAATAGCTGAACGAAGGTCATCAGCAGCTTGTATAGACTGACGCTGTGTTTTAGTGGTTAATTTTGCTGCACCAGTTCCTATGGCACCAGCCTTACCTGTGATACCCAATAAAGGTATGCTTTCAGTGAAGGTGATAAAGTTCATGGCTTCTCTGCCTGCACCTTCTGCAAACGTCTTGGGGTCTTGCTTACCGCCGGTGATAGCAGTGGTCATTGTGTCGTACAAATCTGGATTAATATTCTGTAACCCCTCTGCCATAGCTTGTACGCCGTCTTGAAAACTGTCTCCTATATAACCTATACCTGTGCCAAGGCCATTGAGGGTAGTCATAGTCTCGCTACCAAGACCATACTCGTTCATAAACTTAAAGAACCCGGTAAGGTATGGACTATCTTTTTCGTTATTCTTAATAAACTCTGGTATGAGTTCTTGCTCTACATAATCTTCTTCGCTTAAACCCATTTCAGCGGCTGCATCTGCCAGCGCGGCCTCTTCGTCTGCACGTTTCTCTGCAGACAGTTCTGTCCTTGACAGACTAGCACGTCTATCTGACTCTATATTGTTTGCTACGATGTCCCTAGCATCTCGCGGGTCGTTATAGACGTATTTATATGGTCCAGTTGTAGAAGTCGTACTTACGTGTCTAGCTATTCTTTCTTCGGGTCTGTCTTCTGGCACCAGAGAAAGTTTAGTTAGGATACCCAGTTCTTCTGCCTTATCAAAGTCGGCTATTGTACCATCTTCCGTAAACAAATCTGGCAGAGAATCTTTATAGTAGTAAAACAGTTCTTCTTGACTAAGAGTTTCGACAGGTTGCTCCTCAACAGCTTCAGGAACATCAGTAATAGCTACTTCGTCTGCCGGAAGACTTACAGTGTCTTCTGCAGGAACAGCGTCTAGTCTTGTTTGGAGGGCGTTTGTGGGGGGTTCTTGCTCAAGCCTAGCACGAGCCTGTGCCATGCGGTCATCGTCAGGAGGGGCATCTGGTCCTAGTGCTTGAGAAGGACCAGAAGCAACCTGTGATTCACCAAGAAGCCGTTTCTTAGCCCTTTCTAAAGCGTCCATTAGTAGATGTCGTTTCCTGTCCAGATGAGGTGTTTCTTAACACCATTCTCTTCGTACTCAATAATCTGCCCCGTTTCATAGGCACGGTCTTTATATGCTTTGTGCAAGATACTCTCAAGCACACTGCCAAAAGCATTGCCTGTTGCTGGGTTGACTATAGGTTGAGTTTCAATTACGTCAGCTTGGTTGTCATTTGCCGACAATCTCTGCCGCTTGTAATTGTTTAGGTCAGCCTTTAACTGATTTCTTTGAGCCTTAATGGTGTTATCCATTTGCGTATCATTAATACCGGCTGTTCTTTGCTCTACGTTGTCCAGAGCCATAAACATGCGGTCATAATACTGCACTTCATTACCTTCAATAGCGTATTCAATTTGACCTTCGATGTCCTGTATAAGACCTACAGGCTCTAGCATACGCTTGATTTCTGCGTTGATGATGCCGTCAACAGATTGTTTAGAGAACATAGGTGTAGTTGTTCCTGTGTCCGTATCTTCTGCTTGTGCAATGGCTGTCAACCCTTTAATAGCATGTACACGCTGACGCTCAAGTATTTCAATTTCATTTGCATCCTGCATTTCTGGGGGACGAGACAGAGCCTTTGCAAGTTTCTGGTCCGCGCTTACAAGCATGGCCTCAAAGGTAGCGAACTCCGGCGCGTCCCTTAGCTTTGCAATCTCTAGCTGACGCTCTTCGATACTAAGTTTTGTGAGGTCACGAGTTAACAGACGGTCCTCTGCTTCGTCTTCTGCCTTTGCAACAGCCAAGTCCAAACGCCTAGCGTCACGAGCATCTCTAGCAAAGTCTAGTGCCAGCTTCAGTTCGTCGTTTTCTTTGTCTGCGTTAAACCTCTCAAGAGCAAGGTCATAGTTTCTATCTGCATCATCAAGCCGCGCTTGTGCAGATTTCATGTCCATGCCAAATCTTTCTTCTTCACGCTCTTCAGCACGTTCTGTGCGTGCAAATTCTTTAGCAGCAAGGAAGCCAGAACGGTCAATAGTAGCCATAGGCACAGCAGTTGTGCCAGTGCGTTGTGCAGGGATTGGTGCAGCCTCTTCGACTTGAGCATCAATCTCTTTACTAAAGTCTTTATCAAACAGCGCGCCGAATAGTCCCGCGCCTCTTACTTCGCCCTTTTTAGTCGGCAATGTTGTAATTGGAGTAACAAACTGACTGATATAACTCTCGTAAGACCCCGGCTCTGCAATTTCATCTGCAAATGTAATCGCAGTCTTAACGTCAACGCCAGCTTGTTTATTTTTAAGTAACTCTTGATACAAAGAGTTTGCGCCAGTAATATTACCACCACCGGCTTTATAAAGTTGCGCAGCTTTGTCAATATCACCATCTACAAGGCTGGCTAGATTGCCAAGAGTATCTTTTAGTTCACGCTTTTCTTTTTCTTGGCGTTCTATTTCAGCGCGACGACGAGTAATACGATACTGGGCCATGCCATCAGCACGTTCTTGACTACGTTCAATATCTTTTTTAAGCTGCGCATCAACGCTGGTTGCTGCACCCGCTACAAGACCACTAAGAAAACCCATTATGCTCTCCGCGCCATCAGACCTTTAGGCTTTTCTTCTGCCTTTTCAGTCTCTGGTTCTTGTTCTTCCACGTCTTCAATACGTTCTTTCATTTCACGGCGAACTTCATCCAACCGCGAGTCGCTTGTTTGTTCTGTATCTACATCATCCGACAGGCCATCATCATATTCAATGTCGGCATTTTCAGCAATCAGCATCAGCATTTCCATGATAAGCGGAATAACTAACATACCAACGTCAATGTTATGTTTACCTTCCATCACACTAGCCATCTGCATAGAATTAGCAATGGTCGTGACAGGCACACCCATTTTCATAACATCAACAGCTTGCTCCATATATTCTTCGGTAGCCATGCGGTCCATGTAAAATTCTATGGCTTCGTCCACAGTAGTAAACTGTGACGGAGATTGCCACGGCCTTGCCCCTAACTCATGTGTCAAGGACATGCCCGGTATAGGTGCATCAAACAAAGGTGCCGGTTGTTCAATCGCCATTTTTTAACATCTCTCGTTGCTTGCGAAGCGTTTTCATATGTTGTGCGACACGAAAAGCTGGCTGCTTTACCATATCATCGCTCATGTTAGACATATTTTTACGGGGAGTAAGAAGCCCAGAGGTAGGCACTTCTTTTTCTTCCTGCAATTTATCAATGTCCATATTAAGATAAAGTTGTCTGGCTGGATTATTAAACATGTTTATTATCACCCAAATTTAGCGCCGATAAATGCACTGCCAAGTGTTCCTACAAGGCTACCAAGAGCAGTTCCTGCAGCAGTATTACTTTGTTCTTCTGCAATTTTAGCACGTTCATCTGCATTAAGAGTAGCAATAGCCATATCTGCGATACGGTTCATCTCATTCTCTGCCGAAGTCCATGCCCATTCCATAGTATCTGCATAGTAATTCCAAAGGTTGTCATAGGCAGTCTTGCTAATATCAAGAATTGCATTAGCGTTAAGTTCATTAGCACGGTTAACCGCTGCAGTATCTGCGGTGGCAATCTCACGACGCCACTGCGCATTGCTCTGCGCAATTACAAGCTGGTTCTGCGCGTTAAATTGGTCACGCTGGTTGTTCAGTTCAGCATTGAAACGCTCAAGTGTGTTACGTTGACCTGCGTTAAACTGTTCCTGTGCATTGACCTGCGAAGCATTAAACTGCTGCGTCTGATTAGCAAGGCTTGCAAAGAACTGGTCAACCTGATTCTGCGAACTTGCATTGAACTGACGTGCAGCATTAGTTGCAGCTTGGTCAGTGAACAGGCTTTGAACACGCTGCTGCGCCTTAAACATTTCAGTCTGTTGTTGGCTAGACAGATTAGTCATATCCATGTTTAAGAAAGACTGTGCGTTTTGTACAGCAGCCTGCTGCCTATTATTGAGGTTGGACAAGTCCATATTAGCCAGCGCACTAGCCTCTGCAATAACCATAGCCTGACGGTTAGACAGATTGTTCAGGTTCATTGTGTTAGCAAGGCGGCTATTCTCAAGCTGTACTTGTTGCTCTGCCGTAAAGTTCATGTTAGCTACATCGCTAATTTTGGCAGCATTCTGAACACGGGCTTGGAACTCTTGGTCAAACTCTTGGCCGATAAACTGTGCGCGTTGTTGTGCAGATAGCATAGCACGTTGTTGACGATTAGAAAGGTTCTGTGATTCAAACTGTGCGCGTGTAGCAGCATCAGCTTGAGCAATAGGAAGGGCAGCTTCTAGTGTGGCTTGTACAATGGCTTGACCTGCAAGGCTAGATGCACCAAGACCACGCGCAGCCATTGCTGCTGTAGCATTACGCATAGCACCTGCAGCCCATGCTGGAGGATTAGCGGCATCAAAATTAGCAGTAAGTGAAGCAAGCTGTCCTTGCACGGTAGCTTGTGTGCTAGGTGTTGCTTCTGCGGCTTGTATCTGTTCTGTGAAGTTAGCGGCAGTCTGCGCATCTGCAGCAGCGCCGGAGATAAGTTCACCGTCCTGAATCTGCCTTTGCACAGGATTGTCAATGAGAATAGCATTACCCTGTGCAGCTTGGAGATTGCCTACACTGGATGCCGTTTGCTGGGCCGCTGTGACCTGCGCACGTGGGTCTACAGTACCCTGCGCTGCCTGTGTAGCTTCAAGTGCTGCACCCACCGCTGGTGCCGCTTGAGCGGCTTCTATTGTAGACGCAGCTTTTTCCTGCACAGCAGAAGCCTGTGCTACACCAGCCATAGCTGTAGGCACAGCTACGCTGCCTGTTAGTGTGCCAACCTGCGGGGTTACATACTGACCTGCTTCACTGACTGTAGGCGCAGCTTGCACTACACCGCCAACAGGCAGACCGGGCTGATACATACGCTGCATAGATGCTTCATTAATTGTTGGGGGTGCTGTTGTTTGTGCAGCAGGTGTGTTGGCAGCTTCTGGTGTGCGCACTGGCCCCATCATAGCATCTTCTGCAAACTTACCTTTTGTTCTATCTACCTGCATGGGTATAGGCGTAACACCGGGTGGTGGTGCCATAGTAGGATTAGTTACACCAGCTTGCCTAGCTGCTGATGCAGAACCATATGTTTGTCCGTCTGGGCCATATACTACAACTGCAGGTTCAGCCATCATGGGCAATGAACCCGGACCAACCGAACCCGGCCCACGATACATGCCATCTTGTGCTGGCCCCATCAATGGCCCCATGCCCTGACCCATCTGCGGAAACGCACGAGCCAGTGATTGCTGCGCACCTTGCATACCCCCTGTAGCACCGTGTGCAATAGGAGCCAGTGGAGGAACTGTACCGCCCGTCTGCATCTTCACTACACCACCCTTTGCCATCTGCATGGCAGCGTTAGTGTATCTCTGCATCTGCTGCTGACGCATTGGGTCTTGTTCAATGTAACTCTGGAACTGTCCCATGTCGCCTGTATAGCCCATAGCTTTGGCGATTTTGTTCATCGCTTCTGGTTTGAATGCCTTGAATACA
>Ga0160423_10003141_pt1 | contig 13780 bp, 11 predicted proteins | sample CRUFie14St8metaG_FD_108191 | JGI IMG/M metagenome (GOLD analysis project Ga0160423, IMG submission 108191) | Marine microbial communities from the Costa Rica Dome - CRUD Field 142mm St8 metaG | ecosystem: Environmental > Aquatic > Marine > Oceanic > Photic zone | place: Costa Rica: the Eastern...
ACATCTATTTCTAGATTATGGACAGCTACAGATGCTAATGGAAACGCTAGTACTTATACTCAGACAATTACATTAGAGGATACAATAGCACCTACATTTACTACATCACCAGTTGATGTAATAGTAGAGTGTGATGCAAGTACTGATCCTTCTGATACAGGAACTGCAGTAGCCACTGATAATTGTGATAGCAATGTCACAGTTGCATATTTAGATACTGTTTCTGCGACATCTATTTCTAGATTATGGACAGCTACAGATGCTAATGGAAACGCTAGTACTTATACTCAGACAATTACAATAGTAGATTCTACAGCACCAATTGTTCAGGTTCAGGATATAACCGTTAATCTTGATGCTAATGGTGAAGCTGTTATCAATGTTTCAGATATTGATGCAGGTTCTTCAGATAACTGTAGTGATATAACCTTATCTTTAGACGTAAACATATTTACTTGTTCAGATGTAGGAGATAATATTGTCGCATTAATTGCTCAAGATGATTCTGGAAACATTTCTGAAGAATATGCTATAGTCACAGTTACAAATGAATGGGAAGATATTGATAGTGATAATATACCTGATAATTGTGATAATGAAATATTCTCTGATGTTGATAATGATGGAGTAATAGATGAAGAAGATAACTGTGTAAATACTTATAATCCTGATCAGTCGGATATTGATAATGATGGAGTAGGGGATGTTTGTGATTTAGTTGAGATAAATATATCTCAAGCAATTACACCGAATGGTGATGGTATTAATGACACATGGTTTATTAATAATATAGAAAATTATCCAAATAACGTAATAAGAGTTTATAACAGATGGGGTCAAGAAGTATTCTATGCAGAAGGATATCAAAATGATTGGAATGGACACTACAGAAATAATTCTGGTCCTCTTCCTGATTCAGCTTCATATTATTATCAGATTGACTTAGATGGTAATGGTAGCCTTGATTATGATGGATGGATATATATAACTAAATAAAAAAACTAAATTTAAGTATTCATGAGAAATATTAAATATTTATTTTCATTAGTATTAGTTTTATTCTTATTTACCAATTCTTTTGGTCAACAAGAAACTACAATAACAAACTATTGGTCACATATGAATATTATTAACCCTGCATATGCTGGATCAGATAATAATATTAATTGGAAATCAACATTAAGAAATCAGTGGTCAGGTATAGCTGATGCCCCTGAAACTCAAATGTTTAGTTTTTCTTCTCCTTTAGGAAAAAATGTTGGAATGGGAATGTCTATCGTAAACGATAAAGTTTTTATAGAAAACAGTACATATGTAGCTTTTGATTTTTCCTACAAACTTAAAGTTTCAGAAAGAGCAAATTTATATTTTGGTTTAAAGGCTGCTGCTCAGTTTTTTTCTATAAATCCAGCATCTTTAGAAACTTTTAATGTTATTGGTGATCCATCTTTGTCCAATATTGACAACTCATACCCAAATTTGGGTATTGGTTTTCTTCTAAAAAGAGAAAACTGGTATTTATCTGTTTCTACACCAAGAATGCTAAACACTGAAAGGGTGTCAATGGAACAAGAAGTAGCTACTATGGCAACAGATAAGCCACATTTATATGTTTCTTCAGGCTATCAATTTGATTTAAAGAATAATTGGTCTATTACTCCTTCTTTTTTACTATCTACCGTAAAAGACGTACCAGTATTATATGACTTCAATCTTTTAGCTTCTTATGATGAATTACTTAGCTTAGGTTTTACATATAGGAATACCAAAACATATGCTGGTATACTATCATTTAAAGTTTCAAATAATTTTACTGTTGGATATGCGTATGAAACAAGTTCAAGAACTATTTTATCAAATGAATGGAATTCAAGTGAGATATTCCTAGGATACACTGTTCCTTTTAAAAATAGGAGAGGTCAAGAAATCGATGATGATATAGAATAGAGGTATTTTAAAAAAGAGTTTAAAAGGCTGTAGAATAATATTAAATTTGTTTAATATGTTTTATAGCCTTTTTAGGTTCTTCACTATTAAAGACATAGCTGCCAGCAACTAAGATATCTGCACCACAGCTTATTAATTTTTTTGCATTTTTATCTGATACCCCTCCGTCAATTTCAATTAAGCAGTTTGATTTGTTTTTTTTAATTAAATTTTTTAATTCAGTACACCTTTCGTACGTTTCAGTTATGAATTTTTGGCCACTAAATCCAGGAAAAACTCCCATTAAACAAATCATATCAATATCATTAATGTAATCTCTTAGATATTTAATTTTTGTATTTGGATTTATAGCAATACCAACTTTAACATTGTACTTTTTTATTTGATTTATTACACTTTTTAAGTTGTTACAGGCTTCATAATGAACTGTTATGATTTCACTTCCAAGTTCTACAAATTTTTCAATATAATTTTCAGGATTTACAATCATTAAGTGAACATCTAGACTTTTTTTAGAATATTTTGATATTGCTTTCAAAACTGGTATTCCAAAAGAAATATTTGGGACAAAAACACCATCCATTATATCTATATGGATCATATCAGCGTCACTTTCATTTAACATTTCAACATCTCTTTTAAGGAAGGAAAAGTCTGCTGAGAGTATTGAGGGTGAAATTAAATGATTAGCCATAAATATTTGTGCTTGTAGATAAAATATTTTTGTAAGGCAAAATCATAATTTTCTCTAACCAAGATATGTCTTTAAAATTTTACTCCTAGAAGTATGTTTTAGTCTTCTAATTGCTTTTTCTTTAATTTGGCGAACCCTTTCTCTTGTTAAATCAAAAGTTTCACCAATTTCTTCAAGGGTCATTGGGTGATGATTTCCTAAACCAAAGTACAGTTTAATTACATCAGCTTCTCTAGGTGTAAGGGTTTCTAAAGCTCTTTCTATTTCAGTTCTAAGAGATTCATGAATCAATTCTTTGTCTGGATTTGGAGATTCACCACTTCTCAATACATCATATAAATTTGAATCTTCACCTTCAATCAGTGGAGCATCCATTGATACATGTCGGCCAGAGTTTTTCATTGATTCCTTTACATCATTAATTGTCATATCTAACTCACTTGCAATTTCCTCTGCACTGGGTGGTCTTTCATGAGATTGTTCTAAAAAAGCATAGGTTTTATTAATTTTATTAATTGAACCAATTTTATTCAATGGTAATCTAACGATTCTGGATTGTTCTGCTAATGCTTGTAAGATTGATTGTCTTATCCACCATACAGCATATGAAATAAATTTAAAACCTCTAGTTTCATCGAATCTCTGTGCAGCCTTGATTAGGCCAAGATTTCCTTCGTTTATCAAATCAGGAAGTGTAAGACCTTGATTTTGGTACTGTTTTGCTACCGAAACGACAAAACGTAGATTTGCTTTGGTAAGTTTTTCGAGAGCTAATTGATCCCCTTGTTTCACCTTTTGTGCTAATTCGACTTCCTCCTCTGCAGTTATCAGATCAACTTTGCCAATTTCTTGTAAATATTTGTCAAGGGATGCAGTTTCTCTGTTAGTTACCTGTTTGGTTATCTTTAATTGTCTCATGATGAATTAAATAGAAGAATATATTTTATAAGCTATACAAAAGTATTATTTATTTTTTATTAAATCCTTTTCTGTTATTGTTTCTGTTAAAAGTTTTCCTTGGCTTATCAACATAACCTTCAGGCTTGGGTAATAAGGCTTTTCTTGAAACCTTGTCTTTTCTTGTTCTTGGGTCAACTCCAAAGTATTTAACATCTAGTGTATCCCCAAGGTTAACAACGTCGGTTACATTTTCTGTTTTTTCCCATGCAAGCTCGCTGATATGTAATAAAACTTCATTTCCTGGTGCTTCACAATACTCAACAACAGCACCAAAATCTAGTAGTTTTATAACTTTTACCTCATATATACTACCTACTTCAGGTTTAAATAACATAGATTCAATATTAGAAAGTACCATATCAATTCCATCTTGATCAGTTCCAAGAATTTCTACAATTCCCTCCTCTGTTTCTGGGTCTTCATTAATTACTAAAGAGCAACCACTTGTTTTTTGTAATTCCTGTATATTTTTACCTCCTGGACCGATTAGTGTCCCAATATAATCACCTGGAATTCTTCTGGTAATCATTTTTGGGGCGTGAGATTTCACATCACTGTTAGGAGCTTTGATAGTGTCTGTTAGCTTTTCTAATATATGTAGTCTTCCATCTTTAGCTTGATTTAAAGCTTCTATAAGAATCTCATAAGATAATCCTTTGATTTTAATATCCATTTGACAAGCGGTAATTCCATCGGCAGAACCAGTTACTTTAAAGTCCATGTCTCCTAGATGATCTTCATCACCTAGAATATCACTTAAAACTGCATGTTTTTTGCCATCTGATATTAGTCCCATAGCGATACCAGAGACAGGTTTTTTTAATTGAACACCAGCATCCATTAAAGCCATTGTTCCAGAGCAAACGGTGGCCATGGATGAAGAACCATTACTTTCAAGTACTTCACTTACAACTCTTACAGTGTAAGGGCAATCATCAGGAACCATTCTTTTTAATGCTCTTTGTGCTAAATTACCATGTCCTATTTCCCTTCTAGATGTACCTCTTAGAGGTCTAGCTTCACCTGTTGAAAAAGGAGGAAAATTATAATGTAAATAAAATCTTTCTTCACCTTGAAAGGTTGGAGAATCAATTTGATTTGCCTCTCTTGATGTTCCGAGAGTAACTGTAGCTAACGCTTGTGTTTCTCCTCTTGTAAACAGAGAAGAACCGTGAGTAGAGGGTAAATAATCTACTTCACACCATATTGGTCTGATATCTGTAGTTTTTCTTCCATCTAATCTAACACCTTCATTTAGTGTCAAAGTTCTGATTGCTTCTTTTTCAGATTTATGGAAGTACTTATCGATTAAAACTTCTTTTTCTTCAAGTTCTTCGTCAGTAAATGAATTCATCAATTCTTCTTTAACCCCATCAAATGCTTGATTTCTTTCTGTTTTAGATAGTCCTTTTTTAGCAATTTCATAACATTTTTTATACGTGAAGTCATCTACTTTTTTCATTAACTCTTCATCTACTTCCTCTAGTTCGTATTCACGAACTTCTTTTTTACCAAATACCTTTGCTAATTTTTCCTGAGCATCACATTGTTTTTTTATGAATTCATGCGCAAATTTAATTGCTTCTACCATTTCTTCTTCCGAACATTCCTCCATTTCACCTTCAACCATCATAACAGAATCTTTTGAAGCCCCAACCATTATATCAATATCAGCTTCCTCTAGCTGAAGCCTGCTAGGATTGATTACAAACTCTCCTTTAATTCTTGCGACTCTTGCTTCAGAAATAGCACATTCAAAAGGAAAATCACTGAGTTGAATCGCAGCAGATGCTGCTAATCCAGCTAATGCATCAGGCATAACATCTTCATCATGAGACATTAACTGGATCATAACTTGTGTTTCATTGTGATAATCTTTAGGAAATAGTGGTCTTAAAACCCTATCAACAAGCCTCATTGTTAAAATTTCATCATTAGTTGGCCTGGCTTCTCTTTTGAAAAATCCACCTGGATATTTACCAGCTGCAGCAAATTTTTCTCTATAATCTACTGTCAATGGTAAGAAATCAACATTTGCACTTTTATAATTTGAAACAACTGTACACAATAACATACATTTTCCCATCTGAACCACTACTGATCCGTGCGCTTGTTTTGCTAGTTTTCCTGTTTCAATTGAAATTGATCTTCCATCTCCTAAATCAATTACTTCTTTATAAGTTTTAGGTATCATAATTATTTTTTGGTTTTATTAAACTTGTGTGTTGAAGTGGTTTTTACCAATGAATAACTATAAACAAAGTATAGAAATGAGCTATTTTCTTAATCCTAACTCTTTTACAATTGCACGATATCTGAGGATATCTTTTTTAGTTAAATAATCTAAAAGTGCTCTTCTTTTTCCTACAAGCTTTACTAAAGCTCTTTCTGTGTTATAATCTTTCTTATTTCTTTTAAGATGCTCTGTTAAATGATTTATTCTTTCAGTAAATAGAGCAATTTGCCCTTCTGCACTTCCAGTGTCTTTGGCACCTTTTCCGTGCTTTTTGAATAAATCTTCTTTATGTTTTTTTGTTAAATACATTCCAATATTATTTAAATGATTTTTATGTATACTATAATTAGCGTGCAAATATACTAAAAATTAAGAAAAGCACAGTACAAAAGTAAGTTTATTCTCTAATAGGCTTATTCAAAATTAAATCAAGATACAGGTTCAATTTCTTCTTTAAATCTCTTCTATGAGTGATAAAATCAAGAAAACCATGATCCAAAACAAATTCGGCAGTTTGAAATCCTTTCGGTAAGTCTTTTCCGGTGGTATCTTTTACTACTCTTGGACCAGCAAAACCTATCAAAGCTCCAGGTTCGCTAATATTTATATCACCAAGCATTGCGAATGAGGCAGTAGTGCCACCAGTGGTTGGATCAGTACACAAAGAAATATAAGGAACTTTTGCATCTGACAATTGTGCTAATTTTGCTGATGTTTTTGCTAGCTGCATAAGGGATATTGCTGCCTCCATCATTCGTGCACCCCCAGACTTTGAAATTATAACGAGTGGAATTTTCTTTTTTAGTGAATAATCGATAGCCCTGGCAATCTTCTCTCCTACAACACTACCCATTGAACCCCCAATAAAACTAAAGTCCATACATGCTACAACAATTTCATTACCCATAGATTTTCCAACAGCTGTTCTGATCGCATCATTTAAATTTGTTTTTTCTTTAGCTTCTTTTAATCTATCTATATACCTCTTATTGTCCTCAAACTTTAATGGGTCTTTAGAGGTTAGGTTTTTATCTAATTCTTTAAAGTTATTATCAAATATTATTGAAAAATATTCCCTACTGCCAATTCTTACGTGATAATCATCTTCTGGGCTTACATAAAAATTTTCTTGAAGCTCTTCTGTGTCGACTATCTTACCTGTTGGTGACTTATACCAAAGTCCTTTTGGAATATCCTTTTTTTCTTCGGTTGGGGTTTGAATTCCTTTATTTTGTCTTTTAAACCAGGCCATAAATTCCAGTTAATATTTAACAAATCTAAAAATTTATAATGTATTCACATTATTTAAATCCTCAAAAGCTTTGATAAGCCTTTGAACAAAAGACTTTTCTCCTTCCCTTATCCATTTTCTCGGATCATAATACTTCTTGTTGGGAATATCATTACCTGTTGGATTACCAATTTGTGCTTTTAAAAAATCACCTTTTTCATCGAAATAATCTCGAACTCCTGTCATAAATGCATATTGCATATCAGTATCAATATTCATTTTAATTACACCATATCCAATAGCTTCTCTTATTTCTTCAACTGATGAGCCTGATCCACCATGAAATACAAAATCAATAGTGTTGTGTGGTAGATTAAACTTTTTTGAAATAAATTCTTGGGAATTTTTTAAAATTTTTGGGGTAAGTTTTACATTTCCTGGCTTGTATACTCCGTGTACATTTCCAAAGGCTGCAGCAATCATAAACCTATCACTTATCTGAATTAACTGTTCATATGCGTAAGCAACCTCTTCAGGTTGAGTATAAAGCTTTGATTCATCCACTCCACTATTATCAACTCCATCTTCCTCTCCACCAGTTATTCCCAATTCAACTTCTAGTGTCATTCCTATTTTTGACATTCTTGACAAATATTCTTTGCATATTTCAATATTTTCTTCTATTGACTCTTCGGACAAATCGATCATGTGAGAGCTAAAAAGTGAATGTCCTTTTTCTTTATAAAATTTCTCGTTTGCATCCATCAAACCATCAATCCAAGGTAAAAGTTTTTTTGCGCAATGATCTGTATGTAAAATAACTGGAACCCCATATGCTTTTGCCATTGTATGCACATGATGTGCTCCTGCAATTGACCCACTAATTGCAGCGTTTTGATCAGAGTTGCTTAAGTCTTTGCCAGCATTAAAGCATGCACCACCATTAGAAAATTGAATGATCACAGGAGCATTTAGTTTTTTTGCAGCTTCTAAGACCCCATTTACACTACTTGATCCAATTACATTGACAGCTGGAAGTGCAAATTTTTTTTTCTTTGCAAGATTTAGTATTTCTTTAACCTGTTCGCCTGTTGCTACCCCAGGTCTGATATTATGATTCATAAAAAATAGTTATGTTTTGAGGTTAGTTTACATTAATTTTATGTGGTGTAAAGTTAGGAATAACAAATAACATGATTACTAAAAATCAAATAAAATTAATCAGGTCTTTGAGATTAAAAAAGAACAGAATTCAATCAGGTATTTTTATAGCTGAAGGGGAAAAAATAATAGATGAATTACTTAAATGTAAATTTGAGGTGGTCAATATTTTTTCAACTACAGATAAGTATAATTTTTCTGATTTTTTTATTCCAATAAAGAATGCGCAATTAAATCAAATCAGTAATTTAAAAACACCCAATAAAGTTTTAGGCTTATTTAAAATTCCAATTAACTCCAAAATTGATTTTAATTCTAATATTATTGCTTTGGAAGAAATTAATGATCCAGGTAATTTAGGTGCAATCATAAGGCTATGTGATTGGTATGGAATAAAAAATATTATTTGCTCTCTGAATAGTGTAGATTGTTATAATCCAAAAGTTGTTCAGTCTTCAATGGGATCAATTTCCAGAGTAAATATATCATATATGGATTTTGACATATTATTCAATGATAAAATTCATCATTGTGTAGCAGCTGACCTAAATGGAGATAGGCTAAGTGATTTTATGTTCTCCAAAAATCAGATAATATTTTTTGGAAGTGAATCTAAAGGATTAAGTAAAAAACTATCTTCAAAAATTCAAGACAAGATTACTATTGAAAGATATAATGATCAGATAGAGAGTCTAAATCTAGCCACATCTGTTGGTATTGTTCTTTATGAGTTGAAAAGCCAGATTACTGAAATGTAAAATTTATAAGTATTCCACTTGTTTTCATAAATCTTATATTACTTGTCCAAGGACTATTTGGGTCATTATCTGCAATATTTTCATTATTTAAAGCAAAAACTCCTCTAATACTTGGACTAAATTTAAACCACTCAAGGTAAAAGTCAATTCCAAAACCCAATTCATAGAAAAAAACATTTTTTTTAGTTCTAAACTGACCTAAACTATTATCATCAACACTTTTTTCTTTACTAGAAAGGTTTACAGCACTAGAAACTCCAAAAAGAATATATGGTTTAAAGTTGTTAACTCTTTTAGTGGAAACTTTCAAAAGTAATGGAAAATGAATGTATGTGGATTTAATCTCTCTAATATGAAGATTTTCATCAAAGTCCAATTGACCAAATTGTATTGGATTAAAAATTAGATTTCTGTTGGATATTATTAGTCCTGGTTCAAAACGAACATCAAAATAATCAGAGATTCTAAAATTTCCAACTAAACCAACATTAAATCCAAATGATTTTTCAGTCTGAATATCAGAGATATCAAAATTATAATCAAAATTATAATCGTAATTATTCAATCCAAGATAATAACCCCACGATAAAATAGGTTTATCAAAGTTTTCATTATTTAAAATTTTTTTCTTTGTAAAAAGCTGAGAATATCCACTTAATGATATAAGTAAAAAACATACTATGATAGAAATTGATCTCATAATTAAACTAACGTATATCAATAATAGTTAATGAAAATAACCATATTTTTTTATGTTTATTGTATTTGTTTAATATAAGTTTAAAAGTAGCCAATTAGGTAAAATAAATTATATTTGTTTCTAATATTTATTATAAATAATGAAAATAATAATTGCGGGATCCGGAGAAGTTGGGTCTCATCTAGCAAAATTATTATCATATGAATCAAAGGAGATAACACTCATAGATTCCAATGATGAAAAATTAAATTTCCCTAACAGTCAATTAGACATAAGAGTAGTTGAAGGAGATTGTACTTCTATTTCTGTTTTAAATAAAGCCAATATTTCAGAAGCTGACTTATTTATCGGAGTCACAGCTGGGGAGGCGGTTAATCTAACAGCATGTTATTTAGCAAATCAGTTAGGAGCTAAAAAGACAATTGCAAGAATTTCAAATCCTGAACTTAAAGAAAATGATAATGTTGACTTTTCTAATTTAGGTATTAGTGAATTGATCTCCCCTGAAATTTTAACATCCAATGAAATAAACATGGTTATTAATCGGGCAGAATTTACTGATCCATTTGAATTTGATGAAGGAGCTTTAATAACTTTAGGATTAAGCGCAACACATACATCAATATTTGTAGGTAAAACAGTAGTCGAAGCAGCTGAGATATTTCCTGAAACTCATTTTTTCCCAATTTCTATTAAAAGGGGAGAAAAAACAATAATTCCGAGAGGAGATACTGTTTTTCATTCAGGAGATCATATTGTTTTTATGACTGAGCCTGGAGGTGAAGAGGAATTATTAAAGTTGTCAGGTCAAAATAATGGGTTAATTAAAAATGTCATGATATTGGGTGGTGGAAGAGTAGGTAAAAAGGTTGCAGAGGATTTATCATCAAATAAATTTAACGTTAAACTTGTTGAAATTAACAAAGAAAGGGCTGAGGAATTAGCTGAGGATCTTCAAGAATGTCTGGTAATTTATGGTGATGGTACTAACTCCGAGTTGCTAGAGGAGGAAAGTCTTGAGCAGATGGATTCATTTATAGCCGTAACTGGAGATTCTGAGACAAATATAATGTCAAGTCTTATTGCCAAATCAAAAGGAATAAATAAGACTATTGCTCTTGTTGACAACTTGGATTATTACAAACTCACCCAAATAAGTGGTATTGATACTCTAATAAATAAAAAATTGCTTGCAGCTGATGCAATTTCAAAGCATGTTCATAATGCAGAGGTTGTAGCAATATCTCAACTTGCAAATATGGATGCTGAACTGCTTGAGTATGTCGTGAATGAGGAATCTGAAGTTTGTAATAAAACTGTTAAAAATCTAGATTTTCCTAGATGTGCAATTATTGCAGGGGTAATCCGAAACGGAAAAGGGTACATAGTTCTTGGAGACTTTAAAATATTGAGTGGAGATAGGATTGTGGTTTGTTGTTTGAATGATTCAATCCAAAAAGTTGAAAAGCTTTTCTAAATGAAAATTAATATAAAAATAATTACATATTTTCTTGGTTTTCTTTTGATTATCAATGGTGGCTTTATGTTTATAAGTGCATTATTAAGTTATATATATAAAGATGGTATAACAAATAATTTAATTATTTCAGGAATATTAGTTTCGTTAATTGGCTTATTTATGTTAATTCTAAACAGAAATCATGATAAACATATTAATAAAAGAGAAGGTTATTTAGTAGTAGTTCTTGGATGGATTTGTATGATTTTTTCTGGTACTATTCCATATATACTAACAGGGACAATAGACGGATTTTCGAATATATTTTTTGAAACAACATCTGGATATACAGCAACTGGTGCTACCATAATTAATGATGTTGAAATACTTCCAGAGGGAATATTATTTTGGAGAAGTATTACTCATTGGTTAGGAGGTATGGGTATGATTGTATTTGCAATAGCTATTCTACCTCTTTTGGGAATTGGAGGTATGCAATTATTTAGTGCTGAGTCTCCTGGCCCTAGTACTGATAAATTACATCCTAGAATTACTGACACTGCTAAAAGATTATGGTTAATTTATGTGTCTTATACATTTATTGAAACAATTTTATTACAGCTTGCTGGTATGTCTTTTTTTGATGCTGTAAACCATTCAATGAGTAATATCGCATCAGGAGGTTTTTCAACAAAAAATGCAAGTTTGGGTCATTGGAATTCTAACCCATCAATTCAATATATTGTAATAATATTTATGTTTTTAGCAGGAACTAATTTTGTTTTAAGCTATTTTGGATTCAAGTTCAATTTTAAAAAAATCTTTAGGGATGAGGAGTTTAAAATTTATACCTTATTTATTTTTGGCTTTACTGCTTCTGTTGCTTTAATCCTTTATTTCAATACAGACTTTTTAATCGGAAACGAAAGTCAATTTAACAGAATAGAAGGTATATTTAGACATTCACTATTCCAAGTTACATCAGTTATTACTACTACTGGTTTTGTAACTGCTGATTACACTGCATGGTCTCCTTTACTATTACTAATATTTTTTGGTATGATGTTTTTAGGTGGATCAGCCGGAAGTACATCGGGTGGGTTTAAGATTATGCGTCACCTATTAATCATTAGAAATGGCATATTACAATTTAAAAAAATATTACACCCACACGCTATAATACCTCTTAGATATAATAAAAAATCTGTTTCTCCTGAAATAATCCATAATATTTTAGGCTTCTTTATTGTTTATATGCTTTCATTTATGATTGGGACAATTGTTTTCGCTTTGTTAGGTCTAGATTTTCAATCAGCACTAGGAGTTTCTGCATCAAGTCTTGGTAATGTTGGTCCGTCAATCGGTTCATATGGTCCAATGAATACATTCATTGAATTACCATTACTAGCTAAGTGGTGGTCTTCATTTTTAATGTTACTTGGTAGATTAGAGCTATTTACAGTACTTATTGTATTCACTACATATTTTTGGAATAACAGATAAAAATTACTTTTCTAATATAGACTTAATTCTACTAATAGCCTCTATTATTTTTTCCTTTGAGGCAGCATAAGAAATTCTAATACAATTAGGGTTTCCAAATGCATCCCCTGTTACCGTTGCAACTAATGCTTTTTCTAACAAAAACATTGACATTTCAGAGGCGTTATTTATCTTAAACCCATCGATAGTTTTTCCAAAATAATATGAGATGTTGGGAAATACATAGAAAGCTCCATCCGGAATATTACATTCAAATCCTTTTACATCATTTAATAAATCAAGAATCAAGTCTCTCCTCGACTTAAATTCATCAACCATAAACCTAATTTTTTTTGGGTTCTCATTCAATGCTGTTATTACGGCTCTTTGCGCAATGCAATTAGCGCCACTAGTTACTTGACCTTGAACTTTATTACAAGCTCTTGCAATCCAATCAGGAGCACCAATGTAACCAATTCTCCATCCTGTCATCGCAAAAGCTTTGGATACACCATTTACGGTTATTGTTCTTTCTTTAACATTCTCGAAGCTGCCTATACTGTTATGAATACCTTTGTAATTTATGTGTTCATAAATCTCATCAGAAACAATAAAAATGTTTTTATGAGCTTCAAGAACATTAGATATTTCTTCAAGTTCTGTTCTAGAGTAAACGGAACCACTAGGATTACAAGGAGAACTAAACCAAACCATTTTGGTTTTATTAGTTATTGCAGATCTGAGCTGATCACCAGTCATCTTAAAATTGTTTTTTATATCAGTTTTAACTTCAACCGGTACACCACCTTTTAATTTAACTATATCAGCATAGCTTACCCAGTATGGACAGGGTAATATTACTTCATCTCCTGGATTTAATAAAACAGATGCAATATTATACAATGCTTGTTTAGCTCCAGTAGAAACAACAATTTGAGAAGAAGAATATATTAAATTATTATCTCTTTTAAATTTTTTAATTATAACATCTTTGAGATCTGAATAACCATCAACTGGTGTGTATGAATTGTAATTATCATCAATAGCATTTTTAGCTGCATCCTTTATAAATTCAGGGACATTAAAATCAGGTTCTCCTAAGCTCAAACCAATGACATCTTTTCCAGATGATCTTAATTCTCTGGCTTTTGC